>Ga0157359_1001115_pt1 | contig 10715 bp, 11 predicted proteins | sample AttcapACBM3_FD_111482 | JGI IMG/M metagenome (GOLD analysis project Ga0157359, IMG submission 111482) | Fungus gardens microbial communities from leaf cutter ant in Botucatu, State of São Paulo, Brazil - Atta capiguara ACBM3 | ecosystem: Host-associated > Fungi > Mycelium > Unclassified ...
AGTTACTACGGTAAAGGCTATCAGGATGTGGAGCACCGCAAACCGGCTATCCGCAATGCGCGTCGCTTACTTGGCTGGACGCCGACTGTAACGATGGATGTCACTATTGATAACACGCTCGACTTCTTCCTGCGCACTCTTGAGCAACAGGCTGACAAGTGATGAAGAAGATCGGTCTGCGGATTGACGTAGATACCTGGCGCGGCACGAAGCAGGGCGTGCCGGCGCTGCTTGAGCTGTTCCAGCGTCATGCGGTGCGGGCCAGTTTTTTTTTCAGCGTGGGCCCGGACAACATGGGCCGCCATCTCTGGCGGCTGATGAAACCGGCGTTCCTCATGAAGATGGTGCGCTCCCGTGCAGCGTCGCTGTATGGCTGGGACATCCTGCTCGCCGGAACGGCCTGGCCGGGCAGGCAGATGGGACGCGGCCTGCGGAATATTATGCAGGAGGCGACACGCCAGCATGAAGTCGGCCTGCACGCATGGGATCACTTTGCCTGGCAGACCTGGGCGGGCGTCTGGCCGCAGGATAAACTGGTGGAGCAGATAGCACGCGGCACCGAAACGCTGAGTGAAATCCTGGGGCATCCTGTCAGCTGCTCAGCCGTAGCGGGCTGGCGCGCCGACGGGCGAGTGATCGCCGCCAAGCAGGACTTTGGCTTTCACTATAACAGCGACTGTCGCGGCAGCGGTCCGTTCCGGCCCATGCTGCCGGATGGACAAATCGGTACGGTACAGATTCCGGTGACGTTACCTACATGGGATGAAGTGGTTGGCCGCGAGGTCAGCGCAGCAGGCTACAACGACTACATTCTGGCGAAAATGCTCTCTTCTGAGGAGGGCGCGGTTTACACCGTACATGCCGAAGTCGAAGGGATCGTTGGCTATCCGGATTTTGACCGGCTGCTGGCTGCTGCGGCCCGCAAGGGCATCGCGTTCTGTCCGCTAAGCGAGCTGCTCCCTGACGATCTGAGCACCTTACCGGTGAGCAGGGTAGTCAGAGGCGAAATCCCGGGACGGGAAGGGTGGCTGGGCTGCCAGAAACTGACTGGAGAGGCGAACTAGTGCGGGTACATAACAACACGAAGTGGCTACTATTTTTCAGCTTTTTTGTTCTCTATTACCTGATTCCGCCGATGTTCCGCGACCTCTGGCAGCCGGACGAGACCCGATATGCGGAGATCAGCCGGGAAATGCTGGCAACCGGTAACTGGGTCACACCGCACTTCTTCGGCCTCCGCTATTTTGAAAAACCGATTGCAGGCTACTGGGTTAACTCGCTGGGTCAGTGGCTGTTCGGTCACAACAACTTTGGCGTGCGGGCGGGATCGATATTCTCAACGGCGATAACTGCCGCGCTGATCTTCTGGCTCGGCAGGCGGATGTTTGGTTCGCCGCGCACCGCCGCGGTCGGCACCCTGATTTTTCTCAGTTCGCTACTGGTTTATGGCGTCGGGACCTATGCGGTGCTCGATCCAATGCTCATGCTCTGGCTGGCGGCTGCGATGTGCAGCTTCTGGCTGGCGACAGAGGCCAGCGGGCGCGCAGGGCGGGCGGGTGGCTATCTGCTGCTGGGACTCGCCTGCGGTATGGGTTTTATGACGAAAGGGTTTCTGGCGCTGGCCGTGCCTGTGCTGGCGGTTCTGCCGTGGGCGCTCTGGCGAAAAAGAGTTCCGGAACTGCTCTGCTTTGGGCCGCTGGCGCTACTCTCTGCCGCAGCGATCAGCGCCCCCTGGGCGCTGGCTATCTCTCATCAGGCACCCGATTTCTGGCACTATTTCTTCTGGGTTGAGCATATTCAGCGCTTTGCAGAGGAAAATGCGCAGCATAAAGCGCCCTTCTGGTATTACCTGCCGGTTATGCTGGCGGGAACGCTGCCGTGGCTGGCGCTGTTACCGGGCGCTTTGATGACCGGCTGGCGCGAACGTCAGCAGCATCCGGGCGCCCTCTACCTGCTCAGCTGGACGGTGATGCCGCTGCTGTTTTTCAGCCTGGCAAAGGGTAAGCTGCCAACCTATATCCTGCCCTGTTTTATGCCGCTATCGCTGCTGATGGCCCAGTATGGGCTGAGCGCCGCGCAGCGTGCAGGGAGTGTATTGACAGTGAATGGCTGGATAAACCTGCTTTTTGGCATCCTTACTCTGGCAATGGTCATGCTGGTGCTCGCGCCCTGGAGCGTGACGCATCATCCACTCTTCGCCACCCATGAAATGCTGAAGCTGGGGCTGGGAGCACTGGCATTTCTCATCTGGGGGCTGGTGGGGGCCTACAGCTGCCGATCTTCACACCGTCGCTGGCTGGCGGCCGCGCTTTGCCCGCTTGGCATCGCCCTGTTCATTGGCGCGGCGATCCCGGATAAAATCCGTGACGCCAAACAGCCGCAACACTTCATCTCGTCGATCAGCCATCGCCTGGCCTCCAGCCACTTTATTCTGGCGGACAATCCCGGCGTGGCCTCGGCGGTGGCCTGGCATCTGCAGCGCAGCGATATTGGCTTCTATGACACCAAAGGCGAGCTGGAGTATGGGCTGAATTACCCGGATGCGCAGTCCCGCTTTGTTTCTCAGGCAGACTTTGGCAACTGGCTGGCCGACCATCGTCGCAGAGGAAGCGTGTCACTGCTGTTGCTGGTCGATTCGGTACACAGTGATATCGGTGAGGATGTGCCCGTGCCGGACGCGGTCTATCGGCAGGGCAGGCTGCTCTGCCTCTATTACAGTCAGATGAAGTAATGCTGCTGCTGATTATACTGGTGAGCCTGCTGAGCTGCAGCGCGCAACTGTGCCAGAAACAGGCGACCCACGTAGCAGCGCGCCGGGTGCGCCTGATCTGGATTGGGGGAAGCGTGCTGCTGTTAGCTGTCGCCATGCTTCTCTGGCTGCGGGTGCTGCAGAACGTACCTGTCAGCCAGGCCTATCCTATGCTGAGCCTTAACTTCATTTTCGTTGCGCTGGCCGGTCGTCTCCTCTGGCGCGAGCGGCTGACGCTGCGCCAGATCGCCGGCACGCTGCTGGTGGTAGCGGGGGTGGCGCTGATGGCGAGTCAGCTATGAGAGGATACGGATGGGTCGCATGCAGTGTGCTGCTGGTTTCAGCGGCACAGTTAATGATGCGCTGGGCGATGCCGCGCCTGCCCGACGTCAGTAGCCTGGCGTCGCTTCCCGCCGTGGCCATACTGCCTGCCCTGCTGCTGCTGGCCGGGCTGGGCGCGTATGGCGTCTCCATGCTCTGCTGGATACGCGCGCTGCACTCTTTCCCGCTGAACCGGGTCTATCCGCTGCTTAGCCTGAGTTACGTGCTGGTCTGGCTGGTGGCTGTCTGCGTGCCGGTATTCCACGAAACCTTCAGCTGGCATAGCCTGGCGGGTGTCGTGATTATCGTTGTTGGGCTGCTATGCATCGTAATCAAACCCTGATTCGGAAGAGGGTCGTCTTTTCCGATCAACCCGTAATTTTATTCGCGTTTTGGGCAACGATTAACGCCGGTAGCGCAGGGAAGAGGTGATTGACTGCGGGTCAGCAAAGCGTTTTTAGCTTTGCAGCCAGCTCGCCAATATCGCCGACGATCAGATCGGGCTCCGGCGCCAGCGGGTAGAGTGCCTGTCCCTTACGGCTCACAAATGCGGTCTTCATCCCTGCACGTTTTGCTCCGCCCACATCCCAGCCATGCGCTGCCACCATCATGCACTCTGTAACCGGTTTGCCTGTCTTCTTAATGGCCCACTGGTAGACTCTTAAATCCGGCTTATAAACCTGCATCTCTTCCACGCTAAGAATTTGCGTGAACAGCGGCGTCAGTCCGGCTGAACCGAGTTGTTTTTCTGCCAATGCAGCAGAAGAGTTGGTCAGCGCAACAAGTTTAAAACCCTGTTGCTGCAATGCGGACAAACCTGCGGCAACATCAGGATGGGCTGGCATCGCCGCTATGATTTCAGCAAGCGGTGTCGCATCTTCAGGCAGGGTGACGCCGTAACGCGCAGCTGTCATTTTCAGTACTGATTCAGCGATGTCTCCAAAACTATGCCAGCTGCCGGTCACTGACTCGACCAGTGAATGATGCAATAGCGACGTGAACCAGGCTTCGGCACGTTCCGGCTTGTTGCCGAGCCGCTGTGCGACAACCTGATTCAGTCCGCTCGTGTCCAGCAGGGTTTCGTTGACGTCGAAAAACAGCGTGCCACGGTAAGGGGCAGGATTTTGATTGTCGGTCATCGTGACTCCGGTTGTCTTGATGGGAAAGCGTTATGGGCAGACTGAAGGTAGGACACTGAAAGGGATTGCTCAAGATCAGAGGGCTGTATTAACTAAAACTTCAAACGGCGAAGGCGACGATAACGAGCAGAATACCTTCATTACGCGTAGCTGCCAGAAATATGCTCATTACCATAGCCATCAGCACCAGACCACCGGACACGTTGCGATAAGCTTACGAATAAGTCTGATGATTTTAAAACGCATTGATAAGCTTTTAGAGGTCGAGAGATTTGCAAGTAAGATGTTGAAATTAATGGCATTTTATCGTCTAAATAGCATTGTCGGCTGAGAGTGTTAAATTGGTTCGCATAATACTTATTATGTTAAAAATTTCACGAGACAGCAGTTCTTAGGAATATTCATACTTCCCTATATCCTACAATATTTTATTGTGTCATTAATAAATCATTAAAGATTTATACGGAAGTGCTTATTGTAATTATTAAACTAACTATCCTGAAAATTCCATGATTGGATGAATTTGTATAACCACTCAATTAACTGTGGGAGGTTTGAACCATGAGCATAGCTAGATGAAAAATCTTTGACTTCCTGTTCAAATTTATAAGCTGCTTTGACCTTACTGTGACCAGATTTTAATTTTGTGACTCCATCTTCGATTTCGAATGTGGCATTAAACAAAGCTTTTGGCAGGTAATTTTCTAAAGTATAGCCTTGTGTAATCCAGGTTGGTAAAGTTCTCCTGATTTTTTCTTTGTAACTACCCGGTTTTATAAGTATTGGCCTAAGGGAATCGTCTCCTTTGTAATCATTATCTTTATCGGCAAGGAATACAGAATTTTTATTTACCATAAGTACATTAATACCATCAGTTGCGTCTGCCGAAAAATGCTTCATCATGGCTCCTCCATAAGGCATGAATGCATAATCAACGTTTTCTATAGGTGTTTCCTTCTCCGTATCTTTGCAGAATAAATCTAACCAGTGTTTTATATATATTCTGTCACTCACTCCTTCAATCCATATTATTCCATTAGCTTGAAAAATATCTCCAGGCTTAAAACCCATTATTGAAAGATAGCTTGCAGAGCGATTAAATTCCTTTATCCCATAACCATCTGTAACATAAAGGTTGGTTGCATTTTTATCCCAGATCTCGTAATCTAAAAAAATCGAAGAATTAGTGCTTATGAACAGCTGCTGTCTCCTTTTTTGAGAGATTTCCCTTAATCTTTTGATCAATACCCTCTGTAAATGCGGATGCAAATGGGTTTCGGGTTCTTCAATTATGCAGATAGATTCTTCGGGTTGAATGGAAAGCCATGTTAAAAGACCAGAAAATGATTTCCACCCAGCCGGGAGATTCTCAAGCCTAACCTGATTAGGTTGACTTTGGTCGTCATTAAACCAAACCATAACTGATTCATGATCGTGTGGTGATGGGTGGAAACAATTATCTTGTATATATTGTAAAGCAGTGATTTTCCCCGGACTTTCATAGAAAAAAGCATCATCTTTTAGTTTTGAGGCAGCTGTACCTATTAAGAATGAGGCATCTCTGTTTAAGTGCGGAATTATATCTTCAATTAATAAACCATCTAAATTATGTGAGTTTCGGTAACTGATGTTTTTCCTCAACATTTTTATACACAAACTAAAACCAAATATGTCGTTATCGACTTTGTTCGCTATATCAATTAGGCCTTGATAGTTCCATGATTCATTAGGTGATTTTATAAGAATTCCTGCGTAAGATTGACCATAACCTTGAGTGTTAAAAATAGCAATCATAGTTTTATCATCGAAAAATTCAATTTCGATACGAGCCTGACTATCTGCTCGCATATTTTCTCTAGAAATGGTTTTGAGCATGGTTGCTTTATCTGCACAACGAATAATGTCAAGCATAGTGGATTTTCCGCTACCGTTTGGGCCCGAGATTATATTTATTTGTTTTGGGTTGATAACGTTATCCGTTAAATTAAACTTTCCATATTTACTATTAAAACCAAGCTTTCTTATGTTTTTGAACTTTAATTTTTTAATTGTCATTTCCGGTCCGGTTGATTTTTTATCTATCCTGAAACTCAGGGGGCTATATCTTTGTTAAAAATCAGTCATTGCTTTCATTGGGGGGGTGTATTTTTCAGTGAGATTCGTTTTTTTATCAAGAAAAATCAAAGGCTCTGACTATGTTAAGAGAAGTATTATTTTTTAGTTACACTACTACCACTGAACCTATCATTATCACTGTGAATAGTAGGCCATTCCCACGATCAAACTGTTCATTCTTTTTTTTGAATACCAGAATAGCAGCTTAATTTATGCATTTTTACCATACTGTTGACTTTTTATCGATGTGTTTTCTGCTAACGAAACCTGCCGAACTGAGAAGAGGACGTTTTATGTCCAAACAGTAAGACATATAGTAATACTCATATTAATCCGAATATGCGTTAACATTCTTCTGATTTAGATGCAAACTAAAACTTTAACCTTATATAATTATGTTTATATAAGCCTAAAAGCAATGATAAAAGAAAACCCCATTTCGCTGTCAGTTTTTTATGCTGAACTATAGGTTGTAGTTAGTGGTAAGTTCTTATAAAGCTTATGCGCGCCACCAAAAACATGCATGTTCGGCCAGGTCCGGTCTCCCCTACCGCATCCTCTCACTGGCAAGATGATAAACATCACTGCGCTCTCGCTTACCAAAAGCGACAACGGCAATCACAAGCTGATCGTCTATCACCTGATAAACCAGACGGAACCAGGATGCTCTGAGTTTTATTTTATAGCAGTCCTTTATCCCTCGTAGTTCCGCAGAAGGAATATGGGGATTAGCACAACATTTCTTAAGCTTTTTAGCAAACTGCTGCTGGAGAGAATTGTGCAGCTTCTGCCACTCATTAAAAGCCTCTTCTCTGAATTTAACCGTATAACTCACAAAAGCGCATCCAGATCGACATCAAGCAGATGCTGGTTGCTGCGTTCGTTGACCAGCTTAACCAGTTCCTGATCGTCAAGGGCATCAAGTATCTGCTCATAAAGCTCAGCCGGAACGCAATAGAATGCGGGCTTGTTGCGGTTAAGAATAGCAACGGGATGTCCTTCCCCTGCCTTAACCGTGGCCATAGGATTTTTTTTCAGTTCGCTAACGCTGGCTCTGGTATCGCTTAAAATGATGTGCGGCATAGAACCTCCAGGACTGCTTAACAGGTCTTCATAATGTCAGGATGGAGAGTTCTAAACCAGTCATCGAATGTATGCAGAGCCTGGTAAAGGCAACGCTTATCAAGCCACAGACAGGCAGTTGTTACTATTTCTCCAGAGGCCTGTCTGTGGCTCAGGGCTTACGATTCAGGGTTTGAGGATGACCTTTGTCCAGCCATCATCACGATCGTCAAAATGTTTATAGCCTTCAGGAGCATCTGCCAGAGCAAGACGATGCGAGATGATCTGTGCAGGATTGGCTCTGCCCTGATGTATCAGTCTTGCGAGCTGGCGGTTATACGCTTTCACGTTACACTGGCCGGTCTTCATTGACTGACCTTTGAACCAGAAAGTACCAAAATCGAACGGCACTTTACCCTCTTTAGCCAGATCGGTTGCTCCGCCAGAATCCTGAGGAACAAAGACGCCTACCGTACCAATGCCTCCCGTGGCTTTAGTGGATGCGACAAGGCTATTCAACGTGGCGGAGTTGTCCTCATGGCCATGTTTATTGCAACACTGATAACCCACGCATTCGCAACCGCAATCCGTACCCCGTCCATCAGTAAGGTCGAGGATTTTATTTACCGCATCATCGCCCACACCATTAATCGCCACTGCGCCCATCTGTTCGGCTAATGCCAGTCGATCGGGATGGGTATCGACGACAAACACCTGTGAGGCGCCTTTAATCATGGCCGAGTGCGCCGCCATCAAGCCGACCGGGCCAGCACCATAGATGGCGACACTCTCTCCCGGGCGTAATCCTGCCAGTTCAGTGGCATGCCAGCCGGTAGGGAAGATATCGGACAGCATAACGTAATCTTCCTCCTTCTCTGCCGCATCCGGAGGCAGAACCAGGCAGTTAAAATCAGCAAAGGGAACGCGAAGTAACTCCGCCTGGCCACCCTCCCATTCGCCCATCTCTGCAAAACCATAGGCGGCACCGGCTGTACCCGGGTTCGCCGTCAGACAGTAACCGGTAAGCCCTTTTTCGCAGTTTTCACAGAATCCGCAACCGATATTAAAGGGCAGGCAGACATAATCGCCAACCTTAATTCGCTCGACTCCGCCTCCGATTTCAACAACCTGCCCCAGATTCTCATGGCCTAAGATACGACCCTGCTCGAAGCTGGTTCGCCCTTCATACATATGCAGATCGGAACCGCAGATATTGGTGGTGGTAATACGGACAATGACATCGGTAGGACGGACGATTTTAGGATCAGGAACCTCTTTGACTGAAACGTCAAACGGTCCGTTATAGACAACTGCTTTCATGGTGTTTACCTCACGGGCATGACGGGTTTGATGGCGGCGACGGCGTGACGTCTTGCTGTCACTCGCCCTCTTCGTGATGCTGCTTTTCAATCAAATGGCGTGATTAAAGATGTAAGTGTAGAACAGCATAAAGCGCGATCTGGCAAAATAAACATCATGTAACTTAATGAAATATTAGCACCGATTTCTGCTCTATTGGGGATGGCGATCTGGTGAGCAGCAGCTGGCGTGAAATCGATACGGTTAAGCTGGATGAGGTCAACGTTCAGATTTCATTGGCTGAAGAGAGGTGACGAGAAGTTTTACAGCACTGGCACCAGGTGCTTTAATCGGCCGGTTCTATTAACCACGCAGGCTGACATGAGCCGTTCATTAATAGATGCGGCGAAGAGCGTGGTTCCCGGATAGTGAAATTAATGCGTAAAGCGTTTTTGAATAGTCAAATCTTCAACAGGCTGGGTTACTCACTGGCTATCTTTCTATGATTTATTCAGTGTGTTCTGCTCTTAACAGAGCCGTGTGGTGATTTAATTCATTGTTAATGAGTAAAGCCACACAGAGTGGCAATAATGAAAGCCAGCTTCATGTCAGGAAGCTGGCTTTGCTCTGTGCTTAAGAGTGACTTACAGGTTCTGGCATGGCCGAAGAGTGGTGGGTTGAGATTTTCCAGCCCTTACCATCCCAGACATAAGTGAAAGTGTAACGTGCAGTGACGTGCGTATTATCTTTAAAGGTAAAGGTATAAATACCGGCATCAATCGCTTTATTACAGCCGATTCGGATGGTGCGGGAATCAATTTTACCCTCAGGCCCCTTTTTCAGGAACGCTTTGAAGTAATCAATACGTTCCTGGTCGGTCAGGCGCACCTGATTTGAAATGGTTGGCAGCAATACGGCATCGCTGACATAGAGTTCAGAAACTTTCGTCGCGTCGCCGGTTGCCAGTGAATCATTCCAGCGATTAAACAGGCTGGCGACATCCTGTTCAGAGGCTTTAACACAGGTCACAGGCTGTTGTGCCAATGTAATAGCTGGTGCGCAGGCAAGCCCTAAAAGGGCCAGCGATAATAAAGTTTTTTTCATGAAAATATCCTCGTTTTTACCCTGGTTGATGTCGGCGTTTTGTAAGTAAATTCAGACGCCACCATAAAAATGCTACTAAATCGTCAGGACGAAAGGGTTCAACTGCTTTGCCAGTGTTGATTCTGCAAGGGCAAACAGACTACCCGTCATCTTTTGATGAGCAGTGTATTAATAGAATCTTTAGCGCTTCGGATATGCCGGCTCCAGGATAGCTGATAGCCACTATCAGTGGATATTTAAATCTTCCTGAAGGGAATATTTAGTTTTTTATTCTGAAAGCAGGAGTATCTGATCTATTTTGTCATGATAAATAAAAATTTATTGCGGATGGCTGCGGAGAAAAATTTTCGGCGTTGACTTTCAGGAGTGGTCTTAAAAAGTAAATGCGATCGGACCTGGTAAACAGAAATGATATCTTGTGATTTTTTATTATCTTTTCATTAAACCAACTGTTTATATAGCACTATAAACAATCTTTATAATTGTATTTTTTGTGCCAGCGAATTATTTGCCAGGGTTATTTATCGGCTGTATCTGCTGATTTTATTAAATCGGGGTTGGACTAATAATGCAGTCAGATTTAATCAGGCAGGTATTGACCTTCCGCATTTTTTTCAGCTGATGACTCACCCGCGCCAGCCCGTTTGCTGTCAGTGTCATCAGGCCCATGTTCCCGCCATCTCCCTGCTGTGACTGATTAGTAAGCCTGCTTATCAGGTAAAGTCGTGCTGGGTTCAGTGCCGATTTACAACTTCGTATAATTATTCTTATACGAAGTCATGACACCTCGAGGGAGTCAGGTTAAGATGGCTGGCTGAAAGCGTGCATTGAAAATGACAACGCTACGCAAATTCTGGTGGGTTATCTCCCTGCGAATTTGTCAGAATTCGCGTAGCGCGATCCCGGCCTTTACTGGTTGATAAGTG
>Ga0157359_1001116_pt1 | contig 10713 bp, 7 predicted proteins | sample AttcapACBM3_FD_111482 | JGI IMG/M metagenome (GOLD analysis project Ga0157359, IMG submission 111482) | Fungus gardens microbial communities from leaf cutter ant in Botucatu, State of São Paulo, Brazil - Atta capiguara ACBM3 | ecosystem: Host-associated > Fungi > Mycelium > Unclassified ...
CAGAGTGTTGGTGTTGGTATAGAGCATATACTGCTGCTTGAGAGTGATATACCCAGTACATGTGAGAGATTGGCTATAAAGAAAAAATTATTATTAGAGAAAATAATAATAATCATAAAAAATACTCACCTGATTGATGCACTAGGCAATCCTGCCCAGTACTCACACATCTTTCATAGGGGTTAGTACCCTCTATCTTTACTGTGGCACTCCACGGTACTTTTCTTGTTGCCTTTCTTTAGCCTTTTTAGAGGGCCATTGCTCCTCATCTCCAGTGGCAACTTCCTTGCACTTAGATCCTGCAATCTGGGATTTCTCAGCCTCCTTCAAAAGGGTGGCTTCTTCCTCTAGCATCTTGTCTCAGAGCCATTGGAGGTACTCCAACATCCTCTTCTTCTTCTTCTTCTTCTCTGCAACCTTCTATCTCTTGGCTTCCTCCCTAGTCTTTTTCTCTACTTTCTTCCTTGCTTTCTGAGCTGCATGCTCAGCCTGATGCAACTTTACCACTTCTTCCAGTTGGATCAGGAGCCACTGCTCCTCCTTGTTTCTCTGCTGTATGTCTTGCCACTGTTTTTCAAGGATTTTGGTGTTGTTTTGTGAAATATCAGAGTAGGTGGGGAAAGACATGATGATACAAAAACAAGAGTGAAAAAATTCCTTTTCCGTTTATGAATTGTTGAACTAGGTACCATCACATGATTTTCAGATAAACTCAATAAGACTTTGAACAAACTCAATAAAATTTCAAAGACTCAGTCCACAGAGAGTAATACTGTTATATACAAGTCCACCTATCCAGAAATTACATCTCCACAGTGATATCATCTCTAACTTTGTACAAGCCTACCTTTTACAGCAGCCACCATTCTCACAACACACCTTATGGTAGTACTGCAACCATCCAGGTATTCCATCTTCCATGGCAGAGATACTCCTATTCAACTCAGTCTTCCATGACAGAGTTACTTCTGTCAGTGTCTCAACACTGAAACCTCTACTTGGGTAATAGGGGTTTTACCACTAAAACCCTGAGCATCTCCTATAATATATGTTTGTATATAAGACTAGTAGTTACACTGTAATTTGCTAGTCTGATAATCAACAAAGATAACTCTTATTGAACTCAATCTCCAGTGTTCAATGGCAACACACCAATCAGTACTCACTCCCATCTTGGACTTCTCCCTATTATCTGAAGTTGCGACCATGTGGTAGACAGATGGTGCAGTATATAAGCTGAAGCCAAGGTCATTTCACAAGTCTGCATATCTCCAAGTCTATTCTGTGGACTTCTATCCTGGTGTGAACCGTGCCTGATATAAGTCCACTTTGTAGACTTCCATTTCTGGTGTAAACCATGCCTGACATATAGAGTAACATCCTGGATAAGCTACCAGCAAAAAATAATAACTCTGTCTTTAACTGAGGCTGAATATATGGCCCTCCCTGATTATGGCTATCAGCTTGTCTGAACAAGAAACATTCTCAATGAGATCAGTTTTAATATTCCAACTTCTCATATCTATAGTAATAGTCTTTGCTTACTTTTCTGGAGATCTAATCCTATATAAGAAAAGTACTTCAAACATATTGATATTTGCTATCATTATATAAGAGATCTAATTGAGGATGAATAAGTTAAACCAGATCACATTGACAGAAAAGAGAATCCTACTGATATTCTAACTAAAAATCTTGGATCAAGTTTTATTCAGTCATTTTCATCTATTTCTTGGCTAAGAGATACTTTAAGCTTATCTGCTTTTGCTTCTATCACTTAACAGCTGATGTCTTAAGTGAGAGAGTGTGTTGCAAAGCATTCCACTTAGTAAGTGTATGGCCTACAATCAGTAGTTTTAATTAAGTAGTCAATGTAAAATTTTTGCATAGGTTAAACTCTTACCAATACTACTTGTCTTCCATCATTGTCTATTCTTCTTCAACTCTCTGTTAAAGCATACACTATAGATAAGTGGTTACTAGTTGTCCACACTGTATCATGCTGCTGTACACTCTGTTCCTTTCAATACTAGTGAGGACATCTGAGGTGAAATTGAGGATGTAATCTATACCAGAAGAGGTCAGAGAGTGTAAATGAGGAATGATGTGTTATCTGTGAGTTGGAATGGATATGGCTAGACTAGGATGTAATAGAGAGGTTATAAAGCTTTCACATATAGTGTAGGAAAAATTTGGCCACTTCTTCTGTACTCACTATAGTATAGGTCAGGATAAAGTAGGCTGTCTTGAACACCAAGTCCACTATAGTTATTACTGTGTTAAACCTTATATACTTTGAGAGAACTAGAGTTTTAGAACAAAGTTTATACTGATTATTTCTCATCTTGTATTTGAAACAGTGAGGGAATATTGTTTTCTAAGGAATAGATGTCAGATGGACTTTATCTGCTTATATAGATCACAAGTACTAACATACTGACTAATATATCTATATCTTAATATTTGCAGCCACCAGTAGTTCTGTGAGACCAGTTCTAAAGTCTTCTAATATTCTGTATATTTAGTCATTCTTGAATCATAGTGAAGAGATACAATATGATAGTGAAGATTTCAAACATTAGAAATATAGACTTTATTTCTAAACAGAAACAAACTATCATTTTTAGACTACTTTGGAGAATATACAAATCTTATAAACAACTACTTAAGTTCTTACATAGTTTTACTACTGGTTCTTGTTGTTGTGGTGCCTACTAACCAAGATAGTCAATATATTGTTATTTTATATACTAATATTACATGGTCTGTGCTACCAATAAATAATCCTACCTTAAAGTACATGTGCTGATCATGAGTCTACTATGCCATTATCACAAGATGAACACACTGTAGTCATATCCTTTGATATCACTATTCAAGATTCTTCTACTATTTTTAGCCCTATGATATTATAATAAAAGAAAAATCAAATCAAGAAAAATAGATTAAAATAAAATAAAAAATAAAATAAAATATGAAAGTTAGATATACCATAATAGTATTCTCCCTTAAGGGGGAAAAAGAAAGAGCCCCTCATCCACATGTATTATGCCTACCTCAAACCTATTTGAGATTACAGGTTCAATTTCTTAGTAGTCCTTTGTATTGGATAACTATATAAAAAGGTTAGAGTATATGATACTCTGTACATAATTCCTTCTATATGCATAGATTGCCATCATGCCCCATGTAATAAATTGTTGACATTACAAATTTAAAAAAATCCTTCCTTAAGATTCTACCTTTGAAAGAACCTACTCTCTTTCTAACTCTTTTAAATACTCATCCTCAAACTTTCTACTATTCTACCCAAACAATATATTTGCTATATACTTATCTAGTAATTTACTCCCTTTAAACACCTCTGCTTCTGAATTCAACAGCTTTTGTTTCCTCTATTTTACTCCTCTTATCTCTTTTTCTTTAATTTTCTTTTAAAATTCTTCTACCAACTCTGTCATATTTTCCAAGTTCTCTGACCCCTTTCAAGTATCTTCTTCTACTGTATATTTTCTTACATAACCATATACCCCAGTTTCTCCCTTACTTCTCTTTTATTCAATATTTCTCAACTTTATACTTCTTTTCTCTGTTTATTTCTACTAGAGGAGGTGGGATTTTTTTTGTCCCTCTACCTGCTCTTGATACTTTACTATCCTACTCACATTTACTACTGGGTAAATTTTTATTGACACTGGTAACTCTAACTCTGCTGTATTTTCTAATATAATTTTCTTTATTTTGTTGGTTCTACAAATCTCTCCATTAACTTCTTTATCTTTCTATTCCTCATCTTCTATACTAAACTTATTGTACTTGATAATACTCTATCTTTGACTTTATACTCTATTGTCTTCTATCTACAAATCTTTTTATCTCTTCTTGTTTTTGTTTAGTTCAACAATTTATTACATGGTGCTTGATTACAGTTCATGGTAGACTATCTACTACAAGTAGCCTACAATTCTTACTTTAGGAGACAAAAACCCCTTTCATAGGCAAAGAGACACTATTAGTGATAACAGAACTTTCAAAGAGAAATCTAGATAAAGGTTGCTTGTAACCAACCTACAAATTACACATTCAAGTCCAGAGAGACCTATCATACTGAAAATACTGAATCAAGAGAAACTGAGAGAGATGAGAATAAGAAATTAAAGAGAAAACAAAAGCACTTAGGTACTTTTTCAAGAAGTTGAAAAAGTCCTCAATTGATGGAGATGGATCAACCAAGAGACTATGAGCAAACCTAGAGCAGTTCACAAGATATGTCAACATGTTTCCACATGAATACTAGATGCACTCTGTAAGAAAAAAGTACTATTTGTATTCCTCAATAAGAGTATGGTTAAGAATGGCTCTAGTTATCCTGGCACATAATGTGACTAGCTAGCTAAAGTAAGTAAGCTTACTACCACCCTTTGAGTAGCTGTGCTAAAGAGATTTGCAATTCTTTCCTCTAAGAGTTAAAAAGTAGTACCCTTGAACAGTGGGACAATTGAAAGAGGTTTTCTAAACATTTGGACATGAAGTAACACTCTTAGAGCAAAGAGCATCAATAGATGTTGCTGGATGAAGTCAGTCACATTGCTATGGACCATTTGGTAAAGAGATCACTCCATTTTGCTTGGAAAATCCTAGAATTTGATTTTATGGCCAAGGCTACCACAAAAGAACAATCTAAGTATAGAGCATATAGCCAAAGAGTGGGCTTGTCTAGAATATACTGAGGGGTTTACTACCTTTCTAGCAGATTCTAGAGAGTTAGTAGTGAGAATTATGTGTTTAATATCTATACTGGTAGCCTTGGAGACTCCTAATCTTATGGCAAACAGCTTAGTATTAGAAGCAGTTGTTCTACTAGCTGGGACCTTGGAAGATGACATCTGGTGGCCTAGTTTCCAAAAATATGCAGTAGAGACAGCCTACATGTTCCTGGAGGGTATAACACTTATATCAGTGACAAAAGGAAGCTATCTAACAGCCTATAATTTGGTATAACCTTAGTATCAAAGATATTGAAGTATTTAGTAAGATTGAGGAGTAATGCTTTAGTATCTAAGAGGTAGCTCTTTAAACAAGTATACTGGGCATTATTTAAGAAATCAATTGATTGTGGATGAGGGCAAGCACTCTTTGAGTTACTAGCACTAAGTAAAGACATCATTATATATTGTAAAGGAAAAGTAGCAGTCTTGTCTCAAGATAGCTGAACAAGCTTCTTTAGATGGAGTTGAATTGAAATAAGATCTGCCAGAGCCTCAATTCTACCAATGGGTGAAGTGTGAAATATATCCAAGATCCAAAGAGTAGTCTTACATTATATAGCTGCTAAAAACAATACTTAGACCTTATAAGTATTTCAGCAATGAACTAGAGTCAAAAGCTATAGATAATAATAGAAATGACACAAGATCAATACAAAAGCTATTTCTAAAGTGATAACCAGCCTCTTTGTTATGATTAAAGACTCAAAGTATTAAGTCAATAAAAGAACCTTGTATTAGGGTTAATATAAGAGAACTCAATAGAGTTCCAAGTACAAAGTATCTATCTTATATACACTAGGCTAATGGCCTGTGCTACACTAAACCTAGTCTACTCTAAAGATCATACATTATCCATAGAATCAATATGTAGTGAATATACTATATGATATTATTATTCCAGAACCTTCTATGTCCTTCTGTATGCTACATGACTATGTGACTGTGACTGTGACATGTGTGACTGATATGTAACAGTTATGTATGATGTCATACTATTCTCTAACACTAAGTCTAAAATAAGAAAATAAATGAAAAATGAAAATGAAAAGAAAAATAAAATAAGCTAAGTCCACTATCTTCAATTCTGACACTCTTGTCAAGTTTTCAAGCATGTCTATTGCTTTAACAGTAGACAATGCTTTGATAAAGTATTGATAAATGTGTTCTTTAAAGGACATGTACCAATAAAACACATAACTCTAGACATTTACTTGAGGTTCTGTGGAAATTAGACTACCTGTGCTCAATCTAGATAAATAGAAGTACCAATAACTTCATCTCCTTCAAGAATTGTAGTAGATGATACAAAGTGAAAAAAATTCCAGAGAGGTTCCTAAATAAATAGAATATTATATGAGTTAAACCCTAACTCTAGATTCCAAAATAGAAAACGAATCAAAAAGAAAAGAAAAGAAATTAAGTTCAACTTCTGCAACTCTGATACTAAGCCTTTAAATAAATGAAGTAAACTAAAGAAGTAATTAATCAGATTTCTGAGCAGATGTTTCAGTAGTAAAATACTAAAAGGAGTTCAGATTGGATAGAAGAAAATAAAAGTCTAAGTATGTTGTAAAGTTTGAGGAAGAATAAATAGATGATAAAAACAAGTACAAATAACTATGGAGCTTGATGTAAATAAAGATAAATAGCCATAGGATTTTGATGGAAATAAGTTTATATAAATAGAATATCATATAAGTTCTTTTATGTTTTAAGAAAGCTGTCTATCAGCATATAGTTCTTATAAATATCCTACAAATAAATATGAAGCATGTCAGTTATACTAGACATACTTATTGACTACTCTTACTAGGACTAGTTATAATACTATAACTAGCTTGTCCAAAGCACACCTTAGCAGTCTTATTAATATATTATTACTTGTCAAAACAATGGTACCAGAATAGATACTTGTTGTTATTAGCAGCATAGTCTTCTTTGCAGTTCAAACACTTGAAAGTATGAGAACAAGATGCACCAGCTATAGTGGCCTCTTTAAAAGGGTTAGATTTTGGATTGGCCTTCCAACACCAAGCCAAGAGTTTGTAGTTCTCTACTCTATATAAACTATCATATTTTTGACATTTAGCACTTTGAGTATGACAAGCATGTATTAAATATTCCCAGTACTAGCAATTGTGACACTGAGCAACCCAGTGTGTATAGCAGTTCCTTGGACTGTAGTATTATATCATCCAATATTAAATAAGTGATTAATGAGAGTTTTGCCCTTAAAGTCTCTCTGGGAGTTCTAGATATCAATCTAGATCACTGACATATCAAAGCTGGAAAATGCCCTCATAATATAAGGTATAGATATTAATATAATATTCTCAAAAAAAAAAGAGCTAGAAAGAGCTGCTGCTGTCTGTATAGAAGTAATAGGCAAGAAAGTGTTAAAGTCCTAGTAGGAGATGCCTGTCAAAAATGATTTAGACTAAGGCAAGTGAGGCTCTATTTTAATGATCTTACTGAGACTAGTAGTTTTCTTCAGCCACTGCTTAATCACTTCCAGCTCTGCTGTTTAAGTAATAGAGTTGGTAGACATAGACACATTATCCTATATCTTGTGAACAATCTCTACTCCAAGTTTAGCATGAGTTTCAATCAAGCTCTTAGTATAGAACTTGACTACCAAAGCAGCATTGGCTATAATGATTTCTATAGTAAGAGAATCAAGTAAGATTAGAACTTACTGCCTAGTAGGCTCATGTTATGGTGTGCTTGAACTCTTATATTTTTATTTTTCTTTTCTTTTCTTTTATTTCTTGGACAATAAAAAGATATGTGACCACAGTTACATGATATGTCACATTATATTACATCATAGGCCTAGAACTTAGGAGAAGAGGCTAAAAGAATGATGTTAAGATGCATATCTATGGTATATTCACATAACATATACATGGTACACTCATAGACAATATATAGACTTCAGAGTAGAGTTATTTATTGTTAGCATGGACCATATACTTGTAGTGTAGGAATATATCAGAGACTTCTTGTTAAGTTCTCTTGTGATCTCTACAAGACTCCTACTCTATAAGACTACTTAGTATACTATTGACTATTTTGGTTAGTAGTTGTTACAATAGTCTGTGGATTATTATTTTAAGTATCCTTGAGGCACTGGAACAACTGGTACTTTTTTGAGAAACATTGACATTGTCTAAGCTAACCTAGTATGTAAAGACAATTATAGCTTGAAAGAGATTCGTGTCAAAGACGAAAGCAGTAGACTTAATTTATTTTTATTTTTATTTTTATTTATTTTCCATTTTTCTATTTTTAGAACTTAGGGTTAGTGTTAGAGTGACAACATCACACAGTCACATCAGATAACACAGTCACAAGTCATGAGATGTATGGAAAAATATAGAAGGTTCTAGAAGGATGACATTATACAATGTATATAACACATGTTGACCTTAAGACAAACACATGGCTATTTAGGGTAGGCTATAAGTAGTTAGCATGGACCATGAGGTTTTAGTATATAAGGTAGACAATCCTGTACAGAGTTCTCTCTTGAGTTCTCTTGTATTAACCCTAATACAAGGTTCTTTCTCTTGATCAACTCTAAGGTCTTGAGTTTGTAACAGTTAGAAAACACCTTCTTAAGCTGTAACAAGTACAAAAAGTTCTCATGAGATAAGACAGAAGTAAACCTTGGAGTTTGCTGAGTAATGTTGGCTTTTGTAGCTTAAGTAAAAAATTTAACATTGAGCTTAGACTTGGAGGCTAAGAAAGTAGAAGAAGTAAGACTTGATGGACTTAGAGATTGTTATAGCTGGACTAGGTATCATAGCTTAACCAGGACAAATTGATACTGGTTATGAAACTGGATAAGTTACTACAGCTTTGAAAAGAGGAAGAGCCCATTGTTAGAGTTGTAAATGGATTATATTTTATTTTTATTTATTTTTCTATTTTATTTTCATTTTATTTAGGGTTAGGATGAAGTGTGATGTTATATGTCACATGTCACTGTCATAGTAATGGTCACACAATCATGTGGTCACAATAGAACATAGTGGAATATTCTGAAATAATAATGTCATACAATATACTTAATGTATATTGATCTTATAGTTTATATATGATTTTTAGAGTAGACTAGATGCAGTAGTAGCATGGACTATTTAGTAGAGTATATAAGATAGACAACTTTGTACTAGAAACTCCATTAAGTTCTCTTGTGATTAACCCAATCTGTTATGACCTTAGGCTTGGCTCAGGTTGCAACTTAGGCAAAGACTTGAGTAGAAAAGTGGGAATAAGTCAATTGGTAAAGCATAAAGATACAGGACTGTATCTACAACTATATATACCTATTGATAATACATTTAGTGTATGGCAACCATATGTAAATAACATCACAGAACATGAGAAAAAGATAAGGAAACAAAGCCTACTATATAAGGTGCTAACTGAGACAACTATAGTATAGCTGATCATTGCATCATAGAAGAAACAACCCTTGACCATATAGTCTATGCTGCAAAAATATGTTAGACATGAGGGATCAATTGTAACACAATCCAAGGTTTTACTTTTGATCATAACACTTGTGTCTTAAGTCATGACACCCATGAAATAAGTGATGTTTTGCCTCTAAAATCAGAGAAAAACATAGAATAAAAGAAAGAGGCTTTGCTCTTTTCCTTGTACTTTTTGTTAGAGACCAGAGTGAAAACAACTTCTTTAGCCTCTGGTAAATCAACAGCTATCTCAATATCAGAAGAGAATGTTGGAATAAGACCAGGACCATAAATAGTTCTTACAACTTCCACAAGAGTAGAAGTATCAGGCTGAGGTGAGACTTTAAAGTAGTCCTATCCAGCTTCAGAAATTGTCTGAAGAAGATTTCAGACATAAGATCTAACTCTCAAGATAGTAGAGAATTGGTCAACAGATTGTTCTTCAAGAGAGTACTTTATTATAAATTGTGTAAAATACTTAAGAAATAAAAAAAGCATCTTAGCATCAGTTTCAAGGTATCTAGAATAATCAGATAGTAACAGTACATGGTGGTCACTATCTCACAGTTCATTATTATGAGTGATGTTTCTATTTCCCAATTGGGAGGATGACTTAGCTAATCTATGAATCAGGTTGGATAGTCTAAGTATAGAAGCTTGGGTCTTTGGGTACATCTTTTGCTCCAGAACCCAAGTCTCTGCTCTTTTTAGCAGATACCTAGTCATCCCAGCTCATAGTAGAAGCTGTTTTCTTAAGAATTAAGGCAGGAAAAGTGGCAGAGAGCTTAAGAGAAGATACTTTCTTAAAAGAAAGTCTGCCTATAGTTATTCTTAGAATAGTAGGCATCTTAGGGTCTGAACCTATACTCTCCTTCTTACTTTCTTCTAAAGAAAACAAAGCTATAGCCTTAGAAGAGATATTTCTGGATACAGAAGAAAGCAGAGACACTCCTTGAGGAGCATCTTGCAATACAATAAGTTTGAGGTCTCTCTCTTGAATGTACTTATTTGCTAGCTTGAGAACTGGCTTTAGAGAGCAAGTCAGATGAGTCTGGAAACTCACCAACATATTGAGAACTATCCTGGAGATCAAGAGAAAGTACTAGATTTTTTAATGATTTGTTTAGATTTATTGAGTTAACCATAGTAGTAGTTAGAGGAAGAAAATGTTATAAACTTAGGCTCAAGTATAAAAGTAAAAGAATAACCTTGTATAGGGTTTATATAAGAGAACTTGATGAAGTTCCAAGTACAAAATGTTTACCTTATATACACTTGGCTGATGGTTTATGCTATACTAAATCTAGCCTACTCTAAAGGATATATAGTATGTGTCAAGATCATTGACGGTGGACTTTATTTTATTTTCTCTTTTCATCTCTATTCTTTTTCATTTTCATTTTTCTATTGTTAGAACAACTTGGGTTAGGGTTTATCAGTCACGCTGTCACATCAGTCACAAA
>Ga0157359_1001118_pt1 | contig 10708 bp, 19 predicted proteins | sample AttcapACBM3_FD_111482 | JGI IMG/M metagenome (GOLD analysis project Ga0157359, IMG submission 111482) | Fungus gardens microbial communities from leaf cutter ant in Botucatu, State of São Paulo, Brazil - Atta capiguara ACBM3 | ecosystem: Host-associated > Fungi > Mycelium > Unclassified ...
CTACTATATTCTAGGCCTATGACATCACATCATGTGACATGTCATGTGACTGCGATGTCATGTGCCTCTTCATCATCACTAAAAAGAAAAAAAAATTCAAAAGAAAAGAAATATAAAATCAAGAAAAATAGATAAAAGAAAAGGAAAAATGTTAGTGTCCAAAGTGTTCCATAACAACCCTAAGCTCAAGGGGTATACTAGCTAAGCAGGTGAAGCTTGGCTATTTGTGTGTACCAAAGCCTACTAGTGTATTTCAGACATATTATCTTGTGTGGACATGATAGTTACCTTTTCTTGTATCAACCTTATGCTACAGATCCACTTGTGATTTGTCTATGTAGAGGAACAGCAGGAGTTTTGAAAACACTGCTTAGAGTAGAACAGTCTTCTTAGACCAAAATCATATAACATTAGTAGTCAGTAAGGAGAAGTAGTCAGTAGAATATGTAAGTAGAACAAGAAGGGACCTGCTATTATATACCAAGATTTCTTCTTCAGAGTATAAATTGGAAAGCAAAACCAGTACTAGTTCTGCTCTTCCTCTCTATACATTATTACCTTCTATACCACTACCACCATTGTCATCACCATTACCAATTTCATTTCCTTTCCTTTACAATATGAGTCAATGTAGCTCTATCAATTATGAGCAAATTATCCAACAATAACAGGAGTAGCTTGTAATACTGCAGGTGTAGCTTTAGGCCTTTTAACAGAGAGAAGTTGAAGGAGAGACAAGCACCAAGGTGGCTAGGCCACAAGCATTTAATGGAACCTCATCAAAAGTCTTAGGTTTTGTGACAACATGCAGATTGTATATTAGAATGAAGATGAGAGAAGTAGCAGTGGAGGAACAGATTCAATGAGTTTTGTCATATGTATAGGGAGAATTAGCAAACATTTGGAAGGAGAATATGCTAGAGGACTTGGAAGGAGGCTTATTAGAATATAAGACAGTGGAAGAGTTTTTAGCAGATATAAGGAAAGAATTTGGTGAAGGAAATGAAGAGTCAGTGAAGGTGGCAGGATTAAGAAGATTAGAGCAGGGGAATAAGATGATGAAGAAATTTGTTCAACAGTTTAGGAGGATAACAAGAGGTAGTAGGTATAAAGGAAGACTGCTAGTAGAGGAGTTCAAAAGAGAAATAAATATTACAATACTCCAGAGACTTATGGAGTCAAAATGACAGCCCAGCTCAATCAAGCAGTAGTATGATTAGGCCATTGTCCTAAATAAGAATTGGAGGAAGAGTAGGTAAAAAGAGGAAAGGCTAAGGAAATGACAGGGTGTTATGACTCAAAGACCTTAGAGTGGGTCAATAAATAGAACCTTGTATTGGGTTAACACAAGAGAACTCAATGGAGAACTCTGTACAAGATAGTCTACCTTATATACTAAATCCACATAGTCTATGCTAACTACTTCTAGCTTATCCTAAACAGCCATGTATTGCACATATTGTATGACATCATCCTTCCAGACCCTTCTATGCTCTTCTATGTGACATGTGACTAACCCTAACCCTAAGTTCTAAAAATAGAACAATAGAATAATAAATCAAAAAGAAAGACAAGAAAAATAAGGAAGAAAGTGAAAATAATTAGAGTCCACTATTTTCAACTCTGATATTATTCTCCTTTTAAGGTTTCTCCTCTGGAGAAACTGATTTCCATCTCTTTCAGCTCCTTTCCAACTTCTTTAAATATTTATCCTTGAACTTCTTATCATCCCAACCAAATAATACCTTTGCTATATACCTCCCTGACAACTCACTCCTTCTGAACTCTTCTTCCTTTGAATTTAACTTTATCTTCCATCTTTTATCTATTCCTTCCTGTCATCTTATTTCTGTACTCATTCTTCCTTCAAACTTGTCTACTAATTCCCTTGCATTCTCTAAGTCTTCTTTCTTTTTCCATATATTACTTTCTACTGTAAATTCCTTCCACTGCACAAAGTACTTTTCCACTTCTCATGTTCTCCACTTGTTCAATATTTTTTCCACTTCCCACTCTTTTATTTCTTTCACTTCCACCAGTTTTGCTTCTTTTATTCTTTGTCCCTTCACCAGCTTCCTATATTTTACTACTTTACTTACATTAACCACCAGGTGAATCCTCATAGAGGTTGGTAGTTTTAACTTTACCATATTCTTTGACACTACTTCTTCTATCATATACAGTCCTGCATATCTCTCTGTCAACTTCTTTACTGGCCTTTCTTTAAACACTGAGTCTTTTGTACTAAGTTTTTTGTACTTAGCATTACTTTCTCTCTCTTCTTCCACTCATCTACTTCCCATTTTTCTCTATCTGCTTGTCTTTTCATCTCTTCCTGAGTCTTTCTTAATGTGGATCCTACCTCTTCTTGTACTCTTTTCATTCTTTCTATGAACTCTGTTACCTTCTCCACTTTTCTTCTTCTCCTAATATTGACTTCCATCTGTAATTCTTTTCTGTAGTTAGCCATGAAAGGTGAAAGCCTTGTTGCCAAATGAACCTTGTTGTTCACCACAAATTTTGCTGTTACTAATCACTCCAGCTAATCTCTCTGTCTGTAATCTGTAAAGAACCTCAAGTACTGTTTCAACTCTTGGTTTATTTGTTCTGTCTGCCTATTCATTTGTGGGTGGAATGCTGTTGACATTCTCGTCTGAATTCCCAACATTTTATTTAACTCCCTTGTCAGCTCTGCTGCAAACTGTGGATCTCTATTGCTAATTATACTTTCCAGTAACCCATGTAATTTCCACACGTTATCTCTAAACAGCCTTGCTAATCCTTCTACTGATGTCCCTTCTGTAGTTGCTACAAAGTGTGTGTTACAAATCAAAGACCTTAGAGTTGGTCAATAGGAAGAACCTTGTATTGGGTTAACACAAGAGAACTTAATAGAGAACTCTATACAGGATTGTCTACCTTATATACAAATACCTAATGGTCTGTGCGAGCTATTTCTAGCCTATCCTAAATGACCATGTGTATGCCTTGAGGTTAACATGTATATCACACGTTGTATAACATCATCCTTCCAGAATCTTCTATATTCTTTCATGTGTCATGTGACTTGTGACTGTGTCATCTGATGTGACCTACTGTGTGACAGCATGATCTTGTTACTCTAACCCTAACCCTAGTTCTAAAAATAGAATAACAGAAAATAAATCAAAAAGAAAATAAAAATGAAAGAAGAAAATAAGAAAATATTAAGTCCACTTCTTTCATTCTTGACAGTGTGCTATTTTCAACAACCTATCATATACTACTAGTATCACATCCTTCCCTGCTACTAATGGTAACTTAGTGATGAAGTTTACTGTTAGATGCATCCATGTCTTTTTTAGTATTTCATTTATCATTAACTTTCCCACTGGTGCCCCTGTTTGATTCTTTATTCTTTGACACATATCACATTCTTTCACATACTTTCCAACATCTTTTGTTACTCCTAGCCACCAGCAATTTCTTGTTACCAACTCTGTCATCTTCTATCTTCCTCTATGTTTTGCTACTGTTGTATCATAATGTAGCTGGATAATCTCTATCCTCAATTCCTCATCTTTTGGCACATACACTTTTTCCTTCTTTAACACTAGGTCTTCTTCAATTTCCCACTCCTTTTCTCTCAACATCTTTACTCCCGCTTTCTTTATTTTCTCCACTACTCTGACTACTTCTTTGTCCTTACTTTTAGCCTTCTTAATCTTTTCTACTATATCTACTTCTAGTCCTTCTATTACTACTTCTTGTAAACTACACAACCAATAGTCCTTAATGAATATTTGATCCTCATTATCCTTATCTACTCCTATTTTCCAGTCTGGTCTCCTACTCAAACTATCTACCTTCCTCATCTTTTTCCCTAGCACATATTTCAACATAAAGTCAAATCTAGACAGATACAACACCCATTGAGCTTGTTTTCAGTTCAACTTCTGTGCTTTCATAAAGTATTCCAAATTCTTATGGTCTGTCTAGACCTCGAATTTGTACTTAGCACCTTCTAACAAATGTTTCCAATTTTCCAGCCTCTTTATTATCGCCAGCATCTCTTTGTTGTGGATTTCATAGTTTCTCTCTGTCTCATTGAAAGATTTTGAGAAAAATGCCACCAGTCTCCATTTCTCATCTTTACACTCCATAAATAATATCCCTTCTGTAACATAGTCCAATGCATCCACTTCTATCCTCATTTTTTTGTCTAGATCTGGCACCACTAATACTGGTTCCTTTGTAAATTTCTCTTTTAGCTTCCTAAATGCTCCTTTCTGTTTCTCTGTCCATGCCCACTTCTGTTTCTTCTTCACCAAATTGTGCAGTGGTCTTGCTATAAATGCAAAATCTTGAATAAATTGATGATAGTATTTTACCAATCCTAAAAACTTCTGCACATCCTTGACACACTTCGGTGTCAGCCATTCCAACATATCTTTCACCTTTTCTTTCTCCATCCTAATTCCCTCTTGTCCAATCACTACTCCTAGAAATCCTACTTTCCTCACTTTCCACTTATATTTCTCTGGTTTCACATACAAATCATTCTCTTCCAGTCTTTTTATCACTTCTGCCACCAATTTGTTATGCCTTTCCTCATCTTCCATTCCCACTATCATATCATCAATGAATGCTGCCACCTTTCCTGTATTTATCAAATCTCTTAGTAACTCATTCATCATGGCCTGGAACATGGCCAGTGAATTTGTTAGTCCAAAAAACATGACAGTTGGTTCAAAAGACTCTTTAGAAGTTGTGAACACTGCCTTCCACTCATCTCTTTCTTTAATCCTTATGTTATTGTATCCCCACCTTAGATCCATCTTTGTAAATACCTTCTTAGTACCAATGTTTTCGATTACATCCAAAATAAATGGCAGTGGGTAATTGTTCTTTACTGTCCACTCATTGAGATACCAATAATCCTGCACCATTCTCTTCTTCCCATCTTTCTTTCCTACAAAAAACACTAATGTTATTTGAGGTGACTTCAAAGGTCTTATGTATCCTTTCCTCAACTGTTCCTTGATAAATTCGTGCATCTCCTCTCTCTCTTCCCTCGACAGTGGATATATCTTCTCCTTTCTTGGTACAAACTTCTCTTTTACATTGATAGCATAATCCCATATTTTTCTTGTGAGCATTCTCTTCTCTGACTAGTTCTTGCCAAAGACTTTAATCCACTTATGAAACTTTTCTAGGACCAGCTTTTTTGCTTCCTCTTCCAACTTCACAGCTTTTCCTTCTTCATCCCAAATTTCCCATTCTTCTACTATCTTCCTTACCTCCATCTTTCTGGGTTTCTTTTCCTTTTTCTCACTTTCTACTTTCCTCTTCTTTTTCCTCCTCCTCTTTCTGTTTCTGCCATCCCAACTTTCCCTGCTTTGGTCTCCATTGCCTTCTACATTCCTCTGGGTATCTGGTCATTTTTACTTCCTCTATCTTCCAGTCAATCTTGGGGTTATGATGAGCTAACCATGGCATCCCCAAGATTACATTCCACTTCTGTCCTCTTATCATGTCTATCTCCATTCTCTCCCTGTGTCCTTGATAATAAATATTTACCTCCACTGTATTTTCTACTGGCCTTTCTTTGTTGAAGGTCTCATCCACATTCCTCATATAAATTGGATTTTCTATTTTCTTTGACTTAAATCCCTTTCTTTTCCTAAACTCCAAACTTATTACCAACCTTGTCACCCCACTATCCAACAATGCTTCTACCATAATTCCTTCCTGTGTGTCAATCCTTTCTAGACCTATCTTCACTGTTACCTCCCTTAATAATTCCTCCCCTTTTATTTTTCTTACTTCAATTTTCTTCTTCTTTCTTTCCTTTTCCTTTCCTCCCTTTTCATTTATCTCATCTTTCTCCTTAGGTCCCTCTGAGTCTGATACACTAACTTTTATTTTGCTAGCTAGTATATTAAACCTGTTGGTAAAATCTAGTCAAGGGACTCTAAATTCTCCCTCTCTTTTAAATTGTCTCTGTATTTGTTATTTTCCTCTCTTCCCTATTATCTGTACTCCAGTCTTCTACTATCTCCCACCCAGATTCTTTGCCTCTTGTTTCTGCAATGTTGGACCATGTGCCCGAATCTGCCACATACATAGCAATTTCTTTGAGCAATTCCTTCCCTCTGTTAAGTGTATATCATTACCATATTTGTCCTTTCCACTCCCTCCATTAGAGCGGGCCCTGTTGTTGCCCACTGAGGAGGCATTTCCTGCCTCCTCTGCTATACTTGTTGCTGTTCCTGCTGCCTGGGGGCTGATCCCCTCTATTCTTGTTATCTCCTCAATCTTTTCTCTTCTCTCTTGCTCTCTCTTCAATGCCTGTCCAAGTTAGTAGTTTATTCATACCACTGTTCTATGCTTATTGGAGGCCTTTCTGCCTCTATTAACTTTCTTCTGATCATTCTGTTTATTCCTCTCTTGAACTCCTCTATTAGGGAGCATCCCTCATATCTGCTTCCTTTTACTACTCTCTTGAATTCTTGAACAAATTACTCCATTGTCTTTTCTCCTTGCTCCAACCTTTTCAGCTCTACTACCTTTGTTGATTCCTTGTCTCTCCCTCCAAACTCTTTTCTTATATCCATCAAAAATTCCACCACCATCTTGTATTCCAATAGTTCTGCTTCCAAATCCTCCAATATATTCTTCTTTCAGATATCTACTGATTCTCCCTGCATATATGACAATACTCATTGAATATGCTCCTCTACTGCTGCTTCTCTCATTTTTATCCTGATATATAATTGATATGCTGTTATGAATCCAGGAACCTTAGAGGCAGTTCCATTGAATACCTGGGGTTTTGCTACTTCTGTGTTTGTCATCACCCCTTCCACCCCTCCTTGTCCTACTTGTATTGTTAGCACCATAATTTGTTTCTGAAGCTGCCTTATAATGGCAGGGTAGTTAGGTTAACTCATGTTGTAATAGGAGGTAGGCTTGATGATGGTGAGGATGATAATGGTGGGAGTGTGGGTGATGATAACATGTATAAAGGAAGTGTAGAACCTATACTGGTCTTGCCTTCTGATTCATACTCCAAGGAGGAAATCTCTGTAGGTGCTAGTAAACCCTCTTCTTGTCCTACCTTACACCATCTACTGACTACTTCTACTACTACCCTAAAGAATTCTATATGATTTTGTTTTAAGAAGGGTGTTCTACTCTAAGCAGTGTTTTAAGAACAACTACTGTTTCTCTGCATAGACAGGTCACAAGAAAGCCTGTAGCACAAGGCTGATATTTGAAAAAGGTATAAAACATGTCCACACAAGATAATATGTCTACCTACACCAGTGGGCTTTAGTATAACTAAATGGCTAGGCTTCTTCTACCTAACTAGTATACCCCTTAAGCCTAGGGTCTAGCTATATGTCTTCTTGACAAAAGAGTGGTGTTGCTCCCTGTCAAGGATGATAAGAGAATAAGTGTAGAGAAGATCTGGTGTTGGATTGTCTCAAGAAATAGAATCGAGTTCTAATATTACAACTCAAAGACCTTAGAGTGGATCAATGAATAGAACCTTGTATTGGGTTAACACAAGAGAACTCAATGGAGAACTCTGCATAGGATAGTCTACCTTATATACTAAAACCTCATGGTCTATGCTAACTACTTCTAGCCTACCCTAAACAGCCATATGTTTGTCTTAAAGTCAACATGTGTTGCACACATTGTATAATGTTATCCTTTCAGACCCTTCTATGCTCTTCTATGTGACATGTGACTAACCCTAACCCTAAGTTCTAAAATAGAACAATAGAATAATAAATTGAAAATAAAGACAAAAGAAATAAGGAAGAAAGTGAAAATAATTAGAGTCTATTATTTTCAACTCTAACACAAGGACTACAAGCTCTAAGGCCACAGCCTCAAGTTTGGCTAAGAAGACAAAAAGCTTCTCAAAAGTGGATGCTGACAGGGTCTGCTTCAATAGAAAGAATGGAAAAAATAAATGTAGTAATAGTATGTCCCACTTAGAGGATAGAGTTGGCACAATGTAACCCTTATGCCATGGAGATAAACAGGAGAAGAAACTGTTATAGCTGTGGAGGATTTGGCCATTTAACATGAAATTATAGAAGACAAAGTATGGGCCAAGGAAGAAAAGTAGAGTATGAGGACAATAGGAATTATAAACAGGACAATTTAAATAGGAAGGGAGATCTAATAGTCCTCAATTAGATCTCAACAGTAACAGATTCACAATACTCAGTAGAGTAGTGGATAATATATCCTGTTGCAGTCTGGACAATAGGAACATGCTAAGAAAAGTCACAGTAAAAATTGGATTAGAAAGAATTGACACACAAGAATGGATAATAGTAGAAGTGTTGTTAGATAGCAGGGCAATGGGACTGGTCATGAGTTTAAAGTTTGTTAGGAAACAGGGGTTTAAGCTGAAGAAAATAGAACACCCTATATATGTGAGAAATATGGATGGAATATTTAATAAGGAGGAACCAATAGAATATACAGTAGAGGTAAATATCTATTATCAGAGACACTAGGAAAGAACAGAGATAGATGTGATTAGGGGACAGAAATGTAATGTAATTTTGGAAATGCCATGGCTTGCTTGCTACAATCCTGAAATTGACTGGGGACAGAGGAAGTTAAAATAACAAGATATTTAAAAGAATATGGAAAGCAGTAGAGGCCAAAACAAGAAAAGTCAGGGTGGCAGAAACAGAAAGATGAAGAGAAGAAGGAAGAAGAAGGTAAGAAACAAGAAGTGAGAGAAGAAAGGAAAAAGAAAAAACCAAAGAAGGAGAAAAGAATGGAGGTACAAAAAGTAGCAGAAGAATGGGAACTTTGGGATAAGGAAGAGGAGGTAGCAAAATCAGAAGCAGAAGCAAAGAAACTGGTACCAGAACACTTCCATAAGTAGATTCATGTCTTTGGCAAGAAGGCCAGTAAACAAATGTTCACAAGAAAGCTTTGGGATCATGTGATAAATACAAAAGAGAGGTTTATGCTGAGGAAGGAAAATGTGTATCCATTGTTGAGAAGAGAGAGAAGAGGTATAAGAGTTTCTTTCAGAATAGCTGAGAAAGAGATATATCAGACTCTTAAAGTCACCTCAAACAGTACCAGTATTTTTTGTAGGAAAGAAGGATGGTAAGAAGAGAATAGTACAGAACTATAGATATTTAAACAAATGGACAGTAAAGAATAGTTACTCTCTACCATTAATTATGCATGTAGTAGAGAATATTGGTATGAAAAAGGTATTTACAAAAATAGACTTGCAGTGGGATTACAATAATGTACGAATAAAAGAAGATGATGAGTGGAAAGCAGTGTTCACAACCCCAGAAGGATTATTTGAGCTGATGGTAATGTTCTTTGGACTAACAAACTCACTAATGACTTTCAAACCATGATGAATGAAATCCTATTGGATCTCATCAACACTGGGAAAGTGGCAAGTTTCATTGACAATGTAATCATTAGAACAGAAGAGGAGAAGGGACATGATAAATTGGTGGAAGAAGTAGTGAAGAGGTTAGCAGAAAATTATTTGTATGTAAAGCCAGAAAAGTGTAAGTGGAAGGTGAGAGAAGTAGAATTTTTGGAAGTAGTGATAAGACTGGAGAGGATCAAGATGAAGAAAGAAAAGATGAAGAGTGTTTGGATTAACCAACTCTATAAGAGGTTAAAGATGTACAGAAGTTTTTAGGACTGGTGAACTACTATCAACAGTTCATTAAAGATTTCACAGCAATAGCCAGACCATTGTATGATATGGTAAAGAAGGAGCAGAAATGGGAATAGATAGAGAGACAAGAAAAGGTATTTAGGGAGCTAAAGGAGAGATTTATGAAAGAGCCAGTGTTAATAGCACCAGATTTAGACAAAAAATGATGATGGAAGTAGATATATCAGACTATGCTATGGAAGGTATATTATCCATAAAGTATGAAGATGGAAGATAGGAAATGGTGGCATATCTCTCTAAATCATTGAATAAAACAAAGTGAAATTATGAAATTCATGATAAGGAGATATTAGCAGTAATCAGGGGATTAGAGGCTTGGAGGTAGATATTAGAAGGTGCTAAGTTCAAGTTTAAGGTCTGGACTGATCATAAGAATTTAGAATATTTTATAAAGACATAGAAGTTAAATTGAAGACAGGCTAGATGAGCTTTGTATTTGTCTAGGTTTGATTTCACTTTAAAGCATGTGCCAGGGACAAGAATGGGGAAAGCAGATAGTTTGAATAGAAGGCCAGATTGAAAGGTGGGAGTGGAGAATGATAATAAAAATCAAAAGTTGATAAAAGAGGAGTGGATTATAGAGATGATGGAGATAGTAGTAGAGGGATCAGAAATAATATTAATGGAAAAAATAAAAATGGTAAGAGGGAAAGACAAAGAAGTAGTAAGAGTTGTAGAAGAGATGAAGAAAGCAGGGATGAGAAATCTGAGAGGCAATAAGTGGGAGATTGAGGGAGAATTAGTGCTGAAAGAGAGAAAAGTGTATGTGCCAAAGAATGAGGAATTGAGGATGGAAGTAATCCAGTTGCATCATGATACACTAGTAGCAGGTCAGGGGAAAGAATAGAAGACAACAGAGCTGGTAATTGACATATACAAGTCCACTCGTCTGGAAATACATCTCCGTGGTGGAGTCACCTCCAAACCATACAAGCCCACCTTCTACAGCAGCTATCTTTCTTGCAACATGTCTCA
>Ga0157359_1001119_pt1 | contig 10708 bp, 13 predicted proteins | sample AttcapACBM3_FD_111482 | JGI IMG/M metagenome (GOLD analysis project Ga0157359, IMG submission 111482) | Fungus gardens microbial communities from leaf cutter ant in Botucatu, State of São Paulo, Brazil - Atta capiguara ACBM3 | ecosystem: Host-associated > Fungi > Mycelium > Unclassified ...
AAGTCTATCATTTATGATTCTAACATTATACTATTGTGGCAACCACTAGTCACAAAGACCAATAGAGACACAATCAATAAATCTCAAAGGTAGATATTATTATAGAGATCATAAGAGAACTTGACAAGGAGTTTTTGCTGAATTGCTACTCTATTTATATAAATTATAGGTGGTCCATGCTATCAATAATTAACCCTACCCTAAAGTCTATGTATTGTCTATACTTTATCCTCATGTTTTCTATAAGAATACTATGTTATATACATATACCCTGATATTATTCTTCTTGTCTCTTTTAGTCTGCTCTAGCCAAGTATAGGCCTATGACCTCACATTATGTGATATGTCATGTGATTATGATCACATGCCTCTTCATTGTCCAAAAATAAAAATAAAATCAAAAGAAAAGAAATATTAAATTAAGAAAAATAAATAAAAGTAAAAGAAAAATGTTGGTATCCAAGTATACCATAACATATACCCCTTTGAGATTCTTACTCCAGAAGAACTGACTCCTTCTCCCTCTACTGTCTTTTCCTTCTATTTTTCCAAATTTTCTCTAACTTCTTCAAATATTCATTCTTGAATCTTTTATCATTCTACCTAAATAGAATCTTTGCTATATACTTTCTTCTATAACTCACTTCTCTTGAACTCCTCTACATTTGGATTTAACTTTAACTTCCATCTTTTGTCTATCCCCTCCTGTCATCTTACTTCTGCTTTTAATCTTCCTTCAAATTCATCTACTAACTCTTTCACATTTTCTAAGTTCTCTTCTCTTTCCCATGTATTATTCTCTGCTATAAAACCTTTCCATATTACCAAATAATTGTCTACTCCTTGCACTTTCCTCTTGTTTAATGTTTTTTCTACTTTCTATTTCTCTACTCTGTCTACTTTTACTAGTTTTGGTTCCTCAACTTTTTGCCCTCTCACTGGTTCCATATGTCTTTCTATCTTGCCAATGTTCACCACTGGATGAATCCTCATAGAGGCTGGCAGTTTTAATTTCACTGCATTTCTCAATACTACTACTTCTATCTCATATAGTTTTACATATCTCTCCATTAACTTTTTAACTGGTCTTTCTTTGAATACCAAGTCTTTTGTACTCAGTATCACTTGATCTCCTTTCTTCCATTCTTTTACTTCTCATCTTTCTTTATCTGCTTGTCTCTTCATATCTTCCTGTGCTTTTTCTAATGCTGTTCCTACTTTCTCTTGTACTTTCTTTATTCTTTCTGCAAACTCAGTCACTTTCTCTACTTTTCCTCTTCTTCTAATGTCCACTCCCATCTTTAATTCTCTTCCATAGTTTGCTATAAAAGGCAAAACCTTTGTTGCAGTATGAACTTTGTTGTTCACTGCAAAGTTTGCAGTTGCTAACTACTCTGGCCAATCTCTCTGCCTATATTCTGTAAAGAACCTCAAGTACTGTTCCAACTCTTGGTTTATCTATTCCATCTGCATCTGCCCATCTGTTTATAAGTGGAATGCTATCAACAATCTTATCTCTATTCCTAACATCTTATTCAATTCTCTTATCAACTCTACTACAAACTGTGGTCCTCTATTACTTATCATAGTCTCTGGTAACCTATATAACTTCCACATATTATTTCTGAACAATCTCGCCAGCTCTTCCACCCATGTTCCTTCTGTTATTGCTATAAAATGAGCTATTTTGGACAGCCTGTCATATACTACCAATATTACATTCTTTCCTGCTCCTAATGGTAGCTTCATGATAAAGTCTACTGTTAGATGTGTCTATAGTTTCTCTGGTACTCTATTTGTCATCAAATTCCCTCCTGGTACCTCAGTCCTATTTTTCATTCTCTGACATGCATTGCAACCTTCCACATATTTTTCCATATCTTTTGTAACTCCTGGCCACCAGTAATTCCTTGTAACCAACTCTATCATTTTCCATCTTTCTCTATAATCAGCTACTGGCATATTGTGATGAAGCCAGATTATCTCTGCTCTCAGCTTCTCATCTTTTAGCATATATATTTTTCCTTCCTTCAACATTAACCCTTTGTTTATTTCTCACTCATCTCCTCTTGAGTTATTTACTCCTGTCTTCTTTATCTCTTCAACTACTCTAACTATCCCTTCATCTTTACCTCTAATCTTTTTTATTTTTTCTACTATATATACTTTGGGTTCTTCTATTATTACTTCATATAAATTACAAATACAATGGTCCTTAATAAATACTTGATTAATATTGTCATTTTCTATACCTACTTTCTAGTCTGGTCTCCTATTAAGTCCCATCTGCCTTTTCCATTTTTATGCCTGGTACATGCTTCAAGTATTCCAGATTCTTGTGATCCATCCAAATTTCAAACTTGAATCTTGTACCCTCTAATAAATACCTCCAGTTTTCTAATCCTCTAATCACCACTAACATCTCTTTATTGTGTATTTCATAATTTCTTTCTATCTCATTCAACAATTTTGATAAATATGCCACTGGTCTCCATTTTCCATCATTACACTTCATAGATAAAATTTCTCCTGTTGTATAATTAGATGTATCTACTTTCATTCTCATCTTTTTATCCAAGTCTGGAGCTACAAAGATAGGTTCTGTTATGAACTGTTTCTTCAATGCTTTGAATGAATTTTCTTGTCTAATTCCCCACTTTCATTTCTGCTCTTTTCTTGTTAATTTATGCAATAGCCTTACTATTTTCACAAATCCTTCTATAAATTTTCTATAATAATTTGTTAACCTTAAGAACATCTATATGTTCTTTACTGATTTAGGGACTGGCTAATCCAACACTGCCTTCACTTTTGCTTCCTCCATCTTTATTCCTTCCAGTCCTAACACTACTTCTAAGAAATCGATTTCTCTCATCTTTCATTCATACTTCTCCAGATTTATATACAAATAATTTTCTTCTAATTTTCTCAATATTTCTGCTACCAACTCATTATGTTCTTCTTCTGTCTCTACCCCCACTATTATATCATCAATAAAACTTCTAACTTTCCCTATGTTTATCAAGTCAATCTGTTATAACTCAAAACTCTTAGAGTTGAATTATGAGGTAACCTTGTATTGGATAACACAAGAAAACTTGGTAAAAAGCTCTTTACAAAATAGTCTATCTTATATACTCCTATAGATGGTCTGTGCTAGCTACTGCTACTGTGCACTCTACCCTAAATGACCATGTGTAAAGTGTAAGGCTAACATGTGGTGTCCATGTTGTTATAATGTCATTTTGTTCCAGAACCTTCTACTTCCTTCTCTCAAGTCCTGTGATCAATGTTGTGACCATACCATCTGATATGACAGTGTGCCCAATCACTTCTAACCCTAACCCTAGAGTTCTAAAAATAGAAAAATCAAAAATAAAATAAAATGAAAAAAGTAAATAAGGAACAACTAAGTCTATGATCTTTGATCTTAACATAATCAGTAACTTATTCATCATCTGGAATGTGGCTAGTGAATTTGTCAATCCAAAGAACATGATGGTAGACTCAAAAGATCCCTCTGGAGTTGTGAAAGCCATCTTCTACTTATTTTCTTTCTTTATCTTTACATTATTATATTTCTATCTCTAATCTATCTTTGTAAATATTTTCTTAGTTCTAATGTTCTTGATTATGTCCAAAATAAGTGGTAGTGGATAATTGTTCTTCACTGTCTACTTGTTGAGATATCAATAGTCTTGTACCATTCTTTTCTTTCCATTCTTTTTTTCTACAAAGAATACTAATGCAGTCTGTGAGAACTTTGATAGTTTGATGTATCCCTTCCTCATTTGTTCTGCTATAAACTCTCTTATTTCCTCTCTCTTCTCTCAACAATGAATATGCTTTTCCTTTTCTCAACACAAATCTTTTTTTCAGCTCAATTGCATAATCCCAAATTTTTCTTGTGGATATTCTTTTGCTTTGTTTTTTACCAAAGACCTTAATCCACTTATAAAAAATTTCTCTGGAACCAACCTTTTTGCCTCAGCTTCTAACTTTGGTACTTTTTCTTCCTTATCCCATATTTCCCATTCTTCTGCTACTCTTTTTATTTCTACCATACTGCTTCCATTTGTTTTCTTTTTTTTCTAACTCTCTTTCTCTTCTTACTTATTTTCTTTTTCTTTTGTTTTTGCCATCCTGACTTCCCTTACTTTGGTCTCTATTATCTCCTATACTTTTCTAGGCATCTTGTCATCTTCACTTCTTCTGTCTTCCAATCAATTTTTGGATTGTGGTAAGCAATCCAAGGCATACTCAGTATCATGCTCCATTTATATTCTCTTATTACATCTATCTCTATTCTTTCCATATGCCCTTGGTAGTAAATTTTTACTTCTACTGTATGCTCAATAGGTCCCTCTTTGTTAAAAGAGCCATCTATATTTCTTATATATATGGGCCTCTCAATCTTCTTCAACTTAAACCTCTGCTTTCTTGCAAACTCTAAACTCATTACTAATCCTGTTACTCTACTATCTAACAAGGTCTCCACTGTAATTTCTTCTTGCTTATCTATCCTTTCTAGTCCAATCTTTACTGTTACCTCTCTTAATAATTCTCTTTTTCTTTTCTCTTCCTTTTTTACTTTCTCTTCCCTTAATATTGTTCTTTTGTCCTTCTTAGATTCCTCTCAATCTAGAATACTAGCTTGCATTATGTGATTAGCTAATACATGGAACTTGTTATAAGAATCTAGTCTAGGACTACTAAATTCTCCTTTTCTTTTAAATTGTTTGAATTATTCCTATTGTCTCCATATTTAATCTTCTTCTCTTGGCCTATCCTTTTCTGATTTCTACAATTCTATGCTAAATGGCCAAACTCTCCACAACTGTAACAATTCCTTTCTCTATCCACTTCTATTGTATATGGATCCCTTCTCATTTTCATTTCTCTTCTCTCTTGCCCTTATATAGAGTTCCTAATAACTATTGCATTTGTTCTTTCCACTCCTTCTATTAGGGTAGGTTCTACTGAAGCTCACTGCATTTCTTGTCTTCTAGACCACACTTGAGATAGAAATAGTCATAGCCTTGTTCCTCCTTGGTTGTTCCCCTGTTCTCCTTCTTTTTCTTTCTATTCTCTTAATCTTTTCTCTTCTCTCCTACTCTCTCTCTAGTATCTATCTAAATTAGTGGCACACTCATATTATTGATCAATACTAGTTAGAGGCCTTTCTGTCTCTATCAGCTTTCTTTTGATTGCTCTATTCATTCCTCTTTTGAATTCCTCTACTAGTGCTCTTCCTTCATATCTACTTCTTCTAGCTACTCTTTGGAACTCCTGTACAAATTTCTCCATGGTTCTTTCTTTCTGCTTCAACCTTCTTAATTCTACTATATTCACTTATTCTTCATCTCCTTCTCCAAACTTCTTTTTTAACTACAACAGAAACTCACCTGCTAATCTAAACTCTACTTCTCCAGTTTACAAATCCTCTAGTATATTCTCCTTTCACACATCCACTGATTCTCCTTGTATATATGACAGTACCCATTAAATATGTTCTTCCACCATTGTTCCTCTCATCTACATTCTCAAATATAGTTTGCATATAGTAATGAAACCTCCCACTCTCCCTGCTTCTCTATTAAAAACTGGTAGTTTTGCCACTTCTATATTGGATCCTGTATTGGATCCTTCTACTGCTCCTTTCTCTCCTGCTGCTGCTGCTCCTACTCCTTTTGTAATTAGGACCTGAATCTACACCTGTATTACTACTAATTGTTCCTGCTACTGTCTGATGATTTGATAAAGGTCATGCTAACTCATAGTATTTGTCAAAAACTTTGCTCAGCTTGTATCTCCACAACAAGTAGACCAATTTTTACAGACCAAGTTGCATTGGAAAGCCCCAAATGAGGGCTATCCGCACATATGTGGGATATACAAAAGCGACAACAAATGACTGAGATATCAGGCCATCAGTAGCTGTAAAAGCTTTGTCTGCTAATATCTCATGAACAGCTGAGCAGATTCACACAATTAAACTTGTATTGGAAAGTGCTCATCAATCTGTTTCCAATGATATATAATGCATCTTAAAGTAATAAGTATTAGTAGAGATACAAGCATATCAATGTAGTGACATAATTAGTTATCTTCTAAAAATAGCCTGACAGCTGCTATGACAGATAACAGCTCCTATCAGGTATGAGTTTTGATCATGTGATAGCAACAGCTTGCACATGGACCATTACTCTTTTATATATATATCTTTGTATCTGAGAGCTAGACTTCAGACTTAACAATATCAATTATTCTTGTTGATACTACTCATCATTATCTCCTTATACTGAACCTCTAAAACACTACTAAGTTCAAGTATTACAACCAGTGAGTAGCTTATTTGTGATAGTGTTATATAAAGAAGAAAATTCAATAGATGATACTGATGGTGGTGAGAATGTATATAAAGAGAGAACAGAACCCATGCTGGTCTCTCTTTCTAACTCATATTCCAAACTAGACTCAATTTCTGTATGTGTTAGTAAATCCTCTTCTAGTCCCATCTTATACTTTCTACTAACTATCTCTTTTACTGACTGCTACTCTAAGAAAAGAGTAAACAATTTTGGTCTAAGAAAACCATTCTACTCTAAGCAAAATCTTAAGAATGCTTGCTATTCTCCTATATAAACAGCTCACAAGTAGAACTATGGCATAGAGCTGATAAATAAAGAAAGTATGTAATATGTCTACAAAAGATGATACATCTGAAATATACTAGCAGACTTTGGTATAAACAAATGGCCAAGCTTTGCCTACTTAGCTAGTATACCCCTTGAGCTTAGAGTCTGGCTTTATCTTGTCACCAGACATTATCAATGAGAAAGAAGAATACAAAGTCAAAGAAGTACAAAATCACTAAAAATGAGAATACAGTACACAATTCTTAGTTCACTGGAAAATTATGGAAATAAGCATGACCAGTAGATAGCAAAAAAAGGAATACCTTATGCTAAAGAAGTAATTCAAGACTTGGGCAAAGCTTTTAAGATGAAATCTATAAAAGAGGGAAGTAAAACTCTAAATTAACATCTCAAAGCAATACAAGCAATCAAGAAACCCAGACATGTTTTACTAATTTGCAACTATTCCTATCTCCTCCAACCCATACATTTCTTGCACTGTTCACAACATAAATCTTATTATAATACTCAACAAAGAAAAGAAGAATTGGACAAAGAAATACCACAAAATAATTCAAGGATATAGAAACTATGGTAGATATCCAATTGCAGATTCAGAATATTATCAAGCTAACAAATATTGAAACTATATTATTACAAATAAGAGAAATCTGTAAGACACAAATTGGTAAAGACATTGATAGTATATTTGAAGAACTGAGGAATATTATTTATGGAGACATAGAACAACAAACCTATCATATTCAAGTTCTATTAGCTGATAAATTAAATTGATGTAAAGGTAAAGAAGAAGAATGGGTTGATAAACATATTAAAGTCTTATAAGAAGTATATCAAGAAATATATCAAGATACTCTACAACCAATAGTTGTTGATAAAGGAAAATAAAAAAAAGAAGTTGTTCAAGACAAAGAAGAAATCAACAATCTAGAAAAAGTATTGAAAACATTACAATCTCCAACAAAGACTATACTATTTCTTTCTCTAACTCATTATAAAATTATTCAACAAGATAGAGAAAAGAACATTGAATATTGGAAAGAAATTGTGGCCAAATTTATCAAACAAAAACACAATTCAGACATAAATCATTAAGGATTTCCAATTAATATATTCTACAGAACCACTATATAAAATATTCTTTATAAAATTAACTTTGTAAGAAACAATAGTTATTAGACCTACCAAGAAGTTAGTAACATTATATATGGTTGGAGACTTAGCATTTCTAGATTAAATAAGTTTATGGGGTCATGAACACTAAAATATAGGTGTTGTTATAATTACTACAATCTCTATTTCATATTCTAATGATATTTATCTTATGGTTGACATGTCCTGAACATATATTAGAGTTTGTTTTATCTTTGACTCATATTTACTGCAATTTACTACATCTTACTTAATCCTCATATTTTATCAGTCTGCATCTCATATAGTAGTAAAGGTTTTATTATATTTTTCTTATTTTTTTCTTATATATTACTCATAGACATTATATAATTTTCTCATGATCTATAGGTATATATAGTAATAGATACCATTCTATATCTTTATACTTTACCAATTGATCATCTCCTTACTTCTTTCTCAAGTCTTTATCTATATTGTAACCTAAATCAAGCTTAATACTTTGAGTCTTTAATTGTAATAGTAGTGGTATAATTGGCAGTGTTACAATCCTAAGTTAATAAAAGAATCTTGTGTTAAGGTTAATACAAGAGAACTCAATAGAGTTCCTAGTATAAAGTGTTTATCTTATATATATTAGTATTAGAATTATAAACAATAAACTTTATTTTTGTCTCTTTTTATTTTTTATTTTTATTTAGGGTTAGGGGCTAGTATGTCACAGTCACACATTGGTCACATTCATAATCACATGATCATATATCACAAAAGGATATAAAATGTTTTAGAATGATAATATTATACTATATCAATGGTATGTCATATATATGGCCTTTAAGGTAGGCTAAATTTTATATAGCATAGACCATCAATCTAGCATATATAAGTAGAATACATTATACTTAGAAACTTTATCAAGTTCTCTTGTGATTAACCTAATATAAGGTCATTCTTCTAACTTAACTCTAGTCTTAAGTTTATAACAATTAGCTAGTTAGTCTGTGTAAGACTAATATTAACCTACTCTAAAGACTATGCATTATTTATAAGATCAACATATAATGAACATGCTATATATAATATTATTGTTCTAGAATCTTTTACATTTTTCTGTGTGACTAACATATAACAGTTGCATATAATATTACACTAACTCTAATCTTAAGTTATAAGTCAACAAGTACTTATTAACAGCTAAAGAAGCAATTTATTATGACTTAAACCTTAAGTTAAGACAAAAGACATACTCTTGTATTAAGTAACATAAAAAAACTCAATGGAGTTTGTTACAAACTTTATTTAACTTGTATCTTCATAACTAATAGACTGATTTTTACAAACCAAGTTACACTGACAGATTACTAAGATATCAGACTATTAGTAACTACAATTTTCATTAGCTATTATCTTAGAAACAACTAAATAGATTTCTATGATCAAACTTGCATTGGAAAGTACTTGTCAATCTATCACTAATGATATATTATACATCTTACAGAGATTTATAGAAATACAAGTATATTAATATAGCAATATAATTAGTTATCTTCCAAAATTAGCCTAACATCTGCTATGATAGATGATAGCCTTATCAAATATGAGTTTTGATTATGTAATGGAAACAGCTTGCACACAGACTATCACTATTTTGTATAAATACTTTGATATCTAAAAATTAAATCTGTGACTTAATATTAATTATCATTTATCTCTTATTATCATTGATATCTGTATTGATCTTTATTATTATTATTATCATTATTAAACTTCTAAATCACTTCTAAACCTTTAAAAGTACATTCAAGATTTAGATATTACAAACAAGTGAGTAGTTTATCTTATGATAGAGTTTCTATTATAAGCTAGTCTACCTTATATACTGCAGACTGTGGTCTGTGCACATACTATAACTGACCTACCCTAAAGTCTATATACTTTCTATAAGGCTAATATATTATTATTATATTATATAATATTACCTACTCTACAATCTTCTACAATCTTCTCTATATTATGTAATTATATAACTAGTCTGTGACAGGTGTCACACCTTTATCACACATAATATCATACTCCTTCATCTATGTTACAATCTTAAGACCTTAGTGTTAGTTGAAAGAAAGAACCTTATATTAGGTTAACATAAGAGAATTCAATAGAGAACTCTATCAAGATTGTCTACCTTATATACTAATACTTAATGGTCTATGTGAGCTACTTCTAGCCTACCCTAAATGACCATGTGTACGCTGTACGCCTTAAGGTCAACATTTGTATTACATGTTGTATAACATCTTCTTCTAGAACCTTTTATGTTTTTTCATATATCATATGACTTGTGACCATTACTGTGACCATGTCATCTGATGTGACTGATGTGTGACAGCATGATCTCATTACTTTAACCCTAACCTTAGCTCTAAAAATAGAATAAAGGAAAAATAAAAATAAATAGAGTCTACTACTTTCAACTTTGACAATCTAAGTCCAAAATAAAGAATATAGAAATGAAATCTAAAAAAATAAAATAATAAAATAAAAATAATAAAATAAAATAAAATAAAAACCAAGTCTATTGTTTGTTATGAGACACTTTGGACATGAACAATTTTTATTTTCTTTTTCTTTTATTTTCTGACTTTATAGGAATTTTGTTTTTCTTTTCTTTTCTTTTTGGACAATGAAGAGGCACGTGACACTGCAGTCACATGATATGTCACATGATGTGATGTCATAAGCCTAGAAGGTGGTAGAAAAATCTAGAAGATGACATCAGGATACATATATACAATATAGTGACCTTGAGGCAAACATGAGGAAGGAGTATAGATATAAGGGCAGGGTTAATTATTAGTAGCATGGACCATGAGGACTTTGTATAAATAGGACTCTAATTAAGAAGAGGCTCCTTGTCAAGT
>Ga0157359_1001121_pt1 | contig 10707 bp, 1 predicted proteins | sample AttcapACBM3_FD_111482 | JGI IMG/M metagenome (GOLD analysis project Ga0157359, IMG submission 111482) | Fungus gardens microbial communities from leaf cutter ant in Botucatu, State of São Paulo, Brazil - Atta capiguara ACBM3 | ecosystem: Host-associated > Fungi > Mycelium > Unclassified ...
AGGGTTCACCAGCCTTAAATACATAAAATAATAAAAGGAGTAACTAAAACAGATCTCCGAGCAAGTGTTTCATTAGTGAAACACTATATAGGAGTTCAGACTTGGAGAGAGGAAAACTTCATGTAAAATCTGAGTAAATTTGCGGAGTTTGAAGGAGATAATTAGGCAATGGATACAGATGAATATGACCATGAATTTTAACTCAAATAAAGTGAAATAACCGTGGACTTTTGGTGGAATTAAGTTCATTATAAAGTACCAAACTACCGACGGAGTTTTGGACATGAATAAGACCAAATATCCATGGGGATTTGATGTCATATTGAAGTTAAACATGTCTTGGACATGTTTCAGAGTTTGGGATATGATATCCTTCCAAACTCCTGTCATCTGAAAGTTATGACCACATGATGTATAAGCTAGGTATAACATTATTCATTGAAGCTAAGATTGAATTATCCACATAGTACTACTTCCAATTCTTTCTGCCTCTTAACTTGCTAAGTTATCCTTCTGTCTCTGTCTTTCATGCTATCACTACAGATAATTCTGGCAAATGTAAACCATCTTTAACAGTATTATAGTTCTATATTTCTCCTAGCATTCTTGGCTACTCAGTAACTAAGCAAGCAGTTTGCCAATCTAGCTATACTATTGGTTATACTACTCTATTGTTCCAAATATCTAATAGAAGTAACACCAATTCATGTCTTCTCAGAGAATTCCAAAAAGCACTGAAAACTCATCTGAAATTGTTCTAGCAGATACTAATTCCAACTGGGTTGATGCATGCAAGATGGAGCAACCCCTATCTCCTTCTACACTAGCTGTGCCTCAGTAAATCTCCCAGTTCATAGATCTTCTGATCAAAGCTCTTAGAAAACTAGTAGCTAACCTTATGCCAGCAGTAAACTTTGGTTACTAGAACCTAGATACCAAACATCTTTGATAGAACAAATCTAGAAAAGTTAAACAACTTTTTGTTCCAATACCAACTCCATTTCCATACTAATCCTGTCCAGTTCACTACTAATACCACAAAGGTAAACTTTGCAATGATTTACCTAACAGAAGTAGTGCAAGACTGGTTTGAAATCAGATTGAACCAGGAAGAACAGGAAATCTACCAAGATTGGCTTAAAGACTGGTTATGATTCACAGAAGAGCTTTACCATCATTTTAGCTCATTCAATCCTATTAGAGATACTACTATTACACTTGACAACCTGTAAATGAAACCCAGCAATAAGACTATTACTTATAGTATTGAATTTATGAGATATATATCCTAATTGGGTTGAGGAGACAACATTCTATACTACTAATACTATCAAGGTCTTTTAAACCAATTACAAGATCTCATATATATGAAGAAAAAAGGAAAGCTATCTACTTTTTAGGCAATATACTCTCTGGTCATAGTTATCGACAACCATCACTGGAAAAGAGAAAGAGAATACAATTATACATGGAACTTCCCATTTATATCTCAATCTCTAATCCTGATATTTGCCCTACTCAACAAACCAAATCCAGATAAAAAGCTCTTAAACCTTTTTCTCTGAATCAACATATCCAGTTAACTCAGAATTGATAGAAAACTCACTACAAATGAACAAAAAAGGTGTGTAGACAATAATTTATGTATATACTATATGTTATGATACAATAAAGTATAGACAGACTTTGATAAGATATAGATAGAACAGTAGTATATTATTAGTCTACAACAAGAAAAGGCACATGACATTATGTCATAGGGCTTAGAGCAGTCTAGAAGAGTCTAGAGAAGTTAGGAAGAGTCTGGACAATGACATTAAGGAGCATGTTAACTGCATTGCTATCTCATAGTGTACACATGGTACACTCATGGATGATGCATGGACTTTAGAGTAGATGTATGCAGTAGAAGCATAGTTATAGCACAGACCACATGTAATAGTACATATAGGGTAGCAATCTAGCAGAGACTCCTGGTTGAGTTCTCTTGTGATTCTTACATCAATAGCCTACTGAGAGCTTTACTTGCTTGTGTGATTATTGGACTTTGTGTCTAGTGGTTGCCACAACACTATAGTGACAAAAGTCACAAAGTCAAGATCTTCTCCCTATATCCATCTAAAACTACTAGGTTTCAAGCCAGATGTATAAAAGCTATGTTTCTTATTTCAGAAACAGTCCCAACTACTCAGTTGGAAAACTGAAATGTGGTCTCACAAACTTTGCACAGAATGTAGGCTGAATTGATCTTGTCCTATACAACTAAAAGTTCTATCTATCTCAATACTGCTGTTCTTTTTAACCCAAATTCACTTGCCCTATTTGTTATGATCAATACCTCATGGTATACAGGTGGTTGCTTTATGGACAACAGATGTTGGGGTTACTTCTCTATGACTCAATGATTGGCTGTACCATATGTTAACAATGTGTAGGATCAGTCAGCACCTCATGTACTAGTAGAGACATCCTTATATTTTCTGACTTATTTCCTTATTACTAACATATGTATTCCTTATGGTCTTTAGGTATATATAGCTGTAGATACTATCCTGTATCCTTACACTTTACCAATTGATCATCTTCCCTTTCTTTACTCAAGTCTTTGCCTGAGTTGCAACCTAAGCTAAGCTTAAGGTTGTAACACTATCTCTTATATTACCACTAGTCTGCAAGTCAGACCATATCCAAAATCCAATCTTCTATGCCCTTATAGACTTTGGATCCATATATTGCTTCATTAACACTGCATTCATACTAAAGCATAATATCTTCAAAAAACTGACTTTACCTGTAGAATTAAATTATTTAACAGATCATCAAACAACATTATTACCAAAACCACTTTCCTACCTGTTACATTTCCATCCAGAAACTGAATGATATTGAACATATACATCACTCTGCTCAACTCCCATTGCTCATTAGTTCTCAGATATAACTAGCTCATCTAATACAATTCAATGATTGACTAGACTATGGGGTCTATTACTTTCCAATCAGACTTGTGAAAAAGGACCAATCTCTCCAAGACCTTCTTAGTACCTACTACTCTCAAAGAACCTCTGCCTAGCATCTCTAACCTCAGTCTCAAATCTGCAATCTTTTTCTGTCCATACCAAAGCAGAGACCCTGGCTCTGTATCATCTATATAACTTATAGATCAAGTTAGAAAATGGAGAAAAACCATTTATTAGAACTATTTATTCACCACTGAACAAGAGGTACTCAAGGAGTTCATCAGTGAAAATCTGAATACTAGATTTATACACCTAACTTTCTCTTCTCACAGAGCGCTAGTGCTTTTTATAAAGAAGAAAGACAGCTTTTTTTGTCTATGTGTTGACTTTCAAGGACTCAACTGCATTACACAGAAAGATAGATATCTGCTTCCTTTAATATCTGACCTTCTTAACTCACCTTAAAAAGCATGTGTCTATACAAAAATCAATCTTCATTATGTATATCACCTGGTACATATCATGGAAGAGGATGAATGAAAGACAATCTTCTATACTTGCTACAGGTCCTTCAAATAGATAGTCAGATAGTCATGCCTTTCAGTCTAACTAATACCCTTATAGCCTTCCAACAGTTTATAAACAACATTTTCTCAGATCTCCTTGATGTTTGTATAGTAGTTTACCTCAATGACATCCTTATCTATTTAGACAACATATTCCAGTATAAAGATCACATTAAAACAGTGTTGTGCTGACTCCAAAAATCTAGACTATATACAAAGGTAGAGAAATATGAGTTTTACTTTGATTCCATAGAATACTTAGGATATATCTTGTTCTCTTCTAGATTGTTCATGTCTTCTAATAAAATCAAAACAATCTAAAATTGGCCTAAATCCAGGAAAATTAAGGATGTACAAGTATTCTTAGAATTTGCTAATTTTTATTATCCATTCATTTACAACTACTTAGATATGGCCATCCCACTGATCCAACTGACTTGAAAAGATATCCCTTGGAACTTTAACTCCCCATGCTGTAAAGCATTCAATACCCTCAAAAAAGTGTTCATTTCCACTCCAATCCTCATCTAATGGATTTTCAATGCTCAGATGATTGTGGAAACCAATGCATTAGAATACACTCTCATAGCTATTCTTTTGATTATGACAGAAGAGAAGAATGTTTATCTAGTCATATTCCATTCTTGCATGTTCAAAGCTGCTGAACTCAACTATGATATATATAACAAAGAGCTTCTTGTGGTGTTTGAAGCTTTCCATATGTAATATCATTACTTAGAGGGGTTACTTTCTATAGATGTTATTATAGATCACAAAAATCTGGAATATTTCTCATCTACCAAAATTCTTTCCCATTGTCAAACAAGATAGTTAGAATTCCTCTCTCAGTTTAATCTTGTTATCCATTTCCACCCAAAACACCTAAAATCCAAGCTAGATACTATTACTCATAGAAAAATTCTCTGCCTGAGAGAAGAAAGAGCTGCTTACAACTCTATCAATCTTCAAAATATATGCTCTATCTTTATCTATAGTTAGCTTGTAATATTTCTCTAAGCTATAGTCCTAATTTCTCCAACTCTTTGGGCTACTACCATTACAGATCTCAACAGCTTTGCACAATGACATCCAGTTAGTAGTTATACAAAAAAAAGCACTCTAGAAACACCTTTATTATCCAGTGGAACATTGGTTATTGGACACATCTTGTTATAGCAACTACTAGTTAAGACAATCAATAGACTACTAAGTAAACTTAAAGATAAAGTATTTCATGGTGATCACAAGAGAACTCAACAAGGAGTCCCCAATACATTTCTATACTATTTATACAAAAGAGTCTTGGTCTGTGCTAGCAATAAATAATCCTATTCTAAAATATATATATTGTTTATGAGTCTACCATACTATTACTATAAAGCAAATATGCCTTTGATGTTATTGTTTTAGTTTTTTCTACTACATTCAGATCTATTACATCATATCATGTGCCTTTTTATTGTCTAAAAATAAAATAAAAGAAAAGAAAAATAAATTAAATTTAAATTAAGTTAAAATAAATTGTTAGTGTCCAAGCACACCATAACAAATCTAAGCTTCTATGCAAGAATAAGAAAATTTATGTGCTACAGAAAAATAATCTTCACACATGTGTTCTTCAGTATTATTACAATCATATCCTCACAAAACATTTTAGGCAAAATAAAACATTAGAACTCATTCATTATAGTTATACTTGGCTATTTCTATGCACAGATATAAAAAAATTTTATAATTCTTGTATCACTTGCATAAGGTTCAAACCATAATGCTATAAGCTTTATAAAACACTCAAGTAACTTCCAATTTATGAACAATACTGGAACTCAATCTCCATAGATTTTATCAAAAATCTTTCTTTCTTATTTGACTGCAACACAATCCTAATTATTGTTGATTAACTCTCTAAGCAGGCCATATTTGTTCTGATAGTAGATACCATCACATAAGCTAGTGAAACTATTCATAATCCACATCTTCTCCAAGCACAGTATTCTGTCCTATGTCACTTTCAATCACAGATCTGAGTTTGTCTCAAACTTCTTTAGATCCTTAGAAACTGCTCTTAATATGAGGTTTTATTTTATTTCTAGATATTACTCTAAGAAAGATAGTCAGACAGAGTACACAAACCAGATGCTAGAACAGTACCTCTATGTCTATTACAACTACCAATAGAATAACTAGTTGGATCTTCTCCTGCTTGCAGAGTTTGCATATAACAATGTACCTAATACTACTACTGGTGTATTATTATTCTTTGGAAATAAATATTACTACCTAAAAATTATTGTATACTTTGAAAGAGATATCACTTCATCTCATGCCTGTAAATTTGCTATAAACCTTGATAAACTACAAGACACTCTGAAAATAGAGATATCTACTACATAATAATAGTATCAATGATCAGCAGATATATACAAAATTTCAGACCTGAATTTTCATATAGGACAACAATTATTCATTAGAATCTAGTTTTTCCATATTATATAATCTTCAAAATATCTGTTAGAAAAATACCTAGGACCTTTTAAAATCATTAGTCAAGCCAGTACCTACTTATTCACAATCTGTCTTCTAAGGTTAATATATACTATCCATCCAGTGTTCTATATGTTCATACTCAAACCTGTAATATCTAACACTTTTCTCAGTTAATCTGAACTCTTACTACCACCAGTTATAATAGATAACAAAACCAAATATGAGATCTTCTGGATTGTAGACTTAAAAATTAACTACAGATAAGCATACAAGTTACTCTACCAAGTCATCTGGCTGGAATACAAAACTATGAAAGAAGAATCCAACTGGCTATTCATATCCAAACTTGCTCATGTTTCTGATCTCATATCTGACTTTTACCAAGCTTATCTTAATAAACCTGGCTCCCTTCCATTACCTTAACTTTGATATCCTTTCTGTTATTATTTCTCTTTTTCTTTTTCTCTTGTCTATTTTTTCTCAGACTTAAAGTAGTATAATTTATTTCTTTTTCTGACCCTTTCTCTATTATAGGTAGAAATCACAGCACTCACTACTCCCTGCACAAATAGAGCCTTGAGGGCTTGATCTTAAGGGAAGAATACTGTTATATACTATCCAACATTTATATCAGAAGAGTATGGATAATACTCTATTCAAATCACCCATCAACCTAAGGACTAAACTCTGTATTTCTTATCAATTCTATAGAGTTCCAAATAACAACCTCTGCAGTGTCTGATAATCTAGAATATATGCAGCAATAGAATATTATTAGATTATCACTTCTATATTTAAAAATGTAGCTATCATATACTATTCTTCAGTCTGATAATTAACTTGAATTGTGCCACACTCTCATCTGTCCTTCCAAACTCCTGTCATTTAAAAGTTATGATCATGCAATGCATAGGCTAGGTACAACATTATCTGTTGAAGCCAAGATCAAATTATCTACATAGCACTACTTCTAATTCCTTCTATCTCTTGACTCACTAAGTTATCTTTCTGTTTCTGTTTTCCATACTATTATTGTGGATAATCCTGGCAAGTGTAAATAATCTCTAATAAATAAGGGAAAAGTAAGTGAAAAAGAAGACCTCCAAAGTTCTGGTTATTTTATTAATCTAAGAAAGTATAGAGTATACTGAACTTGACTACTAAATACTAGTAACTAAAACAATAGTAAAATATAGAATAACTAAGAAATAACTAATAAAATACTATCGAGACAAATTTCTAGTTGTATAATAACTAGAAGTCAAGAAAACAAAGTGTTAAGTTATTATATCCTGATTTAGTCATATCTGTTCCAATTTATAGATAATGCCTCTTTCTTTATTTATACTCACCAACCTCTTCTAGTACAAATCAACACTGTCAATTACTCCTCAGACATTCTCACTAAATCCTCTGACAACTTGTGGATCTTTATCTCTCCATATAAGAACCATCCAGAACTAGAGTAACTTACTTATAGTCTTTATTTTCTAAATAACTACCTTAGATAAAGTACTATAAGAGAATCTGCACTTTTAACTCCAATGAAGCCCATAGAGTTTCAGACTGTAAACCAAACACTACTAACAAAGCCTATAGTGTTCACTCTCTTGATTTGAGGGCAAATACTACTATTAAAGCCTATAATGCTCAAACCCCAACCTTACTATCCTTTACAGCTAACCTCTGGATTTAATTTCAACTATTGTTCTAGTCCTCTTCTATCTGATGCTAATGGTAACCTCTCTTCTTTTCTGGGCTAACATTTTAGACATTTTCATTAAGAACATTTCTAATCATACTATCTTTATTATTTCTTCTCAAGTAAGCTAATTTGGAAAATTAGAATGTATTCCATAGCTATACAAGATTTTCATTGTCTCTAGGAATCTTATTCTGTTCTCTTAAGTTCTTCTAAAGATAAGCAGTATATTTACAGTACTATATCAATAAAATTTAGATGTTACAACTTGAGTTTCAGAGTTAAAATGAAAAAAAACCTTATATTAGGGTTAACACAAGAGAACATTCCTAGTATAAAGCTTCTATCTTATATATACCAGGTTAATAGTCTATACTAAGCTATATCTAACCTACTCTAAAGACTATATATTATATATAAGATTAACATGTAGTAAACATATTATATAACATTATTGTTCTGAAATCTTCTACATCTTTCTCCTAGATCACATGATCATGTGACTGTGATATTATGCTGAATATTAATTCTAGATCCTAAAATAAGAATATAAATAAAATTAAAATAAAAAAGGAAAATAAAATAAATAAAGTTCATTATTTTCAACTCTAATATTAGATTCTTCTAGAGGTTGTAAAAGTCTGCAAAACTCTGCAGACCTTGCTAGTTACCCTAACAAATATTTAGTATATAAGCCAGTAGTTACACTATAAATCCTTATTTTGAAAATTGACTAAAACTAATACTTACTTCTAGTATTAAACTTATCCTCTCCAACTTTCTAAATATGACTTTTAAAATATGCAACCAGTATAACCAGTAAAGATACAGTACATAAGCTAAAGCTGAAAATTGTTTAACATTTATATTCCAGATAAAGTATTCTTACTCATCTATCTTCTAAGGATCTACTATGGATCTTGGATACTAAGATATAAACTATATCTAACATAAGTAGTAAGATATAGATACCTGATCTATATTAGAAGAATTTATATATATAGATAATGTTAAAAGTAATTTCTACTTTAAAAAGTGGATAATCTCAGATAGATCTACAACAATAGAGTTTGAAAAATTAGAAAGGTAAATAAATAAGTGCTGTGTTAGACTACAATCTTGTAAAAACTAATATATTTCTTCTTTAAGGAACATATAATACAGATAATAGTTGGAAGTAACATTCATAGCAGATTGTTAAGTATAGTTTTTACTTTAAGCAAAAGTCTACAATTAGTTATAAGAAAACTTATTCAAGTATAAATATAAGTTATCTAGGTGTGAATTAAGTATAGTGCTTATTGTTATAACTTAAGTCTAAAGTATTGGGACTAAAAAGAACCTTATACTGGGTTAATACAAGAGAACTTGATAAAATTCCTAGTACAAAGTAGTCTATGTGTACATTACAACTTATCTATTCTAAAGTTCATATACTCTTTATAAAACCAACATACTATAGTTATATTATATGATATTATTTGTTCTAGAACCTTCTATATTCTTTTCTGTGTCATATAATGTTGTGACTGTGATTACAATAAGTATCATATCTTGTAATGTATGTGACTATCATATGTGATGTCATATTATAACCTCTTAATAAGAAAAAGAAAAACAGAAAATAAAGAAAATTGATAATCAATGATCTTGGTGTCAGAAACTCTCAGAATAAACTCAGACATTTTCTATTTTTCTGTTTATTATTATTATTTTTCCAATTTCTCTTTTCTTTTATAGTTTAGTTTTCTTATTTTCATCTTTGAACTTATCTAAGAGAGCATAATATGCTTAGTGAAACATCATAAAAACTACTAGAAGAACTTAATTATAGCTTTAAAGTAGGTTAGATATACACAGACTAACAACTAGAGATATATAAAGTAAACTACTCTATAGTAGGAATTCTATTGAGTTCAACTTGTATGTTATGTTAACTACTTGTTATATAATTGTAATTTCAGATGGAGTTGGAGTTATAAGAGATAAAGAGTAGATTTAAAAAAAATGAAGAGTAAGCAAGTTAAATTTGTAAGAGGACTTGCTACTTTGCCAAAACTAAAACCTAAACACTACCAATATCTATTAGCAAGCCTGTAGACTTCTCTTCTTCTAAGTTTTAAGTCTTAACCACTACTACTAATACCCTTGCTCTTAATCTCTATTAAGTGTTTTTTCATGATAAGTATAATTTCCTCTCTTCTACTATTATCCAATCAGCTTCTGCTAATCCACAATATTCTAGATTATTCTATCAGAGTTTCTAATTATCTGATATAATTATTTTATGATTAGATTAGCAATATTCTGTTTAATGTTCTACTTGATTGGTATAGACTCTTTAGGTATTTAGAGTAGTTATTGCTTCTAGAGAATCTTATTTTGTTCTCTTAAAATTTCTCTAAAGATGAGTAATATATTGAGTAATTAAGAACAATAAACTTAGAATTTTTCTAGAAATTATTGACTATATATAACTCTATAGATTTTGTCCAGTTGCCCTAATAGGTTTGATTATCAAACTGAGGAAACTATAGAGTATTTACTTGACCTTAAATACTAAGTACTATAATTAAGACTATGATAAGAGAATAGCTAAGAAAATACTATAAAGACAATTTCTAGATGAAATAATGATCTAGAGTCTAAGTAACAAGTCATTATGTAATAAAACACAGAATACTAAAGTTGTATACAGATATAAAAAATATCTAGGACTATATAGAGACAAGCAAAAAACAATTATCTCAAATATATCTTGGAAGTCAATTTATGATATAAATTACTAATAGATATATTCTATAGAGTATTATTTACATACTGTTATTAACTTACTTGTTTGTATCACTCATATTTAACTCTTTTATAACAGCTTTACTATATCTAGTAAGTAGTTGTTAGTTGTCTACACTGTACTATGTTGCTGTGTTTTGTTTCTTTTAATATATAAGTAGCTTAGTTGTACTTCCAGGCTAATCATTATCTAAATTAG
>Ga0157359_1001122_pt1 | contig 10697 bp, 4 predicted proteins | sample AttcapACBM3_FD_111482 | JGI IMG/M metagenome (GOLD analysis project Ga0157359, IMG submission 111482) | Fungus gardens microbial communities from leaf cutter ant in Botucatu, State of São Paulo, Brazil - Atta capiguara ACBM3 | ecosystem: Host-associated > Fungi > Mycelium > Unclassified ...
TAAAAGAATGGAAGATTTAGGATAAGAAGGAAGAAGTAGTAAAGTCTAAAGTAGAGGCTAAGAAATTGGTTTCTCAAAAGTTCTACAAGTGAATTTATATCTTTGGAAAGAAGACAAGTGAGAAAATACCAACAAAAATATGTAAAATCATACAATAGATATTATTCTAAAATAAACTACTTATTTATAATATCTGAACTTTAGATGTACTCTTAGAGATTTAGAAGTAATTCAGAAGTTTAGTAATGATGTCAATAATGATAAAGGTTAATACAGATATCAATGATGATAAGAGATAATTGATGTTGTCAAGTCTAAGATCTAATCAAAGTATATATACAAAATAGTAATAGTCTGTATATAAGCTATTTCCATCATATGATTAAAACTCACACCTAGTATGGCTGTTATTTGTCACAGCAGATGTCAGGCTAATTTTAGAAGATAACTAATTATATTACTACATTAATATATTCGTATCTCTATGAATATTAATCTCTATATAATATATGATATATCATTAGAGATAGTTTAATAAGCACTTTCCAATGCAAGTTTGATTGTGGGAATCTGTTTAGCTGTTTATGAAATATATGTGCAAATAAACCTTATTTGAAGCTTTCTAATGTAATTTGGTTTGGGAGAATTGATTTACTAGTTATGAAGATATAAGTTGAATAAAGTTTGCAATATAGTATCAACAATATAATAGATAGAACTAGAGTCAACCAGAACATAGAAAGTTAGATTTTGAATATAATCTGATTTACAAACCAAGGATAATATTAGTATTAGAATAAGCATATTTGGATTAGAAAAAGTAATAGTATTAAGGTAGATCAGACTTGTAGTTGCACAAATAAGATCAATGTAATCTACAATCTGTGCAAAGTCTATGAAGCTATATTCTAGTTTTCCAACTGTATAGTTATATTAGAGTTATAAATGAGGGACTTTATTTTATTTATATAATGTCACAAACTGTCACAAATCTATCATATGTCATGGTCACATATTATAGTTATATGATTATATGTTACAAAGAAATATAGAAAGTTCTAGAACAATGATATTATACCACATGCTTGTTAGAAAGGCTAGATTGAGTATAGTATAGACTAACAGCCTAGTATATATAAGTAAGATATATTGTACTTAGAAACTCTATTGAGTTTTCTTATGTTAACTTTAATATAAGGTTCTTTTATTGACTTTATTCTATAAGTCTTTAATCATAATATTAGAACTCAATAGCCATCTTTGAGACTATTTAGCTTAGGGCTCTTTCTATTCTTTGACTCTCTTATTATTCTTAACCAATAGTCAATCTGCTAGTTCTCTTGTAATCAGTCTACACAAAGTAGTGGTATTATCTATTAAGAAATGTTTAGTTCAGAGATTCTTTACTTAGAAATAATAATATAACAGTTTGACTAGAGTAGTAGTTAGTAGGCAGTATGAGGTAGACAAGAAGAGTATTACTAGTACCTACAGAGATATTTGAAGATGTATTGGCAGAGTTTGATTTCAAAGTTGGAGCTAATACAAATTCTACTTTTCTATCTAGTTTTGATATAGGTTAATTCAACTCAAGAAAACAAAAACAAAAATTTGGTAAGAATATAGAATCTATTGGTAACATTAAAAGAAAAGGCTAAACAGAAACCCAGCAATGGATCTTAAGCAGAAATGGTGACATCACCTTTGTTTGATAGGAAATTTAGCAAAGTACAAGAATTTGTAACAACATACAAGTTATACTTAAAAATGAAAATGAGAAAACCAACAGTAAAAGAGTAAATGTAATAGATGTTGATATATGTATAAGGAGAAGCAGCAGATGTTTGGAAAGGAAATAAAGAAGTAGAAGTGTTAGAATTCAAGACAATAGGAGAATTTTTAGAAAAAATAAATTGGAGGAGGAAATAAAGAGTCAAAAAAGATAGTAGAGTTAAAGAAGCTTAAGCAGAGACAACAAATTATGGAAGAATTTATCCAAATATTTAGAAAAGTAGCAAGAGATAGTAGTTATGAAGGACGAGTATTAATAGAAGAGTATAAGAGAGAAATAAATAGAAGAATTAGGAGAAGGCTAATAGAGGTAGAATATCCTCTCAAAAATATCAATTAATGGTATGAGAGAGTAGCAAGACTAGATAGGAACTGTAGGAAGAGTAGGCAAGAAAGAAAGAAAATAGAAGAAGATTGAAGAAAATGTAAATAAAAAAAGATAAGTAGAAAATAAGCAAAGACAACAAGAAGAGTAGGAAATAAAAAGACAATAAAACAGAGAAAGAGCAATATAAGTAAGAAAGTGTTTTATATGTGGAGAATTTGGTTATACTGCAAGGAACTATAAGATGAGAGAAGAAAAAGAGGTTGTAATATTGCAATCTTTAAATAAATTTGAAGTGTTGGCAAGCAGAGTATAAATATGGGAGAAGAAAGTGAAAGGGAAGTAAAAAAGAATAGAAAAATAGTGTTAAGACAAAAAAGAACAAAGAAGAAAAAAGAAAAATCAGTAGAAGTAAGAAAGACAGAAAAAAGAGAATTTTAAGGAAAGTAATGGTAAAAATTGGACTAGAGAGAATAAATACATAGGAGGAAATTATTATAGAGGTGTTACTGGATAGTGGGGTAGTAATATTGGTAATAAGTTTAGAGTTTGCAAGAAAGCAAGAGTTTAAGTTAAAGAAAATTGAAAAACCTATTTATATGTGTAATATAAATAATTTCTTCAATAAGAAGGAACCTATTGAGTATACAGTAGAGGTAGATATTGATTATCAAGAATATAGGGAGAGAATGGAGATCAATGTAATTAGTAGGCAGAAGTAGAGCATAATCTTGGGAATATTATAGCTAGCTTGCTACAATTCTGAGATTGACTAGAAGATGGGAAAAGTAAAAATAATAAGATGCCCAGAAGAATATGGAAAGTAGTGAAGACTGAAGCAAAAAAGCTGGGGTGGCTAAAACAAAAGAAAGACAAAAAGGAGAAAAAAAACAGAAAAACAAAAAGAAGAAGAAAAAATCAAAAAAAGTAAAAACAATAAACATAAAGAAAGTAGTATAAGAGTAGAAGATTTGGGATAATAAAGAAGAAGCAGTAAGATTAGAGGAAGAGGTGAAGAAGTTAGTACCAGAATAATTCTATAAGTAGATCAAGGTCTTTGAAAAGAAAGTAAGTGAGAGAATACTGACAAGAAATATATGAGATCATGTAATTGACTTAAAAGAGAAATTTATACTAAGAAAAGGAAAAATATATCCCTTTGGTATAGCAACCACTAATCAAAATGGTCAATAGAACACTAAGTAGTCTTATATTACAAAGAGCTTTGTAAAGATCATAAGAGAACTTGATAAGAAGTCTCTGATTGTATTCTTATACTATATATACTACTAATATATGGTCTATGCTAACAATAAATGACCCTATTCTAAGGTTCATATATCATTCATGAGTATACTATGAGATTAATATATCAAGACATGTACTTTGACATTATTTCTTCTGTCACAAACTTCATTCAGCTTGTATCTCCACAACTAGTCCACTGATTTTCACAAACTAAGTTATACTAAAAAGCCCCAAATAATAGCTATCTGCACATATATAGGATGTACAAAAGCAATAACAAACAACTGAGATATTAGGCTACAAAAGCTTTGTTGGCTGATATCTTATGAATAGCTAGACAGATATACATGATTGAACCTGTGTTGGAAAGTACTCATCAAATGGTTTCTAATAATATATGATATATTATATAAAGATTAGTATTTATAAAGATACAAGCATATCAATATAGTGATATAATTAGTTATCTCTTAAAATTAGCCTAATATCTGCTATAACAGATGACAGCTCCACTAGGTATGAGTTTTGATTATGTAATGAAAACAGCTTGCATACAAACCATTACTATTTTGTATAAATACTTTTGTATCTAAAAATTAGACTTCAGACTTAATAATATTAATATTTATTATTTATCAATGACATCTGTATTGATCTTAATTATCATTGTTATCTTCTGAATCACTCCTAAATCTCTGAGAGTACACCCAAGATTCAAATATCACAAACAAGTGAGTAGTTTATTTTGTGATATTATTTTAATCCTAGTAATTTCCAGATATTAAGGAGAAGAGGTTTATGGAGTTAATAAAAGCCAACAAGAATATCTGAGGTGAAGTAGAGATATATAATCTGTACTGGAAGAAGATAAGAAGTATAGATGATAGAATATAAGTTATTTGTAGATTGGGAAGGATGTGGATAGAATATAGGATATAATAGCTAACTAGAGCACAAATGTTCAATCTAACCAGTAATAATATTATATCCCATTCTGACCACATTTGTTCTAACACAGATAACTCTCTCTTATTTATCTGCACTTCTTAACCTCTTTTAGTACAGATCATACATTTTTAGTTTACTTTAGATGTCTTTACTAGATTTTTGTTAATTATAGACTTTATTCCCTAACATCTGAAAATTACTAGTATCCAAAGTAACTCACTTAGCAGTTTACATTCCAGATAGCTACTTTAGATATACTAACTAGTATATAATCTAATAGTTTATACTGTATTAGCTTATTCTGAAAATTAACCAAAACTAACATCCAAATCTTTAGTATTGGCAATGATATATCTTACTATCTTCTAGTAGTTTTCTATCTGCTAAGTCTTCAAATCTTGTTCTAAAATATGTAATTAGTATGACTAGTAAAAGCATAGTATATAAGCTAAAGCCAAAGATCATTCTAATTCATCTTCTATATTCTCAGATAATATATATATTACTTATCCAGACTTCTAAGATATCTTACTGAATCTTGGATAATAAGATATAAACTGTATTTAACAGATAAGCTATTAGTATACATAAGGTACAAGGGAATCTAGTAAGTATGAAGCAATTTGAGATTAGCTTAATCCACAACAATATTAAATTTTAAAACAATGAACTTGGTTTATTTTATTTTATATTATAATAAGGTATAGTAGCTATCATAAGTCAGTTACACATATTACTATCATTGTCATATGATCATATATCATATAAAAGAATATAGAAGTTTTTGGAATAATGATATTATACTATATATCAATAACATATAATATACATAGCTTTTAGGATAGATTAGATTTAGTATAGCATAGACTATTAATCTAGCATATACATATATAAGATAGACAACTTTGTACTAGAAACTCTATTGAGTTCTTTTATATAAATCTTATACAAAGTTCTTCTTTTGACTTAGTTTTAAGTTTTAAATCATAACAAACAGGTTTAGGAGTAACAAGGTATCAGCTCACTAATAAAGTTGGTCAAGCTCTTCTTATTGATAGAAAGCAGCCTAAAAAAGTACTACCTCGAGATCAAGATAACTAAAGTCTATAATCTGTTAAAAGAATAAAATGTATAGTATTATGATTTAAGTCTTAAAGTTAAGATAAAAGCATACTCTTATATTAAGTAATACAAGAGAACTTGATAGAGTTCTCATTACAAACTAATTTATCTTATATACTACAGACTGTGGTTTATGTATATACTATAACTAATCTACTCTAAAGTTTATATACTTTCTATAAAGCTGACATACTATTGCTATACTATATAATATCATTTATTCTAGAATTTTCTATAATCTTCTTTATATTACCTAATTGTGTAACTATCATGCATAATGTCACATCACACTTCTTTGTCTAAGTTTAAAATAATAATAAGAAAAGAAAAGAAAAATAGAATAAAAAGAGAATAGAATAAAGTTAAGTCTATTGTTTACAACTCTAACACATACAGCAGCATAGTACAATGTGGACAACTGATAACCACTTATCAATAGTAAGTTTCATAGTAGTGAGCTTAAAAATAATAAAGAACAAGATAATAGTATTGATTAACCTATATGAAAATTTATATTGACTATCTAATTAGTTATACTACTAATCATAGCATAAACACTTAGTAAGCAAAATGCTTTGTAGTATGTGTTGCTATAAATACTAAAGTTTAGTATTTAACAATAGTTGATTAAACTGAAGATTATAGTATATTTACCAGTTCTTAAATACTAAGTAATATTAAGAAATACTTGAGTAGTAATATTACTTTATAGTACAGCTCTAAGTGATGTTAGTAATAATATTAAGTAAATGTTTTAGTAATAAGACATTGATAGAGGTTTGAGTTGGAAAAGAGTAAACTTTACTATTGTTATATTATGATCTAGTGTTAGACATAGTTTACACCTTGTTATCCAAGACTTAATGAGGGTCTTTTAGAAGCCTAATATTATAATATGCTTAAACTCTTATATTTTAATTTAATTTAATTTAATTTAATTTTTCTTTTTCTTTTATTTCTTGAATGACCAGAGGCATGTGATTATGGTAACATGATATATCACATAACATTACATCATAAGCCTAGAATTTGATAGAAAAAGCTAGAAGAATATCAAGATATATGTTAGTAGCATATTCATCTCATAATATATTTATTGTGTACTTATAGCTAACATATGGACTTTAGGAAAGGGTCATTTATCATAGTATGGACTATAAACCATATGTATAAATAGAATAGCAATACATCAAAGACTTTTTATCAAGTTCTCTTATAATTTCTATGAGATTTTCACCTGTAAGATTACTTTAGTGTATTATTAACCATCTTGGTTAGTAGCTGCCACAACATCCAAATGGGTTATCTGAGTATTATCTGAGAATGTAGAAGTGGGAATTAGAATCATCTTTAACTTTAGCTTATATGTTGTACTTCTACAAGTTATACTAGTCATACATTTTAGAAGAGTACTTAGAGAATTAGAAAGATAAGACCACTAGAAGATAGTAAGATATATTGTTACCAATACTAGAAGATGGTATTATTTTTGATTAATTTTTAGGATAAAACTATTATAATATAAACTACTAATTTATATACTAAGTATACTACTTTTTAGGAATAAAGACTGCTAAGCAAGTTACTCTGGTTTCTAGTAATCTATGGAGTTGTTAAGAGTTTAGCAAGGATATCTAAGGTAGAATAGAGACAAATAATCTATACTAAAAGAGATTAGGGAGTGTAGATAAGAGAAAAGCATTATTTGTAGGTTGGAATAGATATGACTAGAATAGGATATGATATTTGGCCATATTTGTTCTAAACTACAAATAACACTCCTTTTCTTATCTACACTTACTGATTTTTTCTAGTATAGATCATATTCTCTATTCTATCTTAGATATTCTTGTTAAATTCTTGACAACTTTATGGATCTTTACTTTATATATGCCAGTAGTTATATTATAAAATTTTATTCTAAAAATTGACTAGAACTATTATCATGTTATAGTGTTAGTAATAACATATCTTTTACCTTCTAGTAGACTTGTCTACATAAACATCCTAAGTACTTCTTTCAAAATATGTGACCAGTATAACCAGTAGAAATACAATATATAAGCTGAAGCTAAAGGTTGTTCTGAAACCCATATTCTATATACTTAGATAATATAAGTTACTTATTTGGACTTCCAAGAAGCTTATTATTGGATCTTAAATAACAAGATATGAGCTATATCTAATAGCTGTGAAAAACTAAGTACTAGTAGTATTTGAATAAAGAGATAATACTACTATATAATAGAGTATTATCATGATATGTTTTAGATCTTCATATTTGATTTTTATTTTATTTTCCTTTTATCTATTTTCATGATTTTCTCTTATCTTTTTTTCTTTGAAAAGTCATGTGACTATAGTCACATGAGGAATTATATGACATAATATTATAAAGCATATAATCAAGAAGTTATGTATTATTAAAACTAAATAACAACAATTAGAAATAACTATAATATATTATTTTTATATAGGACTTATTGAAAATATATAGAAAACAATAAAGTAAGAATTTCTTATAAAGTTTCTCTTATAATCTCTACTCAAGCTACTTCTAAGTTATTATATTGCATATATTGTTCTTTGTTATCATAACTAGATAGTAAGTATAATAAGAGAACTTGACAAAGAGTTAACTTGATCTACTATTTATACAAATTGTACTTGGTCTGTACACTATAAACTAAGCTCTATTCTAATATGTATAATGTAACATGTTATGTGAACATGGACATATAACTCTTTCCATGAATACTTAGTAATAAAAGCAAAGTTATAATAGTATTCCCTTCTTAAGATTTTTTTTGTAGAAAATAGACTTTTTCTTCTACTACTTCTGATTTCTCTAGAGTTTTTTAAGATATTTTCCCTCAGATTTCCTATTGTTTTATTTATACAACAACTTTGCCATATATCTCTCTATCAATTCCCTATTGTTGAAGTCCATAAACTCTAACTGTTTGAAGCTTTTAGATACAAGCTCCTATATATACTACAGAAAATAATCTATCATATAGTATAGTAATTAAAATATAGGCTATTAAATAAAGTTATCCAATAAAGTCTAAGTATGAAGAGAGAAGGGGTAAATAGGCATCCAGTAACAAATTTTCTATAACTTCCTGAGTATTTATCTCTAATATATACTATTCTTCTACTGTGTATTCTACTCTAAAGTCTATGCATCATCCATGAGTGCACCATGTGTACATTATATTTCTTTTATTGCACCAAGTACTTTAGCTTTTCTTTCATATATTTTTTATTTAATATTTTCTCTACTTTATATTCTTTTCTACCATTGATTATTACTGGTAGCAGTAGCTCTAGTTTCTGTATCTCCACTTGTTTCTTATATACTGCTATTCTACTCATACTTACTACTAAATAGATCTTTACTATGTTATGTAAGTCCAATTCTATCATATTTATCAATACTATTATCTTATAAGATCTAATAAACTACTCTGTTAATTGCTATTCTATTTGGAATGTTAGATTCTTTATACTTAATAATACTTGATCTCCTACTTTGTATTCTACTAGTTCTACTCTCTTTTTATTTGTCTACTACTTTATCTCTTCCTATACTTTCTTCAGAATAACTTTAGTCTCTTTTACTCTAGTACTCTTCTCCTTTTTTCTCAGCTCAAAACATATTCTTGGATTTTCTTTGTAGTTTGTCTTAAAAGATGTTACTGTTAGATATAATTCACACTTGCTAATTTTATCCATGATAATAGCATGGAAGATGGAGATAGAAAAGAACTTGAATGAGACAGACTTTGAAATAGGGCTAGAAGAAGTGTTATATAGATGGATTGATTTTGGCTTTAACAAATAACATTGTATTCAGCCTATGTATTATATATATAGATTGTTAAATACTATGAGAAATATTGTTTGAAACTCTATAGGATTGATAAGAGATGTAAAGTCTGGTCCTTAAGTTGATAAGTGATTAAAATGGAGTATGATCTGAGCTAAAAGAGTGAAATATACAGATATTAAATAGTATATAACAGTTATCTTTATCATTGTATTTATTTTATTATTATAAGCAAACTCTGCTATAGCCAATAGATCTGACTATATTTTCTGCCTATAATTGATGAACATTCTTAGATATTGTTCCAGCTCTTGATTCATTTATTTGGTTTGACTATTAGTTTGTAAATGGTAAGCTATTAATAATTTCATCTTGATTTCTAGTACTCTATTTAGCTTCTTTATTAACAATACTACAAACTGTAGACCTTTATTCAATATAATACTCTCAGGTAACCCATACAACTTTCATACATAGTTTCTGAGCAACTTTATCAATAATTCTACTACTAAAGTCTTTTCTGAAGTTAGTACAAAATGTGCCATTCTAGACAATATATTCACTACTACTGATACTATATTGTACCACTTTTTCCATGGAAATTTCATGATAAAGTTTACCATTATATATGCTTAGAATTTCTCTGAAATCATATTTGATATTAGTTTTTTGCTACTGACATCTCTGTTTTACATTTACTTTTTTAGTAATTATTGTATTCTTTTATATATTTTTTAATCTTCTTTGTTATCTCTGGCTACCAGAAATTCCTAGTAACCAACTTTACTATTAGAGTTATAAATAATAGACTTAGTTTTTTTAATTTACTTTTTCATTTTCATTTTGGTTTTTATTTTTATTTTTATTATTTTGAACTTAAACAATAGAATATTACGTAATGTTATATATAATGGTCACATATGTTACAGTCACATATCATATAACAAAAAGAAGGTTATAAAAAGTTCTAAGACAAATAACATTATATAATAATATATTAGTCTTATAGAAAGTACATGAACTTAAGAGTAAGTTGTAAGATATATATAAACTATAGTTTATAGTATATAAGATATATTAGTTTATAATAGGAACTTTACTAAGTTCTCTTATGTTACTTAATACAAGAGTTATCTTTTGTTTTCTATCATTTTTGACTAATAATTATGATAATTATTAGTTACTCTTAGATTAAAAGCTAGATCTTAGATATAAAAAGAAGCTAGCTACTTAGTATTACACAAGTTACAAAATTGTAATAAAGGCATGATATCTGTCACATTTGTTACAGTCACACAAACATGTGACATAAAAAAGATTATAAAAAATACTGGAACAAATGATATTATATAATATAGCAACAATAGTCTGTATGTATACTATTACTAACCTACTCTAAAGTATATATACTTGCCATAAGACTAATATATA
>Ga0157359_1001125_pt1 | contig 10683 bp, 8 predicted proteins | sample AttcapACBM3_FD_111482 | JGI IMG/M metagenome (GOLD analysis project Ga0157359, IMG submission 111482) | Fungus gardens microbial communities from leaf cutter ant in Botucatu, State of São Paulo, Brazil - Atta capiguara ACBM3 | ecosystem: Host-associated > Fungi > Mycelium > Unclassified ...
ATAAGGGCTTTATGAGCATTCCATGCACAGGTGATATTTGATTTCACAGCACATGCCCCGATGGACTATTAACGGCATCACTTCCATCAGACTACTTCCACATTTCTGAACACAAATTTTTACGCAAAAAAAATTCAAGCAGTACAGCCGGACAGACCTCTCTGAGGCCATATTCCCGGTGTCATATAATACTCCACAAACACTTCGGTCCACCAAGGGTTACCGACACGGAATCCGCTCGAAGATTATTGGTTACCACACTAGGAAAGAGAGAAGAGTAGGAAAATGGAAGTTTGCACGATCCCACTCATAGCATCATGACTCCCTCTTTTCTCCTTTTCTTGTATTGATCTACTCTTCGTGACAGCTGGAATATCGTGGCTAGCCTTTGCTCTCCGCAGTGTTGTTCGACACAAAGAGACGAAAACACGACAAGGAGACGGCGTCGATCATCAACCGAATCTTTGAGCTTAAGCTCTTCCAGAGAATTATCCGTGATCTGCTGGTTGTTCTTTGCCTGACAAGCCTCGGTTCCACTTCGCCTTGAGAAACTATTCCGAGATAAGCCCCTATAACATGTACTGACTTTCACATGATATCACCTCGCCTCCGTCTACATGAAATAGTCGGATGACTTTGGTCAGTTAAATGAACCCCCATAGCCTTATACCTCACTGGCGGAATAATAATACCCTCTTCATAAGGACGTGTGTAAAAATTTTAGTGGCCACACAGACCTCCTCACCCCCCCGTCCCTTGTTCTCTGGTGAATCTTAAAATCAGATCAAGTTCTGGACACTTATGGTATTAATGCCCTGGTAATTTGCTCCTAGAAATCATTACCAATACCATAAGATTTTGAAGGATAAAGACTATTTTAGTGACAAGAGTCCAGCTTGTGGTCTCTAGCCCTGCAATGGAGACAGAGGTTGTTGACCTTCTTTTTGTGTTTGTCACTGGTCAACTTACCATTGTTAGCCAGTTTGGATGAGGGATCTGTTGCAGGCAGACTTGACTGCTTCTTGAAAGTAGGAAATAACATGTTTGATTTTCAAGGATAACAATTCTTGCAGACAAAGCTGCCAGAGATTGTTAGGGATGACCTTATGATATTATAGAGTTAGCAATGAAGGAAGCTTTATGTTATGACCTTAAGCTAGGCTTAGGTTGCAACTTAGGCAAGACTTGAGGAAAGAAGTAAAGGGATGATCAATTGGTAAAGTATAAGGATACAAAAGTGTATCTACAGCTATATATACCCAAAGACTCTGAGCAGTCTATACATTGTACATGAGGAAAACAAGTTATAGTACATGAGAAAAACAGGAGAAAGTTTTGCCTACTACATGAGGCACTGACTGAGACAACATGTGGCACAGCCAATTATTGAGTCATAGAGAAGTAACTCCAACACCTATAGTTCATGAGCTAGCCACATTGAAGACATGAGAGATTGATCATAACAATACCTCTATTTTAGTGTTTATGTCCCTATGAACTAGTCCAACAGTGCTAAATCTCCAACCACATGCAATATTACCAACTTCTTTGTAGGCCCAATAATTATCTTTCTTTGTAAAGTCAATACAATGAAGTATGGTTCATGAGGTGGACCTCCTATATACATTTCAATCAGAAATTCTTTCCTTGTTGTGTCAGTACTGTGCTTTTGTTTTAAAAACTTGATAGCTATTTTATTCCAATACTGCTCATCTTGTTCTCCTTGAGATCATAGAGCTTTGTAGTATGGCAGTGGATAGAATAGCATTGTTTTGACTGGTGGCTGTTGTGGCAACCACTAGTCACAAAGACCAATGACTACACAAGTAGTAAATCTCTTAATATGAATATCAAGTGGGAAGTTCACAAGAGAACTTAACAAGGAGTCTCTGCTAAATTAGAGTCCTATATATACAAAACATGCTTGGTCTGTGCTACTAATAATTAGACCTGCCCTCATGTCTATGCTTCATCCTCATGTTTACTTCAAGGCCATCATATTATATATATGTATCCTGATGTCATCTTCCAGATCCTTTGTGACTGCAGTGTCATATGCCTTCTTCATCATCTAAAAGAAAATTAATATAAAATCAGAAAAATAAAAGAAAAGAAAAAGAAAAATTGTTAGTGTTCTAGTATCCCATAACAGTGGCTGCATGAATTTCATGTACTTGTCCAGATTACTGATCTTATCTTGAATAGATGTTGGTTCTAGTATTTTGGGTCAGCTAGCTTTTGATAATATATTATAGGGTTTATAAAGAAAGACTTTTTCATTTTGTACTCTATTTTCCCATTATTTTCCTTTATTAACTATCATTGGTTGCTTGGTTTTCTGATGTTCCATTTAATAGACCTCTTATATTTTCTTGATATGATTATCAGTGTATAAATTTTCTTTTCCTTTATATTGATTTAGTTCATCTACTAAGAGTGCTTGAATATGATACATTTGATTCTCCATGTCTTCTTGGATAATATTTTGTAAATCTTCTAATATGCTGAATATATCTCCTGCTGTCTGTGTTTTGTAGTTGTCACTTGCTTATAAGATGCTTGTTTCTATTTCTACTAGTTATGTGCTTGCAACCTTCACTAGTTTTATGATATTTTGTAGTTATAATTGGATATTGTCTTGATCTCTCATATAATCCTATGATATTTCTTTGTCCATGTCATATTAAAAACTCTGAAATATATCCAAGATATGTCTGACTTCAATACAACATCAAATTCCTGTGGTTATTTGGCTTTATTTGTGCCCAAAACTCTGTTAGTAGTTTGGTGCTTTATAATGAACTCAATTTTATCAAAAGTCCACAGTTATTTGGCTTTAATTGAGTCAAAATCAATAGTTATCTTTATCTGTTTCTATTGCCTAATTATCTCCTTCAAATTTTGCAAATTTACTTGAACTTTATACAGAGTTTTCTTCTCTTCAAATCTAAACTTCTATTTAGTGTTTTATTACTGAAACTCACTTGGAGATCTGTTTTAATTACTTCTTTTATTATTTTATATATTTAAGGCTGGTGATCACTTTGTAATAGCTAGCCTGATAATCGACTAAAGTTGACACTAAATCTCTGGTATCAATGATAATATACTTTACTCCTCTTCTTATAACTCTTTATAAGACCATTCTCTGAAATTGCAACCACATGGCTTATAGAAGGCACAATATATAAGTTGAGGCCAAGGTCATTCTGACAAGTCTATATCACTGAGCTTATTGCATAGAGTTTTTACACTCTGTGTATATCCAAGCCAACTCTGCAGACTTTTATCTTCAAGTACAAACTATACCTAACAGTCCAATCCTTCCTTTCATTGGTTAATATGTTGATCAAGGCTATGTTGTTGATGATATGAGTAATATAAGGGTTAGGAGAAATAGGAGCAGTTGTGAATTGTTAAGCCATTTGTTTGAAATTTCTAGTTATTGAAGTACTTTGTATTATTGTTTTGGAATTTTACTCTTCTTCTTTATAGGTTTTGACTTGAAACTTTTGCCCAATAGTCTTTTATTGCCTCCCTTGCATGTGGCAACTCTGTTTTAGATATCTATTGGTCATACTTGTTGCTATATCTCTTTCAATGAACTAAAAATTGTATGTTATGTCCTTGTTTTCTGTGGTTCCTGACTTCTTCTACTTCATACTCTTCTTCTTCATTGACAATGTCTGGTAGTAGTAGTGGGTCCATGTTTTGCTCCTTGAAATGTATTCCCTATATCATATCAGCATGTCTTCATTAAACATGTTATGGATTATCCATTCTTCTGGTAGTTCCAGCTGAAATGCTCCTTAACAAATGTCTTTTGAGATTCTAAAAGGTCCATATCTTTCTTGGTCTAACTTCTTTGAGAGTCACTTTGATTAGATGTTTTTTGCTTTCAACTTGTTACAAACTTCATTCAGCTTGTATCTCCACAACCAGTAGACTTATTTTCATAAACTAAGTTACACTGAAAAGCCCCAAATGAGGGCTATCTGCACATATGTAGAATGTATAAAAGCAATAACAAACAACTGAAATATCAGGTCATCAGTAACTATAAAAGCTTTGCTTGCTAATATCTCATGAATAGCTGAATGTATTTGTACAATAAAACTTGCATTGGAAAGTGCTTATCAAACTGTTTCCAATAATATATAATATATCTTATAGCAATAAGTATTGATAGAGATACAAGCATATTAATGTAATAACATAATTAGTTATCTTCTAAAATTAGCCTAACAGCTGCTATGATAGATGACAGCTCCTATCAGATATGAGTTTTGATCATGTAATAGAAACAGCTTGCACACAGACCATCACTCTTTTATATATATACTTTTATATCTGAAAATTAGATCTCAAACTTAACAACATCAATTTTCATCAATCTTTATCCTTTATCATCTGTATTGATCTTAATCATCATTGTCATTATTATTGAACTTCTGAATCACTTCTAAACCTCTGAGAGTGCACCTAAGATTTAGATATTACAAATAAGTAAGTAGTTTATTTTGTGATACAACTATATATTGTTTCCAACCTTTATTTCTTGTAGTTTTCTTCTTTTCTTGTCAAATTGCTTCTTCATAGCTTCTTTTGCCATATCCATTGATATCTTTGCTTTATCCCAACTCCTTTTTATTTCTCCAAGAAAATCATCCAGTTTTGGTAATTCTGTTTTTATTGTCAGGTTTCTCTTCTATGAATGTCTTCCAAAATTAAGTTCAAATGGGGTGTATCTTGTAGCTACATGTTTTTTATCATTATATTGGAATTTCACTGCTAACAACTATTCTGCTTGTTAGTAATTTATATAATGTTGTAAAAACACTTTAACTTCCTGATTGATTTATCCATTTGATTATTTGTTTGAGGGTAATATACTATAAATAACATTTGTTTGATTCCCAATGCCTTGGTTAAATTTTCTATGAATTTTGATGTAAACTGAGGTCCTCTATCACTAAGAACCTTTTGTGATACTTCATGTAATTTCCAGATTTCATCTCTATAGATTTTGGTAATGTCTTCTAATGATACTACTGTCATTGTTACTTTGAGCCTAATCAACTTGGTAAATTAGTCCACTATAACTATAATTATGTTCTTATTTTTTGATTTTGGAAGTGGTCCAATAATATTAATACTGATCTCTTGTCATCATCCTTCTAATGTTGCCAATAAATAAAGTTCTTCTGCTTTCTTCATGTATTACACTTTGTTCTGTTGGCATTTTGTACATTCTTGAATATATTTATTAACATCACCTTTTATCTCTTGCCACCAATAATTTCTCTTAATTAACTCAAGCATTTGCTACTATTCTGGATATTTTATGTCTGCTGGGTCATGATTTTCCTGTAGAATTTGCTCTTGTATTTTCTAGTTGTTTGGAACATAAATTCTTCTTTCCACATAGACAATTTCATCATTTTCCTATGCTTATTCTTCATCCTTTTCTAGTTCCTTCAAAACTTCCTACTCTTTGGTATTTCCTTTAATAACATAGTTTTTCTACCATCTGGTTTCTTTAAACAAGTGTTACTTTTACCATAGTATTTCTTCTTGTCTATATTTCATCTTTGAGCATCTGAACATCTTTGTTGTCTCCCTTCATATCTACTTGGTTCTTTCTTGATAAAATGTTAGCTTTTGTGTTTGTTTTCTCTGGTATATGGTATAATATAAAGTCATAGTCTTGTAACTTCAAATACCATCTCACTTGTTATCCATTGAGTTTATGTGGCTCTCTGAAATATTTGAGATTTTCATAATCTGTCCAAACTTCAAACTTCTCTGTAGCATCCAGTAGATATTGCCTCTATTTTGTAGAAGCCTCTACTATTGCAAGTAGTTCTTTGTTGTAAATCTTGTAATTTCTTTCAGCTGGTTTTATTGTTCTTAACAAAAACACAATATGTTTCTATTTTCTTTCTTGTTCTTAGGATAGAACTCCTCCTATGGCATGTCCTGATGCATTAGTTTTCACTTGGAATTTTCCTTCCCTTTTTGAAAAAGCAAGTATAAGTTAACTTGTAATCTTTTTTTTTAGTTCTTCAAATGCTTTTTGATGTTCCTTTTCCCATTTCCATTCCTTCTTTCCTTTGAGTTCATTGAGAAGTTTGGCTATATGAAAAGTTCTTGATAAATCTTTAGTAGAAGTTTGCAAACCCTAAGAAGCTTTCCTTTCATTCTGTAACTGCCTTTACTTTGTTGTTTTCCATTTGTACTTCTCCTTGTCCAACTACTACTTCTAGGATAGGAATTTCTTTGGTATCCAAATTGTACTTTGACTGTTTGAAATATAGGTTATATTTCTCTGCTATATTCAAAAATTGAATTATTCTTTCCTCTAGTTTCTTCTTGGTCTTAGCAGATATTACAAAGTTATCCATATAGTTCACCAATATCTCTTCATGTAATAACTCCTAAAATATGCTGTTCATCATCTTTTAGAACATTTCTAGTAAATTGCAGAGTCGAAAGTACATCACTTTGAGTTTAAATAAACCTCTATTTGTTAAGAAGGCAGCTTTTCATTCATCTACTTCTTTGATTCATACATTGTTATACCCCCAGATAAGATCCAGTTTATTAAAATATTTTGCTTCTTTTAGTTTGTTGATAACTTCTCCAATTAAAGGTAATAGTGTCTTGTCCTTTATTGTATACTAGTCCAGTTTCCAGTAGTTTTGTACTAGTCATAGTGATCTGTCCTTCTTTGGAATATAGAAGTATGGTACCACATATCTTGAGCTTGGCTCTACAATTAATCCCACTTTGAGTTGTTCATCCAACCATTGGTTTAATGTTTCATCCTCTTTTATAATCATTGCATAGGCTTTAGCATTGATTTTCTTTAGTACTTCTTTCATTAGGTTAATCTTGTGGTCCTATTCTCATTGTTCCAGTAATTTTTCAAACTTCTTCTTATTGAACAAATATGTAAAAGATCAAATATACTTTGGAAGATCTTCTGGATTTGTTAGATCTAGCTTCTTGCTAATTTCCTGTTGTTCTTTGTCTTGTGTTTCTATTGCCTGTGCTCTTCTTGTCTTAAATGTTATGTTCTGATGTTATGTTCTGTATGTCTTTGGATGTTATGGGACGCTTTGAACACTAACAATTTTTATTTTATTTTCTTCTATTTTTCTGATTTTATATTGATTTTGTTTTTCTTTTTTTTTTCTTTTGAACAATGAAGAGGCACGTGATACTACAGTCACATGACATGTTACATGATGTGATGTCATAGACCTAAAACATAATAGAAGGATCTGGAAGATAACATCAGGGCACATGTATACAACATGGTGGCCTTGAGTAGAAAATGAGGTGGACATGAGATTGTAGTATGGACAATAGGGTAGGCTTAATTATTAGTAGCATGGATCAGACATGTTTTGTATATATAGGACTCTAATTCAACAGAGACTCCTTGTTGAGTTCTCTTATGATTTTCCCCATTTGATTGCCTACTAAGAGCTTTACTCACTTGTGTAGCTATTAGACTTTGTGTCTAGTGGTTGCCACAACATTGGACATCTCATAAACCATATAGTTTCCATATTCCAATTTACTTCTGGATTATGTTTAACTAACTAGTCATATCTTAGAAATATGTCTGTGCTATTTAAATTAGTTACCTCTGTATCAATTTATTCTTTGTGTCCATTGATTTCTACTTCAAGTGGCACAAATCATATAACTTCTCTATTCTTGGTTCTATCTGTATTAAAAACTTCAAATGCTATGTCTGCTGGTTTTGTCTTGATTTGTTCTTCTTTAACTAATTGCTTGTTAATTTCTGTATGTGTGTATCTGGAGTCCACCAGTGCCTGTAGCTGTAATTTTTTTCCTATCTGTGTTTTTACTTTTGCTTGTATATTTAGCTTTCTTTCTTTGTTGTTCTATTGGTATAGAATAATATATTGATTATAAACTTTAATTACATGAATCCTTTATATCATGCTTACTCAGAACCATTTCCAAGACCCTGCTCTTTATCATTCTTTTTAATGTCTGATTCTTCCTAAATGTTATAGCTCTTCATCTTTCATTCTGATCTGCAGTCTTTGGTAATATGCCCTATTTTATCACACTTATAGTACTTCTTTACATCTTGTTTCTTTTTTGGCTTTTTACAATTCTTTGTCATATGTCTATATACATTGCAGTTGAGCTTCCCATCTTTGTTGAAATTATCTTTGGCCTTTCTAATATCTATAGGTGCACCTCTTTCTCTATATGTTGTTTCAGTTTCAGTTTTGTAATCTTGTTGGCCTTCTGTGAATTCATATTCTTGTCCTACTGAGATAATTGCTATCTTCCATTCTCTAAGTTTTTCTGGTGCTGCTATTGGTGGATATTCCAATATCATTTTTATAATATTTGTCCAGACATTCTTTTTCAATGGAAATATGATGTGTAGGTCATCTATTTTAGCCTTTATAGCTAATGCTTCAAATTCTATTATAAAGTTAGCAATATGCTTTCTGCTTTGCTTGAATATCTTGATCTTCCACTCAGCATCTGCTGTCTTGTTTTTATTACTGAATGTTGTCTTGAGTTCCCTAACAAACTCATCCCAATCCTAGATATCTATTTCTTCAAGCTAATCTAGCTTCTTCTAGGCATAAATTTCAGCTACATCTCCTTTAAGTCAGACTAGAATTGCAGTTATTTTGTTGTCTGTTCCTGTCACTCTATTGCTTTTGAGAAATAATCAGATTCTCTTTTATTAGTCTTCAAATTTTGTTCTGTCTCCATCAAACCATCCTAAATCTGGGACCATACTCTTTGGCATGACTGCCTAATCATTCTATGCTGTTACTAGTACTAGTGCTACTAATATTTTGTCTGTATATTCTGTAGCTTTTTCTTCTTCAGTAATCCTCAATGATTCTAATCACTCTGATAATGTCTCTATATCATTTTCTTGACATTGATACATCCTACTGTTTGTGGGCTGTGCCACAAGTATTGATTGTCTTCCTGATAGTTTAAAACTATAAAGATTCCAGTGACCTAACCACTATACACTTTCTTTTTACATGGTGAGCCTAACAACACTTTACCAAATATTATGACCTTAAGCTAGGCTTAGATTGCAACTTAGACAAGACTTAAGGAAAGAAGTAAAGGGATGATCAATTGGTAAAGTGTAAGAATACAAGAGTGTATTTACAACTATATATATCTAAAGACCCTGAGCAGTCTATATATTGTACATGAGAAAAACATGAGAAAGTCTTGCCTACTACATGAAGCACTAACTGAGACAACATGTAGCACAGCCGATCATTGAATCATAGAGAAGTAACCCCAACATCTGTAGTTCATGAGCTAGCTACATTGAAAACATGAGGGATTGATCATAATACTTTACCTTGCTTTCTTAAATGAGACTTGAGAGCCTCTTTCTCTACAAACTATGTATAATTGTACTTATGGTTATGCTTTTAGTAATGATAATTAATAGTCATTACTAAAATATACATATCTTGAAACAAGGTTGGCTTTCCTTGTTCCTAGGTGAAGATGGGTATCACAGTACACTTGAACCTTGATATCTTATTTTAAATCTATTTTTCTTGATTTTATTTTCTCTTTTTTTATCTTACTTTTTTGTTTTGTTTTAGTTAATAAAGAGGTATATAACTGAAATTACACAATGTGATATTATAAGTCTGGAACATAGTAGAAGGGACTAGAACAATGATGTTAGTGCATGTCTATACTCATGGTATATACATGGTAAACTTATAGATAATATATATAGTTTAGAGTAGAACTTGTAATAGCAATAGGAATATATTGGAAACTTCTTGTTGAGTTCTCTTGTGATTCTTATAAGACTTTTTGCAATCTAAGACTACTTGAGTGACCTATTAATTGTTTGCCACAGACTATGATTAAACTATTAGAATTGATTTTCTCAGTTCTATCATAGTTGATGTGGACTTAATTTCAGGATTATGTTTTACTTAGTCAGTATATCACCTGATCACCTCTATAGACATGTTTTCAACTTCTAGTTATTTATAGTTTCCATAGTTTACTAGGTAATTCTTAAGACTTTTAGGATCTTGTAATTATTACTTGTGCTCCAATTTTAATATAAGCACTGTGTAATAAATTATTGACAAAAATCTATGGTTATATATCTAATGACCATGAGAAATAAGTAAGATATTCTTAATAAAACAATATAGAGTTACTAAGAAAAATATAAGAAAATTTCTACTACTATATATAAAACACTGATTGATACAATATATAAGATATAGTATATGATCAGAGTTAACTACAGACTCATGCTACATATACTCAATTGTTAGAGTTGAAAACAATAGACTTTATTTCTTCTCATTTTTTTTCTTTTCATTTATTTTTTTATTTTGAACTTAGAGTTAGAGTTATAGCATGATGTCACACATGTCATGGTCATGGTCACATGATCATGTGTCACACAAAAAATATAAAAGATTCTAGAATAATAACATTATATAACATGTTCATTACATATTGATTTTATGAATAATATATGGCTTTTAGGGTAGGTTAGATTTTGTATAGCACAAACTACTAGCCTAGCATATATAAGGTATATACTTTGTACTAGGAACTTTATCAAGTTCTTTTATATTAATCTAATACAAGATTCTTCTTTTG
>Ga0157359_1001126_pt1 | contig 10682 bp, 10 predicted proteins | sample AttcapACBM3_FD_111482 | JGI IMG/M metagenome (GOLD analysis project Ga0157359, IMG submission 111482) | Fungus gardens microbial communities from leaf cutter ant in Botucatu, State of São Paulo, Brazil - Atta capiguara ACBM3 | ecosystem: Host-associated > Fungi > Mycelium > Unclassified ...
CCCCGGGCGCGCAGGCGCTCGATCTGCTCGAACAGCAAATCCACCTCGCGCGAGGTGAGCATGGCGGTCGGCTCGTCGAGAATCAGCACCCGGCAATCGCCGATCAGGTTGCGGGCGATTTCCACCATCTGCTGGTGCCCCACGCCCAGCTCGGCGATGGGGGTATCCGGATCTATGGCCTCCAGGCCGACCTGGGCCATGGCCAGCCGCGCCTGCTCGCGCAACTGGCGGCGGTCGATCCAGCCCAGTCGCCGGGGCAGGCGATCGAGAAAGAGATTTTCCGCGACGGTGAGGGTGGGCAGCAGATTGAGTTCCTGCATGACCATCCGCACCCCCTGGGCCTCCGCCTCACGGCGGCTGCCCGGAGCATAGGGTCGGCCGAGGAAGCTCAGCTCGCCGGTGGTGGGTTGCACCAGGCCACAGAGGATCTTGGACAGGGTGCTCTTGCCGGCGCCGTTTTCCCCGGTGAGCGCCAGCACCTGGCCGGCGCGCAATTCCAGGTCGACATCGCCGAGCACCGGCTGCGCATAGGTCTTGCCGATGCCACGGGCGCTGAGGATCACCTCGGACGACATGGGAGGCTCTCCTCGGATCAGGGTTGGGTGACGAGTTCGACCGGCGTCTCGATCACCCCATCCTTGGCGCCGGTGGGCTCGCCCTTGACCAGCTTGAGCGCGGCTTCGATACCGAACACCGCCTGCTTGGCAGCGAACTGGTCGGCGGTGGCGAGGACGCGACCATCCTTGAGCATCGGGTGGATGGCCTTGATGTTGTCGTAGCCGACCACCAGCACCTGGCCCTTCTTGCCAGCGGCGCGCACGGCCGAGACGGCGCCCAGCGCCATGCTGTCGTTACCGGCCAGCAGGGCCTTCAGGTCGGGGTATTCGTTGAGCATGGCCGCGGCGACGGCGTTGCCCTTGTCGATCTCCCAGTTGCCGGACTGCACCCCGACGATCTTCATGCCGGCCGCTTCCATGGCGTCCTTGAAGCCGGCGGTGCGCTGCTGGGCGTTGGTGGTGGTGGAGACGCCTTCGATGATGCCGACCTGGTCACCCTGCTTGAGGTGCTTGGCCAGGTATTCGCCGACCAGGCGCGCGCCCTTGCGGTTGTCGGGGCCGACGAAGGGGATGTCCAGGGCCTTGGACTTGAGCACCTCGGGATCGAGGCGGTTGTCGATGTTGACCACCTTGATACCGGCGTCGCTGGCCTTCTTCAGCACTGGCACCAGCGCCTTGGAGTCGGCGGGGGCGATGACCAGGGCGTCGACCTTGGAGACGATCATCTGCTCGACGATACGGATCTGCGCAGAGGTGTCGGTTTCGTCCTTGATCCCGTTGGAGATCAGGTCGAAGTCCCCGGCGTGCTCTTTCTGGTAGCTCTTGGCGCCGTCTTCCATGGTCAGGAAGAACTCGTTGGCGAGGGATTTCATGACCAACGCGACCTTGGGCTTCTCGGCGGCGGTGGCATGGCTGGCGGTGAGCGGCAGGATCAGCGAAGCGGAGGTGAGGGCGATGGCCGCCAGCAGGCGGGCAGGACGGAAGGCCAGCATAGGGGATCTCCGAATTCTTATGGTTGTTGTGATCGCGCAAACGTTTGCGTCCGCCAAAGAATGGTGCGAGAGCAGGTAGCTGTCAATCGCTGTCACTACATGAATCGATTCAGCGCGGCGGGACGGTTGGTTGGCCCTGGTCAACCACGGACCGCTATACTGCGCTCCTTGTTTTTCTGCCAGGCGCCCGCCGCCGACGAGTCTCTGCCATGTCCTTCTCCGAATCCGCCCTGAAATCCCTCATCCGTGCCGTGCCCGATTTTCCCAAGCCGGGGGTGATCTTTCGGGACATCACGCCGCTGTTCCAGTCACCCGAGGGCCTGCGGGCGGTCATGGAGGCGTTGCTGGAACGTTACCGTGGCGCCTCCTTCAGCCATGTCGGGGCGTTGGATGCACGGGGCTTCCTCATCGGTCCGATCCTCGCCTACGAACTGGGCAAGCCGCTGGTGCTGTTCCGCAAGCAGGGCAAGCTGCCGGCCGAACTGCTGACCGAGGTGTACCGCACCGAGTACGGTGACTCGGTGATCGAGGTGCACAAGGACAGCCTCGGCGCTGGCGATTCGGTACTGCTGGTGGATGATCTCATCGCCACCGGCGGCACCTTGGTGGCCGCCGGCAACCTGATCCAGCGCCTGGGTGCCCAGGTATACGAGGCAGCGGCCATCGTCGACCTGCCGGAACTGGGCGGCTCCGAGCGCCTGCAAGCCGCCGGCATCCCCACCTTCGCCCTGACGAGCTTTGCGCTGTCCGAGTATTGAGTTTGTGGTTGATCGCGGCCATGGGCCGCTCCTACAGGGGTTCGGTGTACCTGTAGGAGCGGCCCATGGCCGCGATTGCGTTTAGCCCGTAGCGTGGAAAACCGCGTAGCGTTTTACACTTGATGCCAATGCCCGTTCGTGGACAAGGCTGCGCCGTTGTCCACTCTACGACTCTGGGGATTGCAAGCGGCCAGAGGCGATAGGTATTCGTACCTTTGCGTTGTCGGAGTGGTTGATCGCGGCCATGGCGGTCCGCCGATGCGGCCGCTCCTACAGGGAGTGATGCTTTTGTAGGAGCGGCCCATGGCCGCGATAAGGCCTGCTCTCCTGGAAGGTCAGCGTTCGACCCCCAGGGCGACGGACGTCGCGGCGGGCTCAGCGATTGATCAGGCCGAGGAATTCGGCGCGGGTCGCGTCATTGGAGCGGAACTGGCCGAGCATCACCGAGGTGACCATGGAGGAGTTCTGCTTCTCCACGCCGCGCATCATCATGCACATGTGCTGGGCTTCGATGACCACGGCCACGCCGGCCGCGCCGGTGACCTTCTCGATGGCCTCGGCGATCTGCCGGGTCATGTTCTCCTGGATCTGCAGTCGGCGAGCGAACATGTCGACGATGCGCGCCACCTTGGACAGCCCGAGGACCTTGCCGCTGGGCATGTAGGCGACGTGCGCCTTGCCGATGAAGGGCAGCATGTGGTGCTCGCAGAGGGAATACAGCTCGATGTTCTTGACCAGCACCATTTCGCTGTTGTCCGAGGTGAAGAGGGCCTCGCCTACCACCTCTTCCAGCGTCTGGTTGTAGCCGCGGCAGAGGTACTGCATGGCCTTGGCGGCCCGCTTGGGCGTGTCCACCAGCCCCTCCCGGCCGATGTCTTCGCCGAGCCCGGTCAGGATGGAGGAGTAGTGCTGTTCGAGAGACATTGGGGTTCCTGTTTGTCGATGAGGAAGAGAGCGCTCGGATGAGACGTCACCCGAGTCACAGGATCACTCGTCGCGACCTTCGAGCATGGTGCGCTTGAGCAAGACATAAAGCGAGCCGGTTCCGCCGTGGCGCGGCAGGCAGGAGGTGAAGCCCAGCACCTGGGGATGCTGGCGCAGCCAGGTGTTGACATGGCTCTTGATCAGCGGCCGGCGTCCGTCCAGGCGGGCGGCCTTGCCGTGGGTGATGCGCACGCAGCGGATTTCCAGGCGGGTCGCCTCGGCGAGGAAGTCCCAGAGGGTCTCCCGCGCCTTCTCCACGGTCATGCCGTGCAGGTCCAGGCTGCCTTCGAAGGGAATCTGGCCGGCCTTGAGCCGCCGCAGCTGGGTGTCCTGCACGCCGTCGCGGCCCCAGTAGAGTTCGTCCTCGGCACCGACGTCGATGACGAAGGCATCGCTCAGGCCGTCGACCCGGGTAACGCGCGTGGTCTTGGTCGCATCGGCGCGCCTCTGCGCGATTTGGCCGCGGTCGGCCCGAGGTTTGCCGGTGTCCGCCCGGTCCTGCTTGAGCGGACGGATCCCGCGGGTGAAGTCAGCGAAAGAGGCGTCGTCGTGCATGGGGGTCTCCGGTACTGGGCGTCATTCTACCGACAGCGTCAGGCCGCGTGCAGCAACCGGCTGACCGCCGCCAGGGCGGCGTCTTGCCGCGCCTGCCAGTCGCCGCCGATCACCAGCAGCGGTTGCCGTCGGCGCTGCAGCCAGTCGCGGCATTCGTTGAAGAACGCCAGGCGCGCGTCGAGTTCCGGTTGGCAGCGCTGGCCGTCGTCCTGCCAGTCGACGCCGCGCGGATCGAGCAACAGGTGCAGGTCGTAGCGGCGTGCCAGCAGGGCCGGCTCCAGCCAGGCCGGCGCCGTGCCGAACAGCAGGCGGCTCCACAGCAGGTTGCTCAGCAGATGGGTGTCCAGCAACAGCAGCGCTGGGGCGGCGGCGCGGGCTTCATCCTCGCGGCGCAGCTGCTCGCGGGCGATGAGTTCCACGTCCGCCAGGGTGGTGTCGGTGCCATGGCGTTCGCAGTATTCGCGCACGTACTCGGCCACCAGGAGACCGCCGCAGCGCTCCTTGAGCGTCTGCGCGAGCCAAGACTTGCCGCTCGATTCGGGACCGGTCAGCACCACCACCTTCATCGGGCTGTGCCCAGGGCCCGGCGCCAGTCGCGCCAGCCATAGGCGGCGAGGGCGACGAACACGGCATAGAGCACGGCGGTGGGGTAGAGGCCCTTGTAGTAGAAGAGCGCGACGTAGATGACGTCCAGTACCAACCACAGCGGCCAGCACTGCAGGCGCTTCTGCGCCATCCAGAACTGGGCGACCAGGCTGAAACCGGTGAGGGCCGCGTCCAGCCAGGGCAGCGCTGCATCGGTGTGGGTGCCCATGAGGTAGCCCAGGACGAGGCTGACCAGGGCGCCCAGGGCCAGGCCGAGCAGGGTCGCCGGCCAGGCGAGGTTGGTCACCTCCCGTCCCTGGTGCTGCTGGCCGCCGCGCAGCCACTGCCACCAGCCATAGAGCTGCAGCACGGCGTAGACGCCTTGCAGGAGCATGTCGGAGTAGAGCTTCACGTCGAAGAAGATCCAGACGTAGAGCACCACCATCACCAGGCCGATGGGCCAGCCCCAGATGTTCTGGCGCACGGTGAGCCAGACGGCGATCACCCCCAGCACGGCGGCCACCAGCTCCACGGTCGACATGCCCAGCAAGGTGGTGAGGGACTGCAGAAACGACATGCTTCACATCCGTGACGATTCGATGGGGCATTGTACGGCACCTAATGGCCGTTCATCGGTCTCTTCAACCGGTCTCGCTCTGGTAAGGTGCCAGGCGCAGGCCAAAGCGCTGCTTGTCTTGGGTACCGCGAAGGGCTTGGCCCTGCGGAGCGTCACGGTTCGAACCCCGTTGCCGCTGGCACTTTCGGGTCCGGCTACCTGCAAACGTTTCACTTGGATGGAGTAATACCATGGACCTATGGAGTGCCTTGCAGGCGCTGATTCTGGGGATCGTCGAGGGCATCACGGAGTTCCTGCCCATTTCCAGTACCGGCCACCAGATCATCGTCGCCGATCTGATCGGTTTCGGTGGGGAAAGGGCCATCGCCTTCAACATCATCATCCAGCTGGCGGCCATCCTGGCCGTGGTCTGGGAATACCGGGTCAAGGTCTTCGAGATCGTCACCGACCTGCCGCGCAAGTCCTATGCGCAGCGGTTCACCGGCAACCTGATCGTCGCCTTCCTGCCGGCCGCCGTGCTCGGCGTGATCCTCGGCGGCCTGATCCACGAGTACCTGTTCAACCCCATCACCGTGGCCTTCGCCCTGGTGATCGGCGGCGTGATCATGATCTGGGCCGAGAAGCGCACCCATCGCATCCGCGTGGAAGAGGTGGACGACATGCGCTGGCACGATGCCCTCAAGGTGGGTTGCGCCCAGTGCCTGGCGATGATTCCAGGTACTTCGCGGTCCGGCTCGACCATCATCGGCGGCCTGCTGTTCGGCCTGTCGCGCAAGGCGGCCACCGAGTTCTCCTTCTTCCTGGCCATGCCGACCATGGTCGGGGCGACCGTCTACTCGGTGTACAAGTACCGCCACCTGTTCACCGCCAACGACGTGCTGGTGTTCGGCGTCGGCTTCGTCACCTCCTTCATCTTCGCCATGCTGGCGGTCAAGGCCTTGCTCAAGTTCATCGGCAAGCACAGCTACGAGGTGTTCGGCTGGTATCGCATCGTCTTCGGGCTGCTGATCCTGGCCACCTGGCAATTCGGCTGGATCGACTGGCACGCGGCCAAGGCGGCTGGGTGAAAGCGGAGCAGGAACAACAGAGCCGGCGCAAGCCGGCTCGCGCCTCTGCGCAGCCCGCCGCGTCGAAGACCGCCAAGCGGGCGACCGCGCCGACGCCCTATCAGCAGCGCGCCGCCATCGCTCGCCAGGACATGCTGCTGCTGTTGCAGATCGGCGTCTTCGTTTTGCCGGTGGTGGGCCTGCTGTCGCTGGCCTTGGGGCGTGGCGTGCTCTGGCCCTTGCTGTTGTACGCGGTGGCCAGCCTCGTCACCTTCCTGCTCTATCGGCACGACAAGCAACGCGCCCGCGACAAGGGCTGGCGCGTGCCGGAGCGGGTCCTGCACCTGGGCGAGCTGCTCGGTGGCTGGCCGGGCGCCCTGATCGCCCAGCAGCGCTTCCGCCACAAGACGGTCAAGCTAAGTTTCCGCCTGGTGTTCTTCGCCATCGTCGCCCTGCATCAGCTGCTCTGGCTGGACGTGCTCTGCGGCGGTGTTCTGCACCGCCAGCTGCCACTCTTTTAGCGCCGGCGAGGGTGATGGTCTAGGCTTGGCAGGCGCACGCCGCCCCATTGCCAAGGAGCCACCCATTGCCCATTTCTCCGTCACTCCTCACTCCGTTACTGCTGTCGTTGGCGCTGGTCGCCTGTGCCCCCAGCCAGAAGGCGACGCTGCCTCCAGCCCCGGAAGCCGGTTCTGGCTACCGCACCGGCTTGGTGGCCAGCGAGGCTCAGCGGCAGATGGCGGCAGCGGCCAATCCGCTGGCAGCCGAGGCCGGTCGGGAGATCCTGCGCCAGGGTGGTAGCGCCATCGATGCCGCCATCGCCATGCAGGCGGTCCTGACCCTGGTCGAACCGCAGTCCTCGGGGATCGGCGGGGGCGCCTTCCTGCTCTATTGGGACGGTCGCCAGGTCCAGGCCTACGATGGGCGCGAGACGGCACCGGCAGGTGCCACGGAAGGGCTGTTCCTGCGGCCGGACGGTACGCCCATGGCCTTCGAGGAGGCACGCATCGGCGGTCGTTCGGTCGGGGTGCCGGGCGTGTTGCGTGCCCTGGAGCTGGCGCACCGTGATCATGGCCGGCTGGCCTGGCAGAGCCTGTTCGAACCGGCCATCCGTCTGGCCCGCGAGGGCTTTCCGCTCTCGCCGCGGCTGCACAACCAGCTCCTCCACGATCCCTTCTTGAAGGGGTCGCCCGCCATGGCGGCGCTCTACCTCGATGCGCGCGGCAAGGTGAAGCCGGTGGGCACCCGGCTGCGCAATCCCGAGCTGGCGGACACCCTGACGGTGATCGCCAAGGAAGGGGCCAGTGCCCTCTATCGTGGCGACATCGCCCAGGCCATCGCGACGGCGGTCCAGCAGAGCCCCAATCCCGGTAGCCTCAGTCTGCACGACCTCGCCGGCTATCGCGCCAAGACCCGCGCACCGCTGTGTACCGACTACGAACGCTGGCGCGTCTGCGGCATGCCGCCGCCGGCCGGCGGCCTCACCGTGGCCCAGACGCTCGGCATCCTGCAGGCCCTGGAAGCCCGCGATCCCGCCTGGGCCCTGGCGCCGCTGCGCCCGCTGCCGACTAGACTGCCGGCCGGCCAGGAGCCGCGTCCGGAAGCGGTGCACCTGATCGCCGAGGCCGAGCGCCTGGCCTATGCCGATCGGGCCCAGTACGTGGCGGACCCGGAGTTCGTGCCGGTCAACCTCAAGGGTCTGCTGGATCGTGGCTACCTGGCCAGTCGTGCGCAACTGATCGGCGAGCGCAGCCTCGGCAAGGCCCTGCCCGTTACGCCACCTGGCCCGAACCTGGCCTGGGCGCCGGATCGCTCGCCGTTGCGCCTCTCCACCTCCCAGGTGGTGGCGGCCGATGCCTGGGGTGGTGCGCTGTCCATGACCACCACGGTGGAGAGCTACTTCGGCTCCCACCTGATGGTGAAGGGCTTCATGCTCAACAACCAGCTCACGGACTTCTCCTTCGTGCCCAGGGAGAAAGGCCTGCCGGTGGCCAATCGGGTGGAGCCGGGCAAGCGTCCCCGCTCGACCATGTCGCCCACCCTGGTGTTCGACCGCAACAGCGGCGAACTGGTGGCGGCCTTGGGCTCGCCCGGCGGCTCGCAGATCGCCGGCTATGTGGTCAAGACCCTGGTCGGCTTGCTGGACTGGCAGCTGGATGCCCAGGCGGCGGCAGGCCTGCCGAACTTCGGCAGCCGCAACGGGCCCACGGAGCTGGAGCGTGGCCAGACCACGCAGGGACTGCGGCGGGCGCTGGAAGCGCGGGGACACGAGGTGCGCGAGGACGAGATGACCAGTGGTATCCAGGTCATTCGCCGGGTTGGCTCGGGTTGGCAGGGTGGTGCCGATCCGCGGCGGGAAGGGGCGGCGCTGGGGGATTAGGGGGAGGGTACTTGCCGACAGGTGATAGACCCTCACCCCAGCCCTCTCCCAGAGGGAGAGGGGGCGGAGCAGGGCGATTACGCCGGCTGGTCGAGTTGCAGCACGCGGGTGGTACGGGCGCGCACTTCGCGCAGCAGCTCGGGTTCTTCCGCCAGCTTGTGGCCGAAGGCGGGGAACATCTTGCGCAGCTTGGCCTGCCATTCCTCGCTCTGGAAGCGGCTCGGGAAGCAGCGCTCGACCAGGGTCAGCATGATGGAGACCGAGGTGGAGGCGCCCGGAGACGCGCCCAGCAGGGCGGCGAGGGTGCCGTCACCGGAAGCGACGAGCTCGGTGCCGAACTGCAGGATGCCGCCTTTCTGCGGGTCCTTCTTGATGATCTGCACCCGCTGGCCGGCCACTTCCAGGCGCCAGTCCTGCTTGCGCACGGCTGGGTAGAAGGCCCGCAGTTCCTCGACGCGCTGGTCGAAGGACTGCATGACCTGGCCGACCAGGTAGCGGGTCAGCGGCATGTTGTCCCGCGCCACGGCGAGCATAGGGCCGATGTTGCTGGGCTTGATCGACTTGGGCAGGTCGAGGAAGGAGCCGCGTTTGAGGAACTTGGTGGTGAAGCCGGCGAAGGGCCCGAACAGCAGGGATTTCTTGCCGTCGACCACACGGGTATCCAGGTGCGGCACCGACATCGGCGGCGAGTTGACGCCGGCCAGGCCATAGACCTTGGCCTGGTGGCGTTCGACGATCTGCGGATCGTCGCAACGCAGCCATTGGCCGCTGACCGGGAAGCCGCCGAAGCCGGCGCCCTCGGGGATGCCGGACTTCTGCAGCAACGGCAGGGCCGCGCCGCCGGCGCCGAGGAAGACGAACTTGGCGACCAGGGTACGGGTGGCGCCGGTGCGGCTGTCCTCGATGGTCAGGCGCCAGCGCTGGTCGGCCTCGCGGGTCAGGTCCACCACCTTCTGGTTGTAGCGGACCTGGGTACCCGGACGGGTCTGCAGGTGTCCCAGCAGGCTCATGGTCAGGGCACCGAAGTTGACGTCGGTGCCGCCGGCCACGTGGGTCGCCGCCACGGCTTCGGTGGCCGGACGGCCTTCCATGACCAGGGGCATCCAGTCACGCAGTTTGGCGTGGTCTTCGGTGTATTCCATGCCGTCGAAGCAGGCATGGTCCTTGAGCGCTTCGTAGCGCTTGCGCAGGAAGGCCATGTCCTTGGCGCCGTGGACGAAGGACAGGTGCGGCACGGGGCTGATGAAGGCGCGCGGCGAGCCGAAGTGGCCTTCCTCGACCAGGTAGGACCAGAATTGCTTGGAGGCCTCGAACATGGCGTTGATGCTGAGTGCCTTGGTGATGTCGATGCTGCCGTCGGCCTTCTCGGGCGTGTAGTTCAGCTCGCAGAGAGCCGCATGGCCGGTTCCGGCGTTGTTCCAGGGGTTGGAACTCTCCGCCGCGCCTACGTCGAGCAGTTCGAGCACTTCGACGGTACTCGCGGGTTCCAGCTCCTTGAGCATGACCGCCAGGGTCGCGCTCATGATGCCCGCGCCGACGAAAACGAAATCCGACTCTTCGTTACCACTGTGCATTCATCGTACTCCTGAGACCGTGTCTCGCATTACACCTGAGGGAGACCGGGCGTCGGCGCCCGGCCTCGAGTTGGGCGACCCGCGACGGCTGGAAAAGGCCGGACGTGGGTAGGCAACCGGTAGGGCACAGCCGTCAATTGCGACAGCGGCCGTCCGGCAATGTTCTGCTGGGTGGAGAGGTGCAGGCTGGTCCTGGCGTACCGGAGTGGCCAGGAACCACGGGAAGCGACCGGGAGGGGACGCGGGAGCCGTCGAGCGCGCCCGGAAGGGGCGCCACGTTGTGCGAGACGTGGCCGGAGACCTCTGGTCCCCCAGCGCAAGCGGTTGGTGTCGATCGCGGCGATCCTGGTCGAGTACCCGTTTCGGTGCGAAATGATACCTTTGGTAACTGCTTAGGGCATCATCTATTTTGCTCGTGTAGTGGGTGGCGCGACCCACTACACGAACCCTGGGTCAGCCGCTGATGCCCTGGCTGCGCAGATAGTCGTCGTAGCTGCCGCTGAAGTCGACGATGCCGCTCTCGCTCATGTCGAGGATGCGGGTGGCCAGGGAGGAGACGAATTCGCGGTCGTGGCTGACGAAGATCAGGGTGCCCGGATAGTTCTCCAGCGCGAGGTTCAGCGCCTCGATGGATTCCATGTCCAGGTGGTTGGTGGGTTCGTCCATCACCAGCA
>Ga0157359_1001128_pt1 | contig 10675 bp, 6 predicted proteins | sample AttcapACBM3_FD_111482 | JGI IMG/M metagenome (GOLD analysis project Ga0157359, IMG submission 111482) | Fungus gardens microbial communities from leaf cutter ant in Botucatu, State of São Paulo, Brazil - Atta capiguara ACBM3 | ecosystem: Host-associated > Fungi > Mycelium > Unclassified ...
GGAGTGAATAAATTTTAAAATGCAATAGACTGATTTTGTAACTTATCACCAATGATCTTTTCAATGAGTTTTCCCAGAGTATTTAGGAGTATGATTGGTTGGAAAATTTTTGGAGAGCAATAAGCTATTCTATTAGGATTAGAGATGATAATCAAAAAGAACATCTTAAAGTGCAATGGCCAGTAGCCAAGATTGATGCATACATTAGCAATATTGCTGATATTGAGGAGGCATCTGTTATTGTCTACAACAAATTTCAAATGTTTCTAGGATACATAATCTGGTTTTGGTGTTGACATATTTTTGTACTTTTTGATAGTATTTCTGAGCTCCTCCTTCAAAAAGAGGGGTTATTCTGATCTGGATTTTGTAGAAATTTCATCTAATAGTTGTTATAGTGTGCTTGAATACTAATATTTTTTCTTTTTCTTTTATCTATTCTCTTTGATTTAATATTTTTTTCTTTTTATTTTATTTTTATTTTTATGATAAAGAGGTATGTGACTGAGGTCACATAACATATCACATGATATGAGGTCATAAGCCTAAACTTGGCTAGAGCAGACTAGAAGGGATGAGAAGGATGATGTCAGGGCATATGTATATAGCATAGTGCCCTTATAGAAAACATGAGAGTAAAGTATGGACAATATATGGACTTTAGGATAGGGTTAATTATTGATAGTATAAACTATCTGTAATTTATATAAATAGGATAGCAATTTAGCAAAGACTTCTTGTCGAGTTCTCTTATGATTCCCACAAGGATATTCACCTTGAGATTTATTACTTGTGTTTCTATTGGTCTTTGTGACTAGTGGTTGCTACAACAATAGTTGCTTATTAATTTGAATGTTTAATAAAATGTCTGCTATAGATTCTCGAGTTTAATACAAGAATGTCTGTTTTGTTGTAGAGCTTCAATAGCTGGCAGACAATGTTTCTTGATCCAGTTCATGAGATTCTAGGGTCTTTTGTCTTTTGACACAATTTCTTGAATTTTCTTGTCAAAAAATAGATGTTTAGTCTTCTTAATGACTTTCTTGAAATTCTTTCAGTCTTCTGTTGTCTTGGAGGATCAGTACTTGTTAAGATTAATTCTACACTCCTTATTCCACCATGTTTTAGAGCATTTAGTAATATTGATATTTTCAGAAAATTTATACCAGATTGAATCTGAGATTCTCATATATTCATAAACAATTTCTTCAAGCAATTCTTTGCTTGAGAGATCTGTAGTGTCAATATTTCTAATTGTATTTTTGAGTTCAAGGATAAATCTTTCCTCTTCTTTGCTATTCCTGATAATTGTTTGCCATTTGTCTTGAATATACTTCTTAATAATAAATATATCAACTGTTAGAGGAGCATAGTCAGATAGGCTTCTGGATTTTGGTAGAATTAGATTATCAATTTCTTCCAAATCTGGTCAAAGAAACATAAGATTAATAACTAAGTTAGTATTATCTGGATTGTCAGCATATCTAGTAGGGACTTGATTGATAGAAAAAGAGAGCTTCAAGTCAAAGAAATCAGCAATTTCCAAGAGTATTACTGGATGCTGAATAATAAGAGTAAGATGGGTTCTAGTTGCTATTTCTAATATTAAAGTCTCCTGTTATAACAAAAACATTGTGAATATTAACCTCAGTATCCTTGAGATACTTTGAAGCTATTTGATGTTTATCTGAGTAGACATTAATAATGAAGAAAATAGTGACATTGTTAAAGAATGGAATGAGGTTATTGTTCTTGTGATTTAAAATATTCTTTCTAAGTGAAAATTGAAGTTGAGTAAGTTGAATGTTGATATATGTGATTACTCTTGGATGGCCATTATCATGGGTTGACTGTCTTGAAAAAGTTACCCATGATGGATGATTAGAAGCATTGACAATCCTGTCTCTCTTTTTAGAAGTCGAACTTAGAATGGCTTATATGAAAGATTATAGAGATTCTTGAATGAAAATGATGTTAAACTTCTTTTTGTTTTCTAGAATTGTGTTTGTAAGTATTCTGTTTTTTTGAACATTTTGTGAGAAGAGTTTTAGATTTCTTAAAATTATGAACTTGCCTCATCTACAGATAAGTGGATTGATTTGCTTTTGTTTTTAGAAAACTCTTGGTATTTCCTTGAGTGCTATTCTTTGTTGAATTGGTGCTTTCAGGAAAAGTATTATTACTATCTACTTGGTATTTGTCTTTGCAGTTAATGTATTTGAAATTGTGCAGACATAGTTTCCCTTTCTTTGTTTTAAGTTTGGGTAGGTTTGTCTTGAAATTTGCTTTACAGTATTATGACAGATCCATATGATTTTTTACTTTGTGAGGACTATTACACTTGATGTACTTGGATCTATGCAAGTGGTATGCAAACATTGTATGACCCTATCTCCAACAGTTCTTACACTGTAGTATGCCTGGGTTCATGTTTGTATTCCTGATGGTAGCTATGTGACTTTCTATGTTAAAGCATCTGTTAATCAATCTCTTAGCTTTGGAACCACTTTGGGTATCCTAAATATTGATCTATATTACAGCTATATCTGATTTCAGGGAGACTTTGATAGCATGAGGTTTTGATGTGAGGATGATATTATTGAATATATAAGACAAATGTAAGACTCTTTCAACTATGTCAGTAGAAATGGAAACATTTGTGTTCTTGATGAGATATGAAATGTTAAAAATTTTGAGATAGGACTTTGACTGAGGTAATCTTGATAACATAACATCTTCCAAGTCAATATTATCAACATTATTAATGTATTTCTTGATTGTGTTCAAGTCAAGTGTGAAAGCTACTTTGTTAGTAGTGATGGTTAGTTTTCTGTTATCAGCATGAATGAAGTCAGCTATTGTGTCTGACTTGATGTTCTTAAGTGCTCTATTGATATTGAACATATGTTTGTTAAAGAGCGACATGAACTTCTAGGAGTTGTTTAAACTCGTTGAGATTATGACTTGTTTTCTTGATAGGCCTTTTATTGTTATGTTGAGTTTAGGCTTGTTCTTCTTAGGCTCATTCAAAACTTTGCAAACTTCCTCAATTTTCTTGGCTGAAAGGTTTAGGAAATTATTTTTAATTTTCACAATTTCCTTGATACTACTCTTAGACACATGAGCATAAGAGTATTCTTTTGGAGCATACTTTGGTTTTTCTCCAGTTTTGCCTTTACCTTTATAGAATTTGGATTTCTGAGTTTCAGGAGAATAGGAGGAGGAATTCTGGAAACATTAGCTGGTTTACTAGTATTCATAGGTTCTTTCTTATCTTTAGGTGAGGTTTTTTCTCTCCTAGTGGGATTTGTTGGTTTGAACTGTGCTAAAATGCACTGTTGAAAAGATCTGTTATCTTTGTTAGCAGTTAAAACATCCTATCCAGATTTAGAGATGGATGAAATAAGATTCCAAGTGGTATAGCTGAACTCTGCAATATATGGTATATCTTTTTCTGTTTTACCACCAAGATTCTTTGTTTGATAAATTCTACAATTTTAAAGAGAGATCTCAAAGTGTTTTTTATTTTGGCATCAATGAATTTGTTTGTTCCAAAAATGGACACCAAATAAAAGGTACTGTCCCACAAACTAGAATCAGATAGCTGATTAGTCATATAAGATATTGATGATGATTCAATCTCTTGTTGTTAACACATGTTCATATCTCTGTTATTAGCACTTGCTCTATGAGGTTCTGGCATGGTTGTTGTAGCTATAGCCTCATTAGCTTAATTACTCTCTCTTACTTCTAGGTTTGCATAGAATAGAGTGATTTTGTGAGATTTACTATTTTTGACTTGATCAGCCTAGGACAGGCTATTGTTAAAGACTTGTACCCTATTTGTATATACAATAGGAAAGACACTTGAGTGTGCTAAGGACTCCTTAGAATTGTTAGTACTAGATTTAACAGACTGACCTTTTTGAGTATTGATGTCTATAGCTATAGCTATGTTATATTGTACTTGTGGGTTGGAAGGTAAACTAAAAACAAAAGGGAAATGTATATTTGCTAGTTCTCTGTTGGGTGCTATCATACAAGATGGTAGTATAAGAGAAAGAAGTGTTTTTTGGCAAAACACTCTATCCAAATTGTCTCTTGCCTACTCCAATATATTAAGCTTGACACTTATTTCTCTCACTCTGTTCTATCCAAACTTCAAAAATGGTACTAACTTTTATATCTCAATGTTAGTTTAGTTGTTCTGTATCTGTTTGAGACATATGTTTGAAAGAACAGGATAGAGTTTCTAGAAACAATATGGAAGCTGTCCATTTCAGAGTGCTTGGTGACTGGTATTACAATGGCAAGGTCTTAGCAACTAAAAAAACAAAAGAGTAATAGTCCAAGGATGAAGTTGAAATTCAGATCTTTTGAGCTTGGACTTGGAGATAGTTAAAAAACATTGGGCCTCAATTAACAAAACCAAAGATTTTGGACTTGGTTAGAAGTTCTCTTATACTGACTGATAAAATAAGAGCATAGATGGCAGATACAAGTCTTAGGAACTATTGACAACTCAGAAATCATTCTGTTAGTGACCATATATCATAATAACTTAGAGAGCTTAGAGAATTTCAAGGGTAAGATATACAAAGAGAGCTTGATAGAGTTTCTATTAGATTTGGGGTTTTTTGTAACAACTACAAGTTGTGATGAAACTCTCCTAAGTTCAGTGTTTGGAAGAATAGGATTTATTGGTGACTAGACTAAGGTTAAAGAGTAAGTTGTATTATAACACTTTGTTAGACATAGTTCACACCTTGTTATCCAAGATCTAATGAGGTCTCTCAGGAGTCCAAATAAGTTGTTATGTGTTATCTAAGAATATAGAAGACAGAGGTTGGAACAACCTTTAGCTTCAGCTTATATGTTGCATCTCTATGAGTCACATATTTCAGAAGTGTTATATACCAACTTTCAAGATATCTGAGACATCTGCTTCCTGACTTCCAAATAGGACTCTAATATACCTAGGTGTACTTCCACATCTGTGATTGTTTACACATAGATTAATCTCTCATGTTTTATTTTCTGGTAACTTGTTACCTAAACTTTTAGTTACTATATATTCTAGAAACTGTCTTTATAATGTCTTCTTAGTTATCCTCTACACTATTACTATCTTAGTCATAGTTTTGTTAACTACAGAATTGGTGTTGTGGCAACCACTAGTTACAAAGACTAATAGTGCCACTAAGATAAACACAATAGGAAGTATCTTGTAGGGGTCACAAGAGAACTTGATAAGGAGTCCCTACTATATTCCTACACTATTTATACAATACATAGATGGTCTGTGCTAGCAATAAAAACCCTACCCTAAAGTCCATATGTTGTCTATGAGTACATAATGTGTACACTATAAGGTGAATATGTTATTAACATATAGCTTGATATCATTCTTCCTGTTCTTTCTCCTAGATTCTAGACCTATGACATCATGTCATGTGACTGCAGTCATATACCTCTTCATTGTCCAAGAAAAAGAAAAGAAATATTAAATCAAGAAAAATAGATAAAAAGAAAAGAAAAATGTTCAAGTTCAAGCACATTATAACACTTGGTATATAAGACCCAGTAGATACTCTGTAGTCTCCAGTCTGGAAATTGACTAAGAATTCCCTAATACTTTTCAGATTAAAATTAGCTAAAGATCCTCTTCTTGCTAACCCCTGATTCTCTGAAATTATGACTGTGCAACAAGTAGTAGGTACAACACATAAGTTGAGGCCAAGGTTGTCATCTGAAGTCAAGTTGCCCATCTCTAGATAAGCTTCCAAGCTTGATCTGCAACCTAGATACTTACCTAAACTTACTGATTTCCATATTCATTTTCTAGATAAGTTTCTATACTCAATCTGACCCCTTCCTGCTGTGACTGATCACAGATATCTGTTTGAAGTGAGTTTTGCCCTATTTTCTATCCACCATCTTAACAAGAAGAGAACTCAGTAAACTTAGAGAATTGAGACCACTAAAGAGTGGTGAGATGTGTTGTTGCTAACACTAGAAATTAGTAGTAGTTTTAGTTGATTTTCAGGATAAGGCTAGTACAGTGTAAACTACTGGTTTATATACTAAGTATTTGATCTAGAATAGTTATCTAGTATGGAGACTGCTAAGTGAGTTATCCTGGTTACTAGTAATTCTTATATGTCAGAGATGAAATTATATGAAGTTGGCAAGAATCTAGTGAGGATATTCAAGATGAAATGGAGAGATGTGATTCACACTGGAAGAGATTAGAGAGTGTGGATGATGGAAGAGGCATTATTTATATGTTGGGACAGATGGCTAGAGTAGAATGTGACATACTTCTAGATATAGTCTTATATGATCCACATTCCTGTCTCTTGGACCTCAGCACTAGCTTATATCTTGAATCATAACATTATTTCCCTTCTAAGGTTGTGAGAATGTTGTAAGGAGATTTGACTTTCTTTTGTACAGCCAAGTAAGCTTATTCAACTCTGACCCTCATAGACTTCACAATGGACTTTCCAGCTTTCCAGTACTACCAAACTCTACTATATGACCTGCCAACTTTGTTACTATTGACTTCAAACCTCATGATCCTATCTCTAGCTCTTTTAGAAGACCCCTTAGACTATTGTATACTGTTTCTCTGTTACTATCAAATGTATTCTGCCTTTTTGGGTAATATTTCAGATACTTTGTATTACAAAATAAACCACTCGCTTATTTGTGATGTCTGAATCTTAAATACACTCTCAGAGGTTTAGAAGTAATTCAGAAGTTTAATAATGATGTATCAGGCATGGTTCATACCAGAGATGAAAGTCCACAAAGTGGACTTGGAGATGTGTGAACTTTGTGGAATAACCTTGGCTTCAGCTTATGTGTTGTGCAGCCTGTCTACCATGTGGTCACAACTTCAGAAAAGAGGAAGAAGTCTGAGATGGAAGTGAGTGCTGATAGATATGTTGCTATTGAACACTGGGGATCAAGTTCAATAAAAATTATCTTTGTTGATTATCAGACTAGTAAATTATAGTATAACTACTAGTCTTATATACAAGAATTAACTATAGGAGATGTTTGGGGTTTCAGTGGTATAGCTTCTATTGCCATGAGTGAAGGTTTTAGTGGTGGAACATTGACAGACTTTGCTATGGAAGACTGAGTTGGAATGGGAGTAAGGACTCTGCTATAGAAGACCAAGTCAGATAGAAGTATTCCTGTCATGGAAGACGGAATATCCAGATTATTGCATCACTACCACAAGGGTGTATTGCAAGAAAGGTGACTGCTGTGGAAGGTGAGCTTGTAGATTAGATGTTAAGAAAGCAGTATCACTAGGGGGTGTATTTTCCAGTTAGATAGACTTGACATATAACATGATGGCAATGATGATAAAAATCAATATAGATATCAATGATAATGAGAAATAAATAATAAAAGATGAATAATGTTCACAGACACAGAGGTATATATACAAGATAGTGATGGTCTGTGGTAAAAGATTCCAGTAGCCTTAGATGGCAATATAAAAGCTCTGAAATTACCCAATAGACTGTGGACAATTGTAAATGACTAAAAGTCATAAAACATATTCATAGGTAGTAGTACATGTGATTATGTGATGTACTGACTGAATAAGAAATAGTTCTGAGACTAAGTCCACAATAAATATGGTCAGACTGATAAGCTCACTTTTAACAGTTTGTATGCAAGCTGTTTTCAATACTTTTACCTAATAGGGCTATTATATGTTATAGTAGATGTTAGGCTCATTTTAGAAGATAATTAATTATTGTTACAACTTAAAAACCTTAGAGCTTGTCAAGAAGAAGAACCTTGTATAGGATTATATAAGAGAATTTGATAGAGAACTCTGTACAGGATTGTCTACCTTATATACTAAAAGCCCATGGTCTGTGCTCTATTACTTTAGCCTACCCTAAATGACTATGTATTTGCCTTAAGGTCAACATGTGTTAAACATACTGTATAACATCATCCTTCCTTTGCTACCACATGACTTGTGACTGTGACATGTTACAATAAACCCTAATCCTAAGTTCAGAAAAGAAAAGTAAAAGAAAAGAAAAGAAAAAGATGTTAGAAAAAACTCAAGTCTAAGCTTTACAACTCTGACAATTATGTTACCATATTGATATACTAATATATTTATGAATACTGATCTTTATTTAATATATAATATATTATCAGAGATGATTTAATGAGCATTTTTCAATACAAGTTTGATTATGTGAATCTGTATAGCTGTTCTTAAGATAATAGCCAATGAAACTTGTAGTTACTGATGGTTTGATATCTCAATAATCTGTTGTCACTTTTATACATTCTGTATATGTACAAATAGTCCTCATTTGAAGCTTTCCTATGCAACTTGGTTTGTGAGAATTGGTCTACTAGTTATGGAAATACAAGTTGAATAAAGTTTGTAACACTTTGATCTAGGTTTTTGACTATTTGCATACTATTATTCTGATGTTAGCTCAGCATTGTTCTATCAGATTGCAATAGACAGTAGAGTATTTAAAACATTAACCATTTTTGGGAAATCTCATCCTATTCTCTTAGGTTTTTCTAAAAGTGAGTTGTATTTGATTAATAGATTTCATAATATATACTTAGGTTTTCCTAAAGATTGTAAACTTTACACACTTTATAGACTTTGCTCAGTTACCCTATAGTAGAACAGGATCTTTCTCTTTGGGACCTTGAACACATTGATTGGTCTAGTAGTCTTGAATTGCTTACTCTTGTTATAAACTCAAGCTTAAATATTAAAGTGAAAGCACAACTCTTGTATTAAGTAATATAAGAGAACTCAATGAAGTCCTCAGTACAGATTAGTATACTTTAGATAGTGGTCTGTGCATTATTTACTTTAGCCTACTCTAATACTATATACACACTTTATAAGACTAATATGTTTTAGCCATATTGTTATAATATCAGCTGTTGTAGATCTTCTTCTTAATCTTTCTATGTGATATGTGACTGTAACTGATGTGATAAAACATGTGTGATGTTACATTACTTGTCAGAGTTAAAGATAGTGGACTTTATTTATTTATTTATTTCTCATTTTAATTTTATTTTCCCTTTATTTTCTTATTTTTAGACTTAGGATTAGGAGTTAGCATGATATTATATATGACTGTCACAAATTGTCACAAAATGTGACATGGTAATAGTTATATGATCATGCATTACATAGAAGAATATAGAAGGTTCCAGAATGATGATGTTATACTCTATACAAGGTTCTTTTGATTTGTTACTAAGTCTTAGAGTTGTGATATTAGAACTCAATACACCTTTTGGAGACTATTGTTAGATGTGGTTCACATCTTATTATCTGAGATATGGAAGGGCATCTTAGAAGTCCAAACTAAGTAACTATGTATCATCTGAGAATGTGGAAGGTAGATCAGAATGACATTTGGCTTCAGCTTATTGTCAGAACTGCAAAAGATGGACTTTATTTTATTTTTCTCTATTTATTTTATTTTCATTTTATTTTCATTTTTCCATATTTCTTTTATCTAGGGTTATGGTTTAGCATGATGTCATGATCACAACTATCACAAACTGGATTAGTAGGAAAACACAATATATATGGAACAATTTCTTTTCTCCCTTCTTCAATGTTGATATTGGTGTTGGACAAGATTCTGCCCTTTCACCTATTCTGTCAACATTATATCTATCTCCACTTTTTTATATTTTTGAAAAACATGTTAAAAATCTAAAAATCTCTGTTTCTTTCTTATTGTTTGTAGATGATGGTCTTCTTATTTCTCAAGAAAAATCTTTGGAAAAAACCAACTCTTTTCTTTTTTGGAGTTATAATATTGTTTCTTTACTTTTAGACCAATTTGGCTTAGTTATTGGATATGGGAAGACTGAAGCCTTTCGTTTCTCTAGATCTTATGGCACTTTCAACCTCTCTCCTTTGAACCTGTCAATCATTGGTAGTCTTATACTTTCACTGAAATCTTCATGGCAATATTTAGGTTTCATTTTTGATAGAAAACTCTTTTTTTGCCAACACATCAACTATTACACTAATAAAGCCATATCAACAGTAAAATGCATGAAAATACTAGGTAATTCCACTCATGGACTTTTGCCATACTAGAAACAACTTTTATATTGAATGTGCATTCTTTTTATTACACTATACAGTTTCCCCCTTTGGTTCTACAACAAAGTATCTCTCTCATATCCTATTGACAAGCTCTTTGAGGGCACCTGTGTGTTATAAGACAAGTGTGTAGACAGACTTTGGCTAGGGTTAGGGTTAGCTGGACATAGATAAGTAATTAATTATTAGTTTACAACAGAGAAAGGGCACGTGACTTGGAAGTTATATGAGATGATGTTATAGGCCTAGAGCAGTCTAGAAGGGTCTACAAGGCTAGAAGAGCCTAGACGATGACGTCAGGGAGCATGTTCACCACATTGCTACCACATATAATACACATGGACGTTAGGGCAAGATGCACAGTCTTGTACAGTCACTGTGGAGTAGACATGAGGTAGACACATTATTATAGTATGGACTACCTGTAACTTATATAAATAGGGTAGCAATGCAGTGAGGGCTCCTTGTTGAGTTCTCTTGTAATCCCCACTACTAGATAGCCTACTGAGAGCTTTGCTGAAGTCAGCA
>Ga0157359_1001129_pt1 | contig 10666 bp, 6 predicted proteins | sample AttcapACBM3_FD_111482 | JGI IMG/M metagenome (GOLD analysis project Ga0157359, IMG submission 111482) | Fungus gardens microbial communities from leaf cutter ant in Botucatu, State of São Paulo, Brazil - Atta capiguara ACBM3 | ecosystem: Host-associated > Fungi > Mycelium > Unclassified ...
GAGGGGAAAGGCAATCACTTCCTTGATCTATTAGATGATGATCTTAACGCTATTGAACCTTCTTATGCCAAAGGTGGTCCATGGCTTCAATCATTTGGCCACTCCAATTCGTTATGTACCCATGCCACTAGAGCAATTACCAATCATATCTCTATCAGAGAGTATAGGTTACGATTTTTCCCTAGCATGGACTTTTTGTACCCATGCAACAATTATCCAATCGAATCAAGGAGATATATTCTTCATGAGTGTAACAGATTTAATGGGTATTGGAATCCCAGGAGAGATACATTGAAACATTTCGTTATGTTCTTGACTGCCAATCTGAATGCTTTCACATTCAATAACAATTAATTTTTTCTTTAAAGTATTTCTTAGTTTCTTTCTTCTTACTTAATTCTCGATTAGTTCCTTTCTTTTTTCTCTTTTCTATTTTCCTTCCTTTTCTTATTTCATGTTAGTTTGAGTCCTATGTATGTAGTTATGAAAGTAGCTACCATGGTCTGCCTTCGCACGCTATATAATAAATTGTTAAATTAAAAAAATTATTAATATAATTAACTACTTACTAAGAAATTTAAAATTTTAAGTATAAAAACAGCTTTTTATTAATTTTTTTAAGTTTTGATTATATTTTTTCTTATATTGCTTTTTATTAAAAATATATATCCTTTTTTACTATTTTATATAATAATATTACTATTAATACAAAGTTAAAAATATAATTTTAATACTAGATTATAATACTAAAAAAATACTCATATATCTATAGTATTTTTATATATTTTTATTAGATATAAGTTAGTTTAGTAAAAGTATTTGTAAATAACTAGTTTTTATTTTTTTAAAAAAACTATAAAACTCTAAATTATTAAGATATAATTTAAATATAATTACTTATAGTTTTTTTAAAGATTACTTTTATTTTTTTCTAATATTTTTTTAATATTTTATCTAAGTTAACTTTTATTATTATTAAAGCTTTTATTATAAAATGTTTTATAATTATATAACAAACTATAATAGAAAATTGAGAATAAAAATAGATATTAGATAAAGAAAAAGATTAGAAAACAATAAAGTTTGTAAAAAGAATAAAAAAAGTTTAGAAAAAAAATAGAAGTAACTTTTTCTATATAGAAATTTATATTAGAGTTTTTGCTTATTTTTTTTAATAAATAGTTAATATTTTTCTTTATTATTATAGATAAGGTTTTTTCTCTTATTTATTATTTTTAAATAACAACTTTAGTTAGAAAAAAGATTATATAACCTGTGTTTAGTTATTAATCTAAATATTTATAGTTATTTAACTTTAAATTATTTTATAATTACTATTAAAATTAACATATGTTTTCTTATATATATATATTTTTTTATCAAAAAAAACCTCTTTCTCTTACTATTATCTTGAATAATAGTACTTATTAAAGATACTAGGAATAAATTCTTTTCTACTTTAGCTTCAAATATAGCTTTAGTTTTTGACAACATTGATATGATTAACAACTGTGTTGTCAGTAATATTATCTTCAATAACAATAATAGTAATAATGAGGTGAGAGGTCACATTTTTGCATCTAGTGTAGTTAGTTTTAAATCTGTTTCGAGTTTCTCCTCTAACAAGAGTGAGAAGTTATACTTAGACCAAATGCAGAAAGAGAGAGATAAAATGGTTTAGAATAAACATGTCACTATATTTGATAGCTTTCAGCTTAGGTATACAACTCCCAAAAGGCAGAATCAGAATATCAGCAAGGTGGCTGACACTCTTTTAAATATGAGGAATGAATATGTGCATAACATTGTATTCACATGTATTAATACTACTATGGAAAACAGCAACAACATAATCAACATCTAGTTAAATTACAATGTTAATTGGACTCTAAACCAGAATTCATGGGATAGTGAATTTAGAACAATTTCCTTGCATAGTTCAATGAAACATTTAGGTTCAGATATCAAAAACATCAAGAAATTGTTATTCAGAATGGAGAAATATATTCTCAGTAAAGATATTGATGGTAGCAAAGCTAATAAAATCAAAGACTTCAAAGATTTAAGCAAGATAGCATAAGGGTTTATTTCAGCCCTTTATACTTCTTAGTGAAACAATCTAATTGTTGACAGAACTAACAGATCCTTTAGGAACAATGTCAAATCAAAGTTTAGTCTCTAAGCAGTAAAGGAAACTACTAAACCCAAGAAATCAAATATAGCATACTCTCACTATGTTTTCTCCCTTCCTCCTCCTATTCCAGTGAAATCTGCTAAAGAAATCAATGAAATTTTGAAATATTTTAAAAAACAACAACCAATTATCAACAGAAAAAAATTTTATGCTCAGATATCTGCTAAACAGTCTAACATATTTAAAATCAAGGAGGCTTTTCCAAACCTTCAAAACAAAAAAATTGAAGTTATTTAGAAAATCATAAGTGGTCAGGATAAACCCAAACCAAAGATCAACATGACTACTAAAGGCCTATCACACAAACAAGTCATTGGAACAATGAAAGACATTAGTGTAAACAATTTCATTAAAGATTTGAGCATGTATGTTTTCAACATTAATCAAATCCTCAAGAATATTAAATCTAGTACTATGGCAGATTATATTTGTATTGACAGTAAAGATATTGTTATTATGACTAACAATGTTGCTTCTTCCTCAAATCTTCAAGTCATTGAGAAATACATTAAAAGTGCATTTAGCATTGATACTGACCAGATTCAATCCTCAAGATTGTCTCAATTCAAATTGTACTTAAAGATTGTCAGCATTCCTTATCTGACTAAAGCCACCAATACATGAATTACATCTGATGAAGTTGAAAGAATTCTTAAAAGCAACTATATTTTTAACAATGTCATTTTAGCCTCAAAACCTAGAATAGTCAAGGTATCTCCAAAGTCAAATATAGCAATAATATAGATTGATATTTGGGATACTCAAAGCAGTTCCAAAGCCAAATCCCTTATTAACCAAAGGTTTAATGTAGGAAGATTTATTACTATCATTCGAAATGCAAATATGAATCCAAGCATTCTCTAATGCAAAAATTACTGGAAATGGGGTCACTTTGCAGACATATGCAGAATTCAAGGGGTAAAATGTGTAAAATGTAATGGCTTGCATCAAACCATCCATCATAGAGAATTTACATGGTACTGTAAGGCAAACGATAAAATTAACTCTTTTAGACTTGAAATAAAGAAGGGTGAACCTTGCCTCCATTCTTTCAGGTGCTTCAACTGTAAAGGCAAATACCAAGTCAATTCTACAAATTGTCTATTTTGGAAACATTGCTTCAATAAAGAATAGCATAGCAAGGAGTACACCAAGATTTGTGAAAATTGAAAGAAGTCAATTTGTTTAGCTGTGAACACCAACAAGATATAATTTGCAAAGAAATCAAAATCTTTTTACAAAACATTCAGAAAAATTCTCTTCTCATCAGTACCATCCTAGAAGTTAAAACTGCCTTTGACATCATCTTTATTTAGAAATATTATAATCTTAAAACCTTAGAGTAGATTTAAAGGTCAAACTCTTGTATTAGAGAAGACACAAGAGAACTTGATAGAGAGCTCTTTACAAAGTAGTCTACCTTATATACCTATCCACATGGTCCATGTTAGCTACTGTGCATCCTATCCTAAAGTACCATGTGTAAGACATAAGGTCAACATGTGGTGTACATATTGTATGACATCACTTCTTCTAGAACTTTCTATGTTCTTTTATGCATCATGTGACTTGTCACTGTCACTGTCACCATATCATGTGACTGAATGATGTTATTACTAACCCTAACCCTAAGTTCTAAAAATTGAAAAATGAAAATAAATCAAAAGAAAATAAAAATGAAAATAAGAAAATAAGAAAAAGCTGAGTTCACTTTTTGTGATCTTGACAAGAAACCTTCTTAGTCCTCAAATTGTAAGGGAGAAACTCTTATTGGTGTGATAAACCATCCTAACTGGCTAATGTTTATTAGATTCAACACTAATAAATCTAATTACCCAAGGGTCATCATCTACATTAATATTAGGCTTTCTTTTCTCTGTTTCTCTATTCAAAAAGATGTAATTGACCATAGAGACATTCTTCTTGCCTCATTTTTTAACAATGGTGACATTTTTTGATTAATAAATGTATATTCTAACACTTCTTATTCTGCTTTAAAGTATTTAAAGAATACTGAAGTAAATATTCAAAATCTTCTAATTATGGCAGGAGACTTTAACATCAGAGATAGTTTATAGGATTTATCTTTTCTGCACCATTCATCTATTAGCAACAATTTAATGATTATAGCAGACTCTTTTTATTTATCCTTGTCATCTTCTACTAACTAGGTCCCAACCAGATGTGTAGATAACCTCAATGATGCAAATTTGGTCATTGATCTCATGTTTCTCTGATACGACTCGTCCAAACTTAACAACCACTTCATTCACCCTAAGTGGCATTTTTCTTCCAACCATGCTTTCTTAACTGTTATGATCCCTATATCAGACAAGATTATCAATATGTGCAAAAATACTATCTGAAAAAACAGCATTGAAGAAGAACTGCTCATCAAAGATGTTATCACTGCTATCAAGAATTTGGACATTTTGAATTTATTAGATATTTCCTTGTTAAAAAAAGCTATTAATGACTTTGTTAAAAATGTGGACAATGCATAAAACAAAAATACAAAACTCACCAACATTACCAAGCACTCCAAGAGCTGGTGGAACAATAACTGCAGTAAAGATCTCAAAAGATATAGATCTTCGAAGAGGCTTGAGAATTGGAAGTCTTTCAGCAAAACTGTAAAGAATACCAAAAAAATGTTCTTCAACCTCAAAATCATGGAAATAGCAAACAAAAAGTGAGGTCTATGGAAACTTATGAACTGGGTCAATAAACAAAAACTACCTGCTTCTGAAGCTATCAAGTATAATAGTCAACTGTGTCTAGAATTAGATGATCTTTGACAAGTGTTACATTCCACATTTAACATAGTTCAACATCACAATATAGAAAGTGATATTTTAAACAAACTAGGGTCTTACTCAACCTTGTCTTGGACTCAGTTCATGAAAGAAGAATTCACTAGCTCTTTACTCAAATGCAGTAATATGTCCACCCTAGGACTTGACAAATTGTCATAGAGGCATCTCAAAATTGTTCTCAAGGATAAAACATGTTTAAGAAACATTATTGCTATCACAAACCTTCAACAACTGTAATCCCAAAACCGTCTTACAACTTACCTAAGTTGTTCAGACCTATTATCTTCCTAAATACATTAGATAAACTTATTTAAAAAGTCATCAGTGACAGGCTCCAATTTCATGTGATTGCTAACAATTTCATATACCAAAGTCAACTTAGTGGTCTTAAATTCAAATCCATGACAGATACTGATATTGTACTAACCCATTTCATTTGCATGGGACAGGTCAAGAATATGTCAACTAGCACCCTTATCTTTGATATATCGCAATTCTTTTCCTCTCTTAACTATTATCTTCTCTCTTTCATTCTTAAGAAAGTAGGTTTTGATTTGTGTGTTGTTTATTTTTTTCCAACTACCTTGTCAATAAAAGAATGCATTATGTTTGAAACAATTTTTCCTCTTATTTTGTTGACATTAATATTGGAGTAGGTCAAGGCTCAGCCTTCTCTCCCATTCTATCAGCTCTTTATTTAACTCCTTTTCTTCACATTTTAGAAAAACACCTAAAAAATCTCAATTTACAGGTTTTACTTTCTTTTGTTAATGATGGCTTGCTTATTACTCAAAGCAAGTCCTTTGAAACTTCTAATTCTTGTCTTTATTATAGTTACAATGTAACTCTCAATCTCATTCATTTAAAGATCAAAGTCTTTCACTTCTCAAAGTCATAAGAAGACTTTAGCCCTCCTCCCCTCAATCTCTCATCTTTAGATAGACCAAGTCTATCTCCAAAAGATTCCTGGTGTTATCTTAGTTTCATATTCAACAAGAAACTTTTATTTCATAATCACATTGACTTCTATACAAATAAGACAATTTCAATAGTCAAATACATAAAAATTCTTAGTAACTCCACAAGAGGACTAAATCCTCATCAGAAATGTCTTCTTTATAGAAGCTGTATTATGTCAATTGCTCTCTATGATTTCCAACTATAGCATTACAACAAAGCTTCTCTTTCCTATTTCTTAAGGATCTTGAACAAGATGTAAAGAAAAACAGCCTTATGAATAGTAGATACCTTTAAAATGTCTCCTTCAATGGATGTTGAAGCCATTGTTGGTCTAATACCCATTAATCTTCATTTACAAAAGATTGGTGGTAGATCTCAACTTAGGGCATACTCGTTTCCATCTAACCACATTCTTTGATCTCTTATGAGTCTCAGTCTGAAATCTCTTCTCTATCAACATGCTCTCTCACTCAACTCTTTAACAAGAAGGTAGCATAGTCTTATTAAAGGTCATATTATAAATATGAAAAATTGCTTTAACGAAGTTGCCCCATTTTTCAATCTTATCAACCCAGAATTTTTCCTTGATAATAGAATCATTAATACTCATGTTAATCATTTTTCTTTTTATCTTTTTAACAAGCACATTAGTCATAACATCAAATCTTATATTTAAGAACTCAACAAAATAGCTCTTGAATCTTCAGATGTCTTGTCTTCTATATTTGTTGTCACAGATGCCAGCATTAAGAATAATATTACTATGTCTATTGTACATATTCACATTTGTAACAAACTTATCATGAAAACTCTCTATCATGCTCTAAATATTACAAGTACTAAAGCTGAACTTTTTGTAATTAGATATGGTATCAATTAAACAACTAACAATTACGCTATCTCTAAAATTATTGTTGTTATGGACTTAATCTATGCAGTATAAAAAATTTTTAATCCATCTTCTCATCTCTTCTAGAAACATTTAGTATTTATCCTGAAAGATCTTCAAACATTCTTTTCCTATCATCTAAAGAATTATATTGAATTTTGGGAATACCTAAGTCGTTGTAATTGGTATTTTCACAAAGTTGTCAATATGGAAACCAAATCCTTCAGACTAATTCTTATATTTCCAAGTAAACTGTTTTGGAACTTTAGCAAGAAAAATAAATATGATGACCTCATTAATAAATAAAAGATAACATTTCAAGTATTAAACTTGAAGAGCAAACATTTTTTCAATCTTGTTGATGGCAATAACAATCTACTTGAGCCATTATATATCAGAGGCAGTCTGTGGCTTCAAAACATGTCTTTGTAGACAATATTCTATTGAATCAAGACATCACATACTATACAAGTGTAAAAGATTTAACAAGTATTAAAATCCAAGAAGAAATTCTATTACTTATTTTGTCATGTTTCTTGACTATAATACTAATACATTTGCTTTTTCAAATACCATTACTTAATTTGTTTTGAGTAAATCTTGTAGTTACAAATTAGTTAGTTTTTTTCTCTTATTTTCATTTCTTTTTATTTCTTCTTTTTTTTATGTAGTTTGGGTTATTATGTACATAGTTATAACATAGCTATCATGGTTTACCTATATACTTCATATAATAAATTGTTGAAAAAAATACATATTTTTTATTAATAGGTTTTATTTTATAAAAATTAGTTTTTTATTTATAAATTTATTTACTAAAATATAATATTTCTTTTTATTTTTAATATTAGTAAAGAAAAATAAAAATAAATACTTATAAGAATATTTTTATATTTATATTAAACTAAAACTTTGATATATTTATTAAATATTTTTTTAAAATATTCTTTAACTTTATATTAATAAACTTAACTATTTTTTAAATAATATACTTAAAGTTATAAAAATTTTATTATATTTTTACTATAATTTTTTATTTTAATAATTTTTAATAAACTTAATTAAGATATTTTAAAATATTATATTTAAGTTTTTTATATAAATTTTTACTAACTTTATATTTTTATAATAATAAATAACTTTAAATATTTTTAAGTAATATATATAAAGTATTTTTTATATTTATAAGTTAGTTTTCTTAGTTAATTTATTTTTTGCTTATAAGTTTTAATTTATTTATAAATTACTTTTTATTGTAATTTTTAAACTTTTACAAGCTAAATTATTTGTTAGCTACTTCTTTTATTTTAAAATACTTAGACTTTATATTAGAGTTAAAAATAATAAACTTAACTTTTTTTATTTTTATATATAGTCTTTAAAATAAACTAGGCTTAATATAGTATAAACCAATAGTTTAATATATATAAAATAAATATTTTTATACTTAGAACTTTATCAAGTTTTTTTATATATATCATAAATAAGATACTCACTACTAATTGTGACACTTGAGCTGAATAGTGTTTCAGAGGTTCAGTATAAAGATATGGTGATTGACAGATAATGAAAAGTATCAACAGGAATAATTGATATTGTTAAATCTGAGGTCTAACCCTTAAACACAGAGATATATATATAAAAGAGTGATGGTCCATGCACAAGCTGCTGCTATCACATAATCAAAACTCATACCTGATGGGAGCTGTCATCTGTCATAGCAGCTGTTAGGCTAATTTTAGAGAGTAACTAATTATATCACTATATTGATATGTTTGTATCTCTACTAATACTTATTGCTTTGAGATACATTATATATCGTTGTAAACATATTGATGAGCACTTTCCAATGCAAGTTCAATCATGCAAATCTGTTCAGTTGTTCATGAGATATTAGCAGACAAAGCTTTTATAGCTACTGATAGCCTAATATCTCAGTTATTTCTTGTTGCTTTTGTATATCCTGTATATATGTGGATAGCCCTCATTTGGGGCTTTCCAGTGCAGTATTCTAATATGTTTATTATTGTTTTAAAAATAAAAAAATATTAGTAATTAAGATATTAAAGATTTTAGTGATAGTAAAAATATTAAAGTAAAAACTCTTACTTAAAAATAAGTTCTTTTTTTTAATTCAACAATTTATTACACAGAGTGCAAGTGCAGGCCATGGTAGCTATATCATAACTACATACAAAGAAAGCAAACTAACATAAAGAAGTAAACAGAAAGAAAAAGAAAAAAAGAAAAAAGAAAAGAAATAGAGGATGAATCAAAACTAGACTAGAGAAAAAAATTAATTACAATAACTATTCATGACTGATAAAGAAAATTTGTCAGTAAATGTAAATGCACTTGGATTAGCTACTAAAAATATGACAAAGTGATCTAAGAAGTCTCTTCTTGGATTCTAGTATCTATTAAACCTATCATACTCATAAAAAATGTGATGTCTTGATTCAATAGGATACAATCTGCATGGACATTTAAACTCCTTCCTAGGAAAGAATCTAAGTCTATACTCACCAGTTGGAGTATGATTGGTTATTGCTCTTGAAGCACATGTATACAGAGAATTTGAATAGCTAAAGACTTTGAGCCAAACCTCTTCTTTGACATAGAATAGTTTGATGATATTATTGTCATCATCAAGTAAGTTAAGGAATTGTTTTCCCTTGAGGTCCAAAGCTTGGAATGTCATTTTCCAAATATTTAGAATATCATTACATTCTCTTTTCTTGCTAAAGTCCTAAGATATTTTGTAAGGAAATAATAAAGAAGAATTGAAGGTCTTTGATTCTTTGTCAACCATTTTGTGGAGAGACCAATTGAGACAGCTGAGATATTCCCAGAATTTAATGGAATTGTCTTGATGTTGTAAGAAAAACTTTCAAAGTTCAGTGAGTATAGCTACTGAATGAACTTAGAAGGGGTGTAAAGAGAGGTCAAAGATTTTCTTGGCCATATAAATAGAGTTAGTGACAATGATAATCTTGGAAATGCCATCATGATTATTATATATGTGCATATGTGATATAGATATAACAATGTCGTTTTTGATGCTGGTATCTGTGACAATAATGGCAGTAGAGAGAAAGTCTGATGACTCAATGATCATGTTATCAAGTTGTTAAGTACAAGTTTTATCACCATTCTATTTGCTATGTAGATTAAATACTAATCAATCTGAGAAATTGTCAATAATTCTATAACCAGAAGAAAGTTTGGAATAAAGAGGAGTAAAAGAAGGAAAAATTCCATTAAACCTGTTGTCTATATCCACTAAGTAGCTTTTGATAAGAGAATACTGACATTTAGTGAGAGAGTCAAGCGAGGTAGAGTATTGAGATATGAATGTACTATAAGACGACTCCATAAGTGATCAGATAAAAATGGGGATTTTGAAATTTTTTAAATATTTTTCTAAAATATAGAAAAGCAGAGAAAGGTAAAGTACTAATAAAATGGGAGAGAGCATGGAGTCTTGGCCAACACCAATATTAATATCAAATAAAAGGAAAGTGAAATTGTTCTAGAAATAGTTTATCTTTCTATCTATGAGATAGTTAGCAAAGAATGAGACGATACAATTGTCAAACTCCACTTTCTTCAGAATAAGAGTAAGAAAGTATTTAGGGACAGAAAGAACTATATGATATCAAAAGCGAGTGTGCTTGTTAAAAGATTCTTAACCTAACCAGACCAAATGATGTATGTGAGAGCCACACCTGCATCTGTCATAGATTTGAATTTCAAACCTCCTAGTTAACTCAGGTGAATAAAATTATTTGATACAATAAAGAATTA
>Ga0157359_1001130_pt1 | contig 10656 bp, 15 predicted proteins | sample AttcapACBM3_FD_111482 | JGI IMG/M metagenome (GOLD analysis project Ga0157359, IMG submission 111482) | Fungus gardens microbial communities from leaf cutter ant in Botucatu, State of São Paulo, Brazil - Atta capiguara ACBM3 | ecosystem: Host-associated > Fungi > Mycelium > Unclassified ...
ATAGATTTTTCCCTCCATATATACCACTTTATTATCTTCCCATACTTGACCATTATCTTCTTCAAGTTCTTTGTGCACTTCTTGCTCTCTAATATTATTCCTTTGGATTTCCTCCAATAGTATAGTTTCTTTTACTATCTGGTTTCTTCTGAACATCACTATCTCTGCTTCTGTAACTAGTCTTCTTTTCCATAGTTCATCTTTGAGCATCTTGATGTCTTTGTTGTATCCACTTGATCTTTTATTAACAAAATATCCACTCTTATATTTGTTTTCCCTGGAATATATTATAGAGTAAAATTGTAATCTTGTAACTTGAGATTTTCATGATTGGTCCAGACTTCAAACTTTTCTGTAGTGTCCAATATATATTGTCTCCATTTTTTAGAGCTTTTATCATGGCCAGTAGTTTCTTGTTGTATATCTTGTATTTTATTTTAGCTACTTACATTATTCTTGATAAAATACAACTGGCTTCCATTTTCTTTCTTGTTCCTAAGATAAGACTTCTCCTATATGCTACATCTTAATTTAGCCACATCTATTCCAATCTACAGATAACACCTTCTTCCTCATCCACACTCCCTAATTACTTCCAGTGTAGATTACATCTCTTCATTTCTCCTCAGATGTTCTTGCTGAACTTTAACAACTTTATGGATCTCTATCTCAGACATCTAAGAATTACTAGAATCAGAGTAACACTTAGCAGTTTCCATTCCTAGATAACTATTACTAAATTCCAGTGTTAGCAATAACATACCTCCCACCTTCTAGTAAACTTGTCCACTAGTCATATCCTGAGTATATCTTCCAAAAATATGTGACCCATGTAACTTGTAGAGATGTGGAACATTAGCTAAAGTCAAAGATCATTCCAACTTCCATGTTCTGTATACTCAAATAATATACAACTTACTTATTTGGACTTTTGAGAGCCCATTATTGGATCTTGGATAATAAGATATCTAATACTATGATATGTTCTGATACATTGGTTTTTACTCTAAATTTTCCTTCTCTTTTGGATAGAGTGATTACTAGTTGACTGGTAATTTTGTCCTTTAATTCTTTGAATGTCTCCTAGTTTTCATCTTCCCATTTCCATTTCTTTTTTCTTTTGAGTTCATTGAGAGACTTTGCTATATAACTGAAGTTCTTGATAGAGCATCTGTAAAAATTTGCAAACCCTAAGAAGCTTTCTACTTCTTTTATCTTGGTGTATATTTTCTATTCCTTGACTGTCTTGACTTTTTTATCTTCTATTTGTACTTTTCCTCATCCAAATACCACTTTCAGAATAGATATTTCTTTGGCATCAAGATTGCACTTTGACTGTTTGAAACAGAGATCATGTTGCTATCTTTGAAAATTATATTGTTCTTTTCTCTAATTTCTTCTTGGTATTACAAAGTTATCCATATAATTTGTGAGTACTCTTTTATGTAATAACTCCCAAAATATACTGTTCATTATCCTTTGAAATATTCCTAGCAAAGTGTATAGTTCAAAATATATGATATCCAGCTTTAATAGCCCTTTGTTTGTTAGAATGCTGTCTTCCATTCATTGTCTTCTTTAATCTGTATATTGTTGTATCTCTAGATAAAATCCAATTTGTTAAAGTATCTTGTATTCTTAAGTTTATCAATTACTTCTCCAATTAGTAATAACAGTATCTTGTCCTTTATTGTGTGCTGGTTCAACTTCTTATAGTCTTGTACTAATTATAAAAGACCTATTCTTCTTTAGAATATAGAAACATAGTGCTACATATCTTAAACTTGACTCCACAATTAATCCTGTCTTGAGTTGTTTGTCCAACTATTGGTTCAAAGCTTCTTCTTTCTTAACTATTATTGCATAGGCTTTGACATTCAGCTCTTTTAGAATAAATTGATTTTATAGTCTTATTCTTGTTTTTCTAGTAATTTCTCAAATTTCTTCTTGTTGAATAGATGAGTAAAAGGTCAATTTTTCCATTGGTGTAACTCTTCTAGCTTTAGATTTAAACAAAATGTCTTAATACTGTATCTTGTATTTCTTTAGGCATCTTATAGACTATATTGTCTCTTTGTTCCAGTTAAATTCTGGATTGTGTTTGACCAACCAATCATGTTCTAGAAACATGTCCATATCATTTAAGTTCATTACTACTATATGTTGTAGCAACTACTAGACCAATGTCCAATAGAAACACAAACAGTAAATCTCACAGGAGGGATATCTAGTAGGGAACACAAGTTGTGTAATTTACAAGAGAACTCAATAGGAAACCACAATAGTATTCTACCAACTATTTATATAAAATATCCATGGTCCATGCTACAACTGTGCGTCCTACCCTAATGTCCATGCCCTGTCCTCATATTCATTAGTAATCTATCTCATATTCTATTACTCATCCACCATATATCTACCTCAAGGCCAGTATGCCATATATATGTGTCCTGACATCATACTCTAAACCCTACTCTTCATCTCCATCATCCATGCATGTACCATGTGTACACCATGAAGAACCATGTCCCTAACATGTTTCCTGATATTATTCTATCTCTAGACTCTTTCCAATTCTTCTAGACCCTAGATCCTTTCAGACTACTCTAGACTACTCTAGGCCCTATGACATAATGTCATGTGACTTCCTAGTCATGTGCCTTCTCTCTCTTGTCATAGACTAATAATATAACTATCTATCTATATCTTATCTCTGTCCTTACCAAAGTCTGTTTATACTTTATCATTCTATAATACTATATTAATTTTTTATATAACCATTTATCTCTATTTCCAGTAGTACAAATCAGGTTATCTTTCTATTCTTGGTTCTACCTCTATCATAAACTTGGAATAATATATCTAGTAGTTGTCAGAAGTTCAAGATAGTGGACTCTAACTATTTTATTTTTCTCTTTTCTCTTTTCTTATTTGATATTTTTCCTTTCCTTTACCTTTTACCTTTGGAGGGCTAGGGTTAATGTGACATTACCACCACACAAAAGTTACATGACAAGGTCACAGCCACAGTCATACAGTCATATATCACATAGAAAAGTGTGGAAGATTCTAGAAGAATGACATCATACAGTATGTTTAATGTATATTGACCTTAAAGCAAGCATATGGCTGTTTAGGGTAGGCTAGAAGTAGTTAAGCACAGACCATGGGGTTTTAGTATATAAGATAGATGATCCTGTACTGTGTCTTCTATCAAGTTCTCTTGTGTTAACCCTAATACAAGGTTTTTTCTCTTGATCAACTCTAAGATCCTGAGTTTGTAATAGTAGTACTGTCTTAATTCTTCCTCCCTTTACTAGTTATTTATCTATATCTATATAGGTATATTCTAAGTCAACCAATATCTTAAGACATAATTCTTTTCTATTTAATGTCTTTATATTTGTATACACATTAAGTTTCCTTTCTTTGTTATCTCTCCTTTATATCAGAGTTGTAAACATTGAACTTGGTTTTATTTTATTTTTATTTTCTCATTTTTATTTCTATTATTTTGGACTTAGGTAAAAGGTATAGTGTGATGTCACACATGACTGTCACATAAGTCACAAGGCATGACAGAGACATGATACCTATCATAAGGTGGTCACATAATCACATAACACAGAGAAGAACATAAAAAGTTCTAGAATAAATAATATTATATAACATTGTCAAACTTACAAAGTTTGGACCCAAGTTTCTTTTAATTCTCTTTTTAATTCTTTTTTAATTCTTTTTTTTAGTTTCTATTTTGGGAATAGGGGTTAGAGTTTAGTATGACATAATAGTCATAAGTCATGTAGTATCAATAGAAGAATATAGAAGGTTCTGAAAAGATGATATCATATAGTATGTATAATACATGTTGACCTCAGGACAAACACATGGTCATTTAGGGTACGCTAAAGTGATAGTAGCACAAATTATGGGATTTTAGTATATAAAATAGACAATTCTATACCAAGTTCTCTATTGAGTTTTCTTATGTTAACCTTAATATAAGATTCTATTTACTGATTAACTCTCAGATCTTTAAGTCATAACATTAGAACTCAATTCCTTTCCTTGAGACTGTCCAACACAAGACCATTTCATACTCTTATTCTTTCACCATCCTTTAGTCAAGAAAAGTTGCCAGACCTAGGCATAAGAAATACACTAGCTAGATAGGAGAAGTTTAGCTGTTTGTTTGTATCAAAGCCTACTGGTACACTTCAAATGTATTATCTTTTGTGGACATGTTATATACCTCCTTTCTCTGTACTACAGATTTACTTGTAACCTGTCTACACAAGAGAATTGTTGTGGCAACCACTAGACACCAAGTCCAATAGTAGCATAAGGCAGTAAATCTCTTAAGATAGATATAAAGTGGGAAGTTCACAAGAGAACTCAATAAGGACTCTCTACTAAATTAGAGTCTTATATATATGTTTACATGTGGTCTGTGCTAACAATAATTAAACCTGCCCTTATGTCCATGCTTCATTCTCATGTCTACCTTACATCTTACTCAAGGCTACCATGTTGTATACATGTGCCCTGATGTTATCTTCTAGATCCTTCTACCATGTTCTAGGCTTATGATATCACATCATGTGACATGTCATGTGACTGCAGTGTCACATGCCTCTTCATTGTCCAGAATCAAAAAGAAAAGAAAAGAAAAGCAAAATTGATATGAAATCAGAAAAATAAAATAAAAATTGTCAGTATTCAAAGCATTCCATAACAAGAATGTAAAGTGTTCTTAAAACCTTGTCTAGAGTAGAATGACCTTCTTAGATCAATATCATGTACAATTCCCTTAAGGCAGCAGTTAGTAGTCTAGATAGTCAGTAGATAGTGTAAGATAAAACAAGAAGAGGGCCTACTAGCACTTACAGAAATTGCTTCAAGCTCCAAGTACAAGTTAGAGAGTGAGGCTAGCACCAACTCCTCTCCATTATCTTTAGTTTGATAAGAGTTCTGAGAAGGTGTCAGACTTTGTGACAGTCTGCAAACTATATATTAGGATGAAAACAAGGGGTATAGTAGTTGAGAAACATATACAATGGATCCTATCATATGTGCAGAGAGGCTTGATGGATATATAGAAGAAGAATATATTAGAAGACTTGGAAGGAGGTTTACTGGAATATGAGATAGCAGGGAAATTTTCAGCTGACCTAAAAAGGAAGTTTGGAGGAGGAGATGAAGAAATGGTTAAAGTAGCAGAACTAAAAAGAATAGAGCAGGGGGGAAAAACAATAAAGGAGTTCATTCAGGAATTCCAGAGAGTAGCAAGAGGAAGTGGGTATGAAGAAAGACCACTAGTGGAAGAGTTCAAGAGAGGAATGAATGGAACAATCTAGCAAAAACTCATGAAGTCAGAATGCTAGCCAAGTTCAATAGAACAATGGTATGATAGAACAATAGCATTGAATAGGAATTAGAAAAAGAGGAAGAGAGATTAAGGGGTGAAAGAACAGGAACTACAAGCCCCAAGACAAAACCCAGAAGGAACACAACAGCAACAATGGCCAAGGCCTTAGATATGGCCAAGAAGATAGGAGACTTAACAACAGTGGGTGCTGGCAGAGCTTTTTCCAATGAAAGGAGTAGAGAGAACAAATATGGTGATAGTACACCCTACTCAGAGGACAGAATTGGCACAGCATAACCCATATACCATGAATGTGGACAGGAGAAGAAACTATTATAGTTGTAGAGAATTTGACCATCTAGTGTGGAATTGTAGAAAATGAATCATAGGCCATAGAAGAAGAGTAGAGTATGAGGACAACAGGAATAATAAGAACAATTTAAATAGGAAGAGAGATCTAATAGTCCTTGATTAGATGTCAACAATAACAGATTTTCAGTACTTAGTAGAATAATAGATAATACATTCTGTTGCAATCTAAATAATGAGGACTTGCTAAGAGAAGTTACAGTAAAATTTGAACTAGAGAGAATTGATATGCAGGAAGAGATAATAGTAGAAGCACTGTTGAATAGTGGGATGATGTTGTGGCAACTACTAGACCAATGTTCAATATCAACACTACAAGTAAATCTCTTAGCAGAATATCTAGTAGAAAACACGAGTTATATAATTCACAAGAGAACTCAACAAGGAACTACAATAGTATTCTACCAACTATTTATATAAACTATCTATGGTCCATGCTATGACTATGCACCTGCTGTGCATCCTACCCTAATGTCTATACCCTATCTTCATGTTCATTAGTAATCTACCTCATGTCCTATTACTCATCCACCATACATCTACCTCAAGGCCAGCATGCTATTTACATGTGCCCTAACATCATACTTTAAACCCTACTCTTCATCTCCATTGTCCATATATATACCATGTGTATACTATGAGAAAACCATACTGTTAACATGTTCCTTGATGTCACACACTCTCTAGACTCTTCTCAATCCTTCTAGACCACAGATCCTTCTAGACCACTCTAAACTACTCTAGGCCCTATGACATAATGTCATGTGCCTTCTCACTCGCATTATAGACTAATAATATAACTATCTATAAATATCTTACCAAAGTCTGTCCACACTTTCTCATCTTATAATAGGTGATTGGATTAGTAATAAGCTTCAAATTTGCAAGAAAGCAAGGGTTTAAGTTGAAGAAAATAGAAAACCTAATATATGTAAGGAATGTGGATGGAATATTTAACAAGGAAGAACCAATAGAAAATACAGTAGAAGTAAATATTTATTACCAAGAACATAGGGAGAGGACAGAGATCAATGTAATCAGAGGACAGAAGTGGAACATGATTTTAGGAATACTGTAGCTTGCACACCACAATCCTGAAATTGACTGGAGAACAGGAGAAGTTAAGATAATGAGATGCCTAGAGAAGTGTAGAAAGTAGTGGAGACCAAAGCAGGGGAAGTCAGGATGGTAAAAGCAAAAAGAAGAAGAAAAGAGGCAAGAATAAAAATAGCAAAAAAGAAAAGAGCAGAGAAAAACAAAAAGGGAGAAAATAATAGAGATAAAGAGAGTAGCAAAGGAATGGGAGATTTGGGACAAAGAAGAAAAAGAAGCAGCAAAGTCAGAGGAAGAAACAAAACAATTGGTACCAGAAAGGTTCCATAAGTGGATCTATGTGTTTGGCAAGAAAACTAGTAAACAGATGCCCACCAGAAAACCCTAGGACCACACAATAGATACAAAGAAAGGATTTGTACCAAGAAAAGGGAAGGTATATCTGTTGTCAAGAGAAGAAAGAGGAGAGGTATGCAAGTTCATTTCAGAACAATTGAGGAAATGGTATATCAGGCTCTCAAGGTTGCCTCAAATGGCACCAGTGCTTTTTGTAGAAAAGAAGAATAGAAGAAAGTGTATAGTATATGACTATGGATATCTAACTGAATAAACTATCAAAAATAATTAACCTTTGCCATTAATTTCAGATATCATAGAGAACATAGGTACCAAGAAAGTACTTACAAAAATAAACTTGAGATGGGGTTATAATAATATATGGATAAAAGAAGGAAATGAGTGGAAGGTAGCATTCACAACACTAGAGAGATCATTCAAGCCAACAGAGATGTTCTTTGGATTGTCAAACTCACCTGCAACTTTTCAGACCATGATGAATGAAATCCTATGAGATCTTATCAACACTAGAAAAGTAGTAAGTTTCATTGACAATATGATTATTGGGACAGAAGAAGGACATAATGAATTGGTAGAAGAAGTGTTAAAGAGATTGGCAGAAAATGGCTTGTATGTGAAGCCAGAAAAATGTAAGTAGAAGGTAAATAAAGTAGAGTTTTTAGGAGTGGTAATAGAACCAGAGGAAATCAAAATGGAGGAGGTGAAGGTGAAGAACATTTTGGACTGGCTAACTCTGAAAGAAGTCAAGGACATACAAAAGTATTTGGGATTGGCAAAGTACTATCATCAATTTATTAAAGATTTTGCAACCATAGCCAGACCACTGCATGATATGGTAGAGAAGGACTGGAAGTGGGAATAGATGGAAAGGCAAGAAGAGGCATTGAAAAGTTTGAAAGAGAAGTTTACCAAAGAACTAGTGTTGGCAGCACTAAACCTAGACAAAAGAATGAGAATAGAAGTAGATGCATCAAATTTTGCTATGGAAGGAGTACTGTCTATGGAGTTTGAAAATGGGAAGTAGCAGCTAGTAGCCTTTTTCAAAATCTTTAAATGAGACAGAAAGAAACTATAAGATTCATGATAAGGAAATGTTGGCAGTTATAAGAGGATTGGAAAATTGGAGACATCTATTAGAGGGCACAAAGTACAAGTTTGAGGTTTTGACAGACCATAAGAATTTGAAGTACTTCATGAAGGTGCAGAAGTTAAATAGAAGACAAGCCAAATGGGCACTATATCTGTTGAGATTTGACTTTATCTTGAAACATGTCTCAGATACGAAAATGGAGAAGGCAAACAGATTGAGTAGATAACTAGATTGAAAAGTAAGTGTAAAAAAGAACAATGAGAATCAAGTATTTATCAAGGACTGTTGGCTTTGTAATTTATCAGAAGTAGTAATAAAAGAGCCTGAAGTAGATATAGTAGAAAAGATAAAAAGGGCTAGGAGTAAAGACAAGAAAGTAGTTAGAGTAATAAAAGAGATGAAAAAGGTAGGAGTAAAAACATGGAGAGAAGAAGAATGGCAGATAGAAGAAGAATTGGTGCTAAAGAAAGGAAAGGTATATGTGCTAAAGGATAAGGAACTAAGAGTGGAGATAATTTAGCTACACCATAATACACCAGTGGCTGGACATAGAGCTAAGTGGAAGATGACAGAGTTAGTAACAAGAAACTACTGGTAGCTGGAAGTAACTAAGAAGGTGGGAAAATATGTGGAGGAATGTGATATGTGCTAGTGGATGAAAAACAGGACAGAGATACCAGCAGGAAAGCTGAAGTTGAGTGAGGTTCCAGAAAAGCTGTGGACATACCTAGTAATGGACCTCATTACAAAGTTACTGTTAGTAGCTAGGAAAGATGTGATCCTAGTGGTCTGTAATAGGTTGTCAAAAATGACACATTTTGTGACAACAACAGAAGGAACATTGGCAGAAGGGCTAGCAAGGCTGTTTAGAGATAATATGTAGAAGTTGCATAGGTTACCAGAAAGCATAGTGTCATACAGAGGGCTACAGTTTGCAGCAGAAATAACAAAGGAGTTGAATAACATGTTGGGAATTGAAACAAAGCTATCAATATCATTCCACCCACAAACAGACAGCCAAACAGAGAGAATGAATCAGGAACTAGAACAGTACCTGAGATTCTTTGTAGATTATCAGCAAAAGAATTAGCCTAAATAGTTAGTATCAGCAAATTTTGCAATTAATAACAAGACACATTCAAACAACTAAAGTGTCTCTGTTTATGGCAAACTATAGAAGGGAACTGAGAATGGGAATAGATATTAGAAAAAGGGGAAAAATAGAAAATACAACAGAGTTTGCAGAAAGAATAAAGAAGATGCAGGAGAAAGTAGGAGCAGCACTAAAAATGGCACAAGAGGAAATGAAATGATAGGATGATAGAGGAAAGAGAGAAGTAGAGGTGTAGAAAGCAGAAGATAGGATAATGCTAAGTACAAAAGATCTGGTATTTAAAAAGAGATTGGCAAGGAAACTAGTGGATCATTATGTTGGGCCATATATTATTGACAAGGTAGTATCAACCAATGTGGTCAAATTACAACTGCCCATCTCAATGAGAATCCATCTAGTGGTAAATGTCAGTTAAATAGTACAATATAAGAAGCAAGTAGGGGGGCAGAAGAGGAAAGAAGTGAAACCAGTAGAGGTAAACAGAGTAGAGAAATGGGAAGTAGAAAAAATATTAAACAAAAGGAAAGTAAGAGGAGTAGTAAAATACTTGGTACAGTGGAAGGAATCTACAGTGGAACATGATAGTTGGGAAAAGAAAGAGGATTTAGAAAATATAAAGAAAATAGTAGTGAAATTTGAGAGAAGGATGAATGTAGAAGTTAGAAGATAGGAAAAATTAGAGATGGTGGAAGAAAAGAACTTTAGGAGAGGAGAGTTACTAAGAAAGTATATGGTAAAAATTTTGCACAGATAGAATGATGGAAAGTTTGAAAATGAGTATTTAAAGAGATTGGAGAGGAATTGGGAAAAGTGGAAGAGAAAAGACAAAACAATATGGGGAGATAAAACAAGTTCCTCTAGGAGTAGAAACCTTGAAGGGAGGGTAATGTCAGACTTACAAAGTTTGGACCGAAATTTCTTTTAATTCTCTTTTCTTTTCATTTTATTTTCCTTTTCTTTTCTTTTCTTTTAGTTTTTATTTTGGGAATGAGAGTTAGGGTTTAGTGTTGTAGCAACCACTCACTGAAACAGCACTCGTAGTATGCTTACTTCAGCAAAGCTCTCAGATGGCTATCTAGTAGTGGAGATTACAAGAGAACTCAACAAGAAGCCCTCACTGTATTGATTCTCTATATATACTACAGGCTCCTAGTCTATGCTACAACAATAATTACCTGCCCTTATGTCCATGCATCGTCCTCATGTCCTATTACTCATCCATATGTGTTTTCCCTAAGGCCACCATGCTTCCTACATGTGCCCTGACATCATACCTTTAATCTCCACTGTACATGTGCACACTAT
>Ga0157359_1001131_pt1 | contig 10654 bp, 7 predicted proteins | sample AttcapACBM3_FD_111482 | JGI IMG/M metagenome (GOLD analysis project Ga0157359, IMG submission 111482) | Fungus gardens microbial communities from leaf cutter ant in Botucatu, State of São Paulo, Brazil - Atta capiguara ACBM3 | ecosystem: Host-associated > Fungi > Mycelium > Unclassified ...
GTAATCGTTCATGTTGAAATGCGCAGAAACTGGCCGTCGTCACCCAGGCAGAGCAGAGGCGGTATTAAAGATAAGAAGGATGAGTGAATTTGGTGAATGTCAGAAGGCTGTACGTGGTGTCCCTGCAGGAATCGAACCTTCGGTTAAGTGACTTAATTTAAGAGAAAAATGAAATTTGAAATCATTTCTTTTTCCACTTCTCTAGCTTGCTGCAAATTCAGACGGCGTCTGGTAATTCAGCGATGAATGAGGTCTGGACTCGTTATAGCGCTGCCGATAGTCATTGTAAAACGCTGTGAAAGACCCATTGCCTCATACATGACTTCCACTGCTCCCGTATATGGACTTTCGTCAGAACTTTCTGCTCAATACCATCTTAAGCGCCTCAATATTGACTATGGCTTCAGCGAGCAACTTCCTGAGGGGGACGCTCTCCTTTTCAATGGACTAGAGCCGCTTCACTTCGGAGGCTTCCATGCCTCCAAACTTCTTGCGCCAGATATAGAAGGCAGCGTCTGAAATAGAATTCTTGCGGTAGAGTCCCTAGGCCGAAACCTGTGTTCGGCCTCGCGTAGATACTGATGAGCTGTTTGTCGGAAAATAGCTTTTTTATGGTGATTTCCTTATGTGACTCATGAAGATGTTACTCACATACTGGCAGATTAATCCACGGGGAGCAGGTCAATACTTATATTAAAAAATATAATTCATGTTAATGAGTTAGGTTCGACTTTGACTTTCATGCACAACCTAAGGATGAAAACAAAAGGAATCAAAGAAAATGAGCTAAGTTATCCTTTGATTAATCTAATTTATTGGTCTTGAAAAGAGCTTGTGCTAAAGTTTATTTAAAATAATGAGTGGCAATCTAAGGTGGTTTGCAATGAATTTTAGTAGAAGTAGTGAACAATACGATTTGATTACGACTCTGCAATATGTTGGATCTTCGGTAAATCGTTCGGAAGCATTAGAACGATATACAGAGAATAGGGATTTATTAAAAGAATGGCGATTTATTTATGCTGATTATGCAGAAGAGGGACCTTTCAAACTAAGAAGAAAGTTATTTGGAGATGGATGTTTTGTTTCTACTGTTTTTCGAGGTAACTCGCTTTGGGTGATTGATGATGAAGTACTTTCCAATCATGGAACTTTGGCATTTAAAATTGGCACGGGAACATATTTAGATTCAAACGCTGCAAGTTACATCCGCTCTTTTGCATATGAAGATACTCCTTCGGACGAAGTTATGAAAGGGTGCCATAGTATGGAGGAACATTTTGGTCATGAAGAGATTAAGCGTTTTAATCCTTACTTGTATTTATTTGAAGCCAGTAACAACAAGTCAGAAAAAAGTCTCGAAAAGATTAGAGAAACAATTAGTGCTATCTTCTCCCTTAAAATGATGGGCAATCCTTTGAGTCTTTCATGGGCTAAAGAGTTTAAAGCTCAATATGAATTGAGTTCTAAGAAAGAAGCAGATGCTTTTTTAGCTCAATTCTTTAAAGAAGCTGAGCTTGGACATTTTTCTCAGATGGAATCGCTAACTGACTTAATGGAGTTGATCATTATTAAAGCAAAACTTATTGAGTATAGTTCTAATCGTTCGCCTGAGAATAAGTTTGAGGAGCTATTAAACGTTGCAAACAGTGAAATTTCAATCTTAATGTCTCGAGAGTTGATTATTTGTGCGGATATTTTATTTAGAAGTAATAAAACTCAGATTTCAAAAAAATTACATAGTTTGCAAAATAAAAAAAGACCATTAGATGTGATCAGGAATAGTGCCAGAGATCTTGGTATGGTAAGAATGATGGACTTATTGACTAATTCTATTGTAGATGGAAATGAAAGTGCCTTTTATGTGGCCAATATTGTTACATTTGATAAGGATGTTATGGATATTATTAAGGTTACTGAAGTTAATGCTATTGCATTACACAGAGAGTCTCAAGAAGTTCATATCATTTTCAATGCTGAAGTTCAGGCTTGGCTATCTGAAAAGTTAGGAGATAAAAGATTGCAGAGGTTATCATCATTGATGACATTTAATTCTTTTGATACAAGATATAAGAATAGAGGTCATTATCATATTAAGCAGCAGCTCATTTCTGATCGAGAACGACTGGTTAAGTTATTGAATCAAAGATAACGCTGCTGTTTCTATATGTAGCTTCTTGCCAGACATCAGATTCTTTTCAATATGCACAAGAGTGCCCTCTTTGGTTTTAGGGATCATGAGAAAAGTTATCACGATAAAGACCAGCTTGAAGCAAATATACAGCCAGAATGTCCCTGCCGGGCCTATGCTACCCAGAAGTGAAAGGAAGGTCGCACCGATAATCATGTTGGCAACCCAGTTAGTCGTCGTTGAGCAGGTAATTCCAAAGTCCCGGTATTTCAGAGGCTGTATCTCAGAACACAGTATCCAGACCACCGGAGCGGCACTCATTGCATAGCCGCCTATGTACACATTGTCATACCCACTTAAACCCCTGACAGGCCGGTACTGATATCTCCCTGACCCGCTTTCATGAGGCAGTAGCTAGAATCATAGTGGCGAATGCCATTACACTGAATCCAATTTAAGGATTGGCTTCCTTCCCGTTTTATCAACGGTGAAGACCGCAATGAAGGTAGCAAACATGAAGGTCAGGCCAACTACTACGGTTGCAACCATCTGCTCCTGTGTGCTCTGGAAACTGGCCATTTTAAAAATCTGAGGAGCGTAATACATGATGATATTCATACCCGTGAACTGCTGCATGCCCTGTAGCAACATACCAAGGTAGACGGCGCGTCTAACATTCCCGTTTTGCCTGAAAAGAGCAAATCCTCCCTGCTTCATACGAAGGCTTTCCTTTATCTCATTTAGTTCCTGTCTGGCTTTCTCTGAGGTATCACGAAGCATTCGCAGAACTTCTTCCGCCTAAACGAGCAGACTTTTCAAAGCCAGTCAGCGGGGACGGTTAGGCAGGAAAAGGACTATGACGAAAATTATCACCGCTGGTATATCAAGAACACCCAGCATTGCCCGCCAGTCGCCACTGTAACTGAATGCTGTATCAGACAGGAAAGCTATGACAATAGCAAAGGTGATTATGAGCTGATAAAGACTAATCATTTTTCCACTAACAGTCTCTGTTGCCATCTCTGACAGGTAGAGTGGGGCTGTGTAAGAAGCAGTATCAACGGCCAGCCCGAGTAAGACCCTGAAAGTAAGCAGAACTTCAACTCTGGTGGCGAAGACTGATACAGGTGAACCCATCATCATGAAGAGTATGGCTCCAACCATAATGCTGTACTTTATTCCCAGTCGATGTAAAACCCAGCGGTTGCAGCTCGCTCCTATCGCAGATCCCAGAGTGGCAAGGCACTTTAGATAATACCTATATCAAGTCCAAGGAGAAGCGCAGCGAGATCTGCGGTTAGGGATAGAAAGACATTGATATTTGGACTGGACAACACATCTCGTATGAGACGGAATGATGTGAATTTTCACTCACATGTGAGCAATAATCTGAAAACTTCATTCAGAGATACAAACGAAATTTTTGATTGTTAACATGCATATAGTTAGCTTGATAAATATGTTTTTTTTAATTATTAGCAAAATGCAGAGGAGTATTAAGATTTTAATAAATGTAACTCATTAATATGGTAAAGCTATTTAGTTAATAAAACAAAATGATAATTGTAGTTGAAAATTCTGTTTTATTGGGTAGGAGGCACCAATAAATAATGATTTTTTTATAAAATCTAGAGCTAATGCAAAGTTTCGCACATAACACAAAATTAACAAATTTACATACAAACCGCCTATTCTGAAACATTTATGGTGAATATAACTTCGCAAAAGTAGTGTTAGGTTGATTTTAACCTTTCACATTACTGATGAGTTAGCTTCTTGGAATTCCATGGAGGTGCGTAGTGAGTGAACACATTATTAATAATGATCCAGCATATTGTAAGCAAGGTAAGTATAGGTGTTCTGTAGGGATTTTCTGCACGGTCAGTAGTGAAGAGCTACTGCTGGCTTTTAAAACACTATCTTTTGCAGCACGCTCTGAATTTGTTTCTAACATTCTTATCCTGATCACTGATAACGAAAACATAAATCTAAATTATGCCTCTTTGGAATCATCAGAGCGTTTTTCGCATAAATTCGAAGTTAAATGTGGGAGCTATGGTTCTGGTTATGAAACTTCGATCAGAGATGGTGGTTATGATCAGATATCAGCTCGCAATGCTGCTTTAGACATTTTGTATAAAAAAGATGTTGATTGGGTTATGCAACATGATGCGGATGATGTTTATGATCTTTCTTTCTATGAGAGAATCTGCACAGATTATGCTGAACACCAAGCCATAATGACTGAATGCTATACACTGAATTCTACTTCGTCTTATATTGTAAATTCAAAAATGTACAAAGACATGTACGGCAAGAAGCTAATTAATCCACACATAAGAGTCTGGAAGAAAGAGTTAAACCTTAAATTCAACAAATCCAAATTAGTTTCAGATTCGTATACGAATGAAACAAGACACTGTGGTGTTGAATTTCCCGATGGAATGAAATTAATTTTAATCAAGAAACCATCTCACTACCACTTGCATCGACTTCTTAATAAAAGGCACTCAAATTTTCTTGATAAAGGAAATACGCACGAAATAAAGTTAGAAGAAGAAATTAAAGACAAATTGAAAACTATATTACTTTAGATAGAGTGAGGTGAGTTATGAGTTCATCAGAGCATAAAGTATTAAATACACCCATGTATCATTTTGAAGGAGATGATGGGCTTATATACTCTCATCTACCTTTAAGAGGTATAGCTTTTAAAAGTAGTAAGGCTTCTTTACCATTAATTGAAAAGCTAGCAAATCATGTTAATCTAGATGCTGAAGAAATAAATCATCCGATAATAAAAAAACTGTCCAATTGGAATGTCATTGGAGAACACATTAAGCAATTACCTGTAATAGAAGATCTTGATGAATTTAAACCGTTTGAGGCCACTTTGCTGCTTACTGAAACATGTAATCTGGCTTGTAGCTATTGTTATGCCAGGGCTACAGGTGAGAAGAGTGAAGCAATGAGCAAAGAAATAGCTAAAAAGGCTGTAGACATTGCTATTGAGAATGCAAAATCAATCCATAGTCACACCGCAGAGTTCAGGTACCTTGGAGGTGGAGAACCTACTACGGAATGGGAATTGATTGTATGGATAAATAATTACATAAAATATAAAGCTGACGAGGCTGGTGTTAATACTTATATCAGGTTAATAACTAATGGAGTCTTAATCAATGATGAAAAGGCAAAGTGGCTCAAAAAAAATATCGACTTTGTAACTTTATCATTTGATGTATTACCAGATCTTCAGTTGAACCGTCCTTTCCCTAATGGAAAAAGTTCACAAAAAGCGTTACTTAGAACAAGCGAATTATTGACTAAGCATGGTGTTCCTTATCATTTCAGGACAACTCTATCTAGCGAATCAACAGGACGGTTAGTCGAAATGGTTGAATATATAATGGACTATACATCAGCTAAGGAAGTTCGCATGGAACCAATGGCTGAGATTGGCCGAGCGACTGATAGTGAACTTTCAAAGCCCAAACAACAAGAGTTCATAGATCAATTTAAAAAAGCATATTTTTTAGCTAAAGAAAATGGCATTAATGTCACAAACAAGCTAATGGGTAACGTTGATCGCAGGGGGGGGCGCTTTTGTAATGTAGAGTTTGCTGTTACTCCCAAAGGTGAAGTTGCAGGTTGTCATAGATATAGTCGAAGCGAAAATGAAGGTTATGATCTGTTCCATGTTGGGACATTCAAAGACAATGACTTCAAGTTTGATGTAAAAAAAGTGAATTCTTTAAGGCAAATTAATAATACTTCATTTAGTGATTGCTCTAAATGTTTTGCCAGATGGAGTTGTGCATCAGGATGCTTGTCTGCACGTTACGATAAGAATGGCATAGCCGAGCATGGTCCGATATGTCATATCACCAGGGAATTGCTAAAATTTGGAGTACAGCAGTCTCTGGCGGAATGATGTGTGAGTAGTGTTTTTTCCAATCAAAGGAGAGTAAAATGAGTCTTGATTCGAAATTGCATCAAAGTGAGAAAAATATTAATCTTGAGGATGAAGATGTTGAAATTACTTTTATTTCAAAACATCCTGAAGATGAGGAAGGTAATTTTGAGTTCCTTTGCTGTGCCGTAGGCGCTGGTGGTGGCGGACCGGGTGTCGGTGGACACTTTTAAATTAAATCTTAATTATCAATAGGGATAAGCAACAGCGCTTTTGTGCTGTTGCTTAAATAAGGATAGAAAATGCTAACTTCTATTTTAAAAAAATTTGAGAGCTTTATAAAGCCATTTGAAGAGGATAATGGTTTTCTAAAAGAAAAAAATTCTTTAAGAGTGTTAGTTAAACTTGCATTAGATCATAAGCTTTTAGCTTCTTCACTTTTCATACTTGGTTTATTATGTTCTGGTTGTGAGGTTTTTATAATTCATTCTTCAGGAAAGCTTGTTGATCTGATTAGTGAGGTTAGTCGGGATCGAGATACTATCATTAAAGCATTAAGCGATAACCAAATTTTTATTATTCTTTTTTTTGCAATGCTTTTGTTTATTAGGCCTCTATTAAGGTGCTTAAATTTATTAACAATAAATCAAGCAGTATACTCGAAATTAAGTGCATTAGTTCGAGTTCAGCTCTACAAAGAAACCTTGAAAAATAAGATGGTTTTTTTTGACAGTAATAATCCTGGTAAAATAACAACTTCTATTTGGCAGGCTGGTCAGGCTGTCAATGAAATGTCCTCTCTGTTCTTCCAGAATATTTGGGTTACAACCGCTTTTTTTATATTCTCCTTCTCTGTTATGGCGTCGATTAACCTGTATTTGCTTGCTCCAATTTTCACGTGGATGCTCGCTATTTTTTTTATTGCTAAAGTTTATGTTCCTAAAACAAAACAACTAGCTCGTGAGTCGGCAAATCAATCCGTGAACGTCAATGGAGTAATTAGTGATAGTTTCAATAGCGTTTTAACACTGAAATTATTTTCTAAATATAATGATGTAAATGAATCTAATAGGATAGTGGTTTCACTAAAGGATTTTATAAACAAATCTGCTTTGTATTTAAGGTCAATTACGAGATCAGAGACGATTATGATTATTACGAGTTCACTCATAATGTCTATCATAACACTGATGATCTTGTTCATGTGGATTTCAAAAGGTATTTCTTCAGGTGAAGTGGCTGTTGTGTACGCATTGGTATTTAAGCTGGAGGGACTTTTTTCGACATTAATGGACCAATTCACTGCTTTGTTTCGTGCATATGCTTTATTCAATACAAGCTTAAACACACTGATAAAGAATGAAAAAGAAAAAGAAGGTTATCACTGTCTAAATAATATCGAATTGATTGAGTTTAAAAACGTCTCAATGAAACACGGCGAAAAGTTGGTCCTAAACAAAATTAACTTCAAAATTAAAAAAGGAGAAAAGGTAGGTTTAGTAGGTGTTACAGGGTGTGGTAAATCAACTATTTTAAAGTTATTGTTAGGGTTATATGATTATGAAAGTGATGGTTCTATATTGATTAATACATCTGAATTGAATAATTTTAATACCTCAAGTCTAAGAGAGAACATTTCATATGTATCTCAGGACGCAAATTTCTTTGATGATACGGTGATGTATAATATTTGCACTTCTAAGGAAAACTTATCTATTAATGAAATTGAGCATGTTCTAAGTTCAGTTTGTTTGCAAGATCTTATGACTGAAAAAGAAAGTTTCACCTCTTTTTTAAATACAAAAATTGGGAACAAAGGTTCTACTTTGTCGGGCGGGCAATTGCAGAGGTTAAATATAGCTCGTGGTTTAATAAAAAAACATAATGTTCTCTTACTTGATGAAGTAACTTCAGCATTAGATCCAAATACCAAAGCGAAAGTTTTAGAAAACCTCAAAAACTTTTTTTCGAATAAAACAGTAATATGTATATCTCATAGTGTTGATATCATTAATGATATGGACAAAGTAATTTTCATAAAAAATGGTAGTGTATTCGCGGAAGGAAAGCACCATGAACTTTTGATAAGTTGTAAAGAATATAAACAGCATTGGGAAAATGAAATTGTATCTCTTGAGGATGCTCAATGAAATCATTTGATGCCCTTAATTCTCTTTTAAAAGATAATTTTCTTTATGATCACCAATGGCACTTGCATGGTAATCACCCCTCTTTTACTTTAGGTTCTTTATGTTCAGTTAATGCTGAAAATTATTGGAATTCAAATCAGTCTTTTGGTGATAGTGAAATAGTTGTTGCAGTAGCTGATGATGGGTGTTTGATTGACAATTTTAGTAATGATTACTCCGATAATATTGAAGCATTTTCTTACATTGAAAACGGTAAGCTTAATATTACTAAAGACAAATCGAAAGCTGATAGAGTTTTCTCTGATAAATTTAAGCACGGAACGGCAATTTGTGGTCTGATCGCTGGGCCATTGAGCAATAGCCTTCCTATAGGTATTGCCCCTACGGTAAAGATTTTACCGATTCGATGGCCTTACGATAACAGATTTATCATAAACCAATCTGGATTTCAGCAGTTTGTTAAGGCTCTCTCGGATAAAGTTGATATATTCGTAAATACATGGTCAAAGCTTCCTGATTTTATTCTTAATAATGAAAGTATTGATTTGATCTCTTCTTTATCCTCTCAAGGAGGGAAAAGAGGTAAAGGTGTGCTTTTTTTGTGGTCAGCTGGTAATAGTAATTGCCCTATTAATTATGACGGGGATAAGAAGATAGTATACTCACAAAATATTAATGGTGAACTGAAGTTTTCATCTCATTTTAGCAATAATCTAAGTACTCTCAGCAATGTATTAGTTGTGTCAGCTATTAGCCCTTTTTATGGGAAAGCATCTTATTCTTGTTTTGGACCTGGTATTGATCTTTGTGCTCCATCACATGATGCCTATTCTTCAAATGGAGAAATTAAAAACTTAGGTCTTACTACGCTCTCCGCAGACCTGAAGAAATATACGCATAATTTTAAAGGCACAAGCGGAGCTTGCGCGGTAGCGGCTGGTGTTGCAGCATTAAATTTATCGCTCTCAATGAACCAAACAGCAATTGAACTAGCTAACAATTTAAAAAGTAAGGCTTCGAGAGATTTGAATAAAAACTATTCAAGCTTTGAATCTAAGGTTATAAATCTGCACCAGAAGGTAAGACATGAGTTGATATTTGAAAAAGAAGAAAAATATCCTGACCTCTTTGATGTATTTTATGGTGCAGGAAGAATAACTGTCTGAATCAGAAGTTAGCAACTCTAAGTGTTTTATGCTTATTAATTAAAAACTATCCACAAAAAATTACGTCCCTGTAGAATGGGATTTTTTTGAGAAGTAAAAAGGTGTTTGTGCTTCTTCTTTACAAGCTTCCAGATAGTCAGCCCACCACTGCAACATCAGTTTTCGCTCTTCCAAATGCTGTGCTTTATGAATGTAAGCTGCCCTAACGCTGTTACGCTCTTGGTGGCTCATTTGCCTCTCTACAGCGTCTCTTGACCAAAGCCCGGATTCAATCAATGCACTGCAAGCCATCGTCCTAAAACCATGCCCACAAACTTCAGTTTGGGTATTGTATCCCATGGTTCTAAGGGCTTTGTTGACGGTGTTTTCACTGATCGGCCTGTCGTCATTACTAAATCCGATGAACATGAGGTCTTTGCCACCACTGATTGCATGTAGCTGTAACAACAATTTTTTAGCTTGTTTACTTAAAGGCACCAGATGAGGGCTTTTCATTTTTGCCCCTCTTGCTGAATATCGAACGCCAGTGAGTGCTTGTCGCTCTGCGGGTATAGTCCATAGTGAGTTTTTGAAATCTACTTCTGACCAACGTGCAAATCTTAATTCACTCGAACGGACAAATGTCAGGAGTGTAAGTTGGGTCGCAATCTGTGTGACGCCTTTGCCTTTGTAAGCTTCAACTCGTTGCATGAGTTCTGGTAGCCGTTCTAAAGGAAGGGCAGGGCGGTGAATACTTTTTATAGAAATTACAGCACCAGCGAGGTCATAGGCAGGATTTTGCTCAATCAATGCATTGTGGACAGCATATCTCATGACCGCAGTTATGCGTTGTTGAAGACGTGAAGCGAGTTCTAAGTGACCTGTTGCTTCAGCCCTTTTTAGTGGAATCAGTAAGTCACGGGTTTTGAGTTCTGTGATATTACGATTGCCAATAATGGGGAATAAATGACTCTCAAGACTGCTTAACACAGTCGCTCTGTGGCTTTCCGACCAGGTCCTGTTACTGGAATGCCAGTCTCGTGCAACCTTTTCAAATGTCAGTAGCCCTTTGACCTCAACCTTATCAGCTTTGCGTTTTTCACTTGGATCAACGCCATTTGCCACGAGTTGCCTGGCTTCGTCTCTTCTGCGTCGGGCTTCCGATAACGTGACCTCAGGATAAACACCGAGAGCAAGAATCTTTTGTTTGCTACCAAAGCGATACTGAAAACGCCAGTATTTGGAACCGTGTGGGGTAATCAAAAGATGCATACCATTACCGTCTGTCATTTTGACCGGCTTCACAGCAGCCTTA
>Ga0157359_1001132_pt1 | contig 10647 bp, 5 predicted proteins | sample AttcapACBM3_FD_111482 | JGI IMG/M metagenome (GOLD analysis project Ga0157359, IMG submission 111482) | Fungus gardens microbial communities from leaf cutter ant in Botucatu, State of São Paulo, Brazil - Atta capiguara ACBM3 | ecosystem: Host-associated > Fungi > Mycelium > Unclassified ...
GAATCGTTCGCGTGGTACCTGGTTTTGCCCGTTCCCCGGCGGGGTTCGCCAGAGCCAGCGGCCCGGACTCGCGATAACGCGCTGACAGACGCCGAACCGTAAGCCGTCATCAGTTGCGTCCTCAGCCGTGAAACCCTGGGAAAAGGACGATAATGCGGACATTTCAATACAGCCAGAGGCGGACATCTGAATTTAGCCGCTACAATTAAAATGCGCATAATGCTATTTATGTTAAATGAAGTGTTTGTGAGAATCTTGGACTTTATCTCCCTGCCCACCAAGCGGATGTTTAAGCCTTCAGGCGACTATCAAATCTAAAAGGGATAATTTCTGCTCGTTGAATAATGCCGTACAAATCCGGGTGTTCTGGATTCAACAGGAAGTTGTATTCAACCGGCGACAGCGCGCTCGGTATGCGTAACGCAATCGAACTTTTACTAAAACACCATGCATCACCATAAGTGGCAAGCTCTGGTGGTGGATCCTCGTCAGCCCAATGGCTGGGTAATTCTGCCATATCGGCATCCTGTATCTGCTCATCAGGCACCTCGATACGCAGCAGGGTAAAATATTCCATAAGATGCGCAGCGTGCAGATGCACCAATGTCTCCAGCATGGTGAGCGATGCGGTTTCTGATGCATAAACCATTGAGACACCGACACTGTTCCATCGCCCTCCAGCCTCTTTTGCGCCAAAACCTGACCACGCCGTAGTCAGATACCTTGTTTTGGTTAGCCTGTAGAGAATCAAGAATAGACCCCATGTTCCAGGCGAGTGATCAATTTCATGACCTCATAAGCACCGGTTTCAGAAGCCATCAGCTCTGCTGGAACTTTCCAACTTAACGCTCTGTTTGGCTCATTTAACCATTTTTGTGCTTCTTCTTTATTACCTTCGAACAACTCGACGGCCCGGTCGATAACGCGAATGATGCGCACCAGCCGTTCACTCTGATCTGCACTGAATCGCGCTTTCAAGCTTCGACTAAAGGTAGTTGACGGAATGCCCGACATTTTGCGCAGATCGTTTTGCGTTATATGTGCCCAATCAACGATGAGGCCGGCAACTTTGCCATCAAGACCTTCGTTGATTTGCCCGAGCAACGCTACGCCATCGGAATTGTTTAACCCAGCGACTTGCCATAAACGAGGCGGTTTAGCCTGACTCGTTGATATGCTGAATGTTTTCATATATCACCTCCATTTGGATTGTCAATTATAACCAAATGGTTATAGACAAGCAAATATCAGCGATTCAGGGAAGCCACTAAGGAATTTGCGCATGTTCAGGTGCTGATTCAAACAATATGCGCCCGATCTCTGAGTACGATTCATCACCACGGGAAACCATTATTTACCTCCTAACTTAAGATGGATTCCGAGGTCACGGTCATCCAACATTTACCGGCTGCAGCGTTAGTTAGTGGCCGAACATTGAAATTCAGAACATCATAATTATGTTAAATAATGAGTTTGTAAATACGCCGAAACTGCTTGGTGCTATCATCTGCCCACCACACTTTGCATCCAACCCTTTCGACAAGGTTGGGTGCTCTTGAGCGCTAAATTTTTTAAATAACTTAATACTTACATCACGCGTTTTACATTCCATTTTCGGAATATTGTCGCGAATTAAACGATTTTTTTAATGTTTTTTCTCGTCCGAAAAAGGCATGAGCATGCCGCATTGAGATAAACGTCATTATAATTAGACAATTGCGCGCGCGCTGAAACAACCTCACTTACTTCTCCACAAGTAGAGCACCTCTATAGATTAGCCCGGCTTGATCCTTTAAGGTGTCGAAAATTAGGATGATTCTGAGAAAGCGACTCCTTACGTTGTAGACGAGAAGATGCTTCACGTATGTTTTTTGCACCTATCCGTCATCCGGGAGGTGCCTTTAGCTTTGGATTTTTTCCATACAACAGCTTATCTCTCTTGCCTTTGTCAGTTTCATATCCCCTTTTCCTCACATCAAAATGAAAGCTTGAGTGAATTTCTTAAGGAGATCCATATATATGGGTATCAGGGCGCAGGTGAGTGTTGCAGGTAAGCTGGGGTTCACATCTCACCAGAATGCGGTTCCATTGTTGCGTGAGCTCGTCTTGCACAACGATTCAGATCAGTCATACGAAAATCTGACACTGCAATTGCAGACGGCGCCTGCGGTGCTGGAAGCAAAACAGTGGAACATTGACCGTTTGCTGCCGGGTTCGTCCCTGGATATTCGGGACCGCGACATGAAGCTTAATGGTGAATGGCTGGCTGAACTGACGGAAAGCGTGACCTGTGAGGTAACGCTGACGCTCCGGGAGGGGGACAACGCGCTATTTACGCAAAAGTATCCACTTGAAGCGCTGGCTAAAAATGAATGGGGCGGCAATGCGATGGTTGAGTTGCTACCTTCTTTCATCATGCCAAACGATCCGGCGGTCGACCGGGTACTGAAGGCCACATCTGATGTACTGCGCGGTGCGGGCAAGAATGATGCGCTGGACGGATATAAAAGCCAATCTAGGACGCGTGTCTGGGAGATTGCGTCAGCGCTCTGGACGGCTGTCTGTAATCTCAGCATCAGTTATGCCCTTCCCCCGGCGAGTTTTGAACGCAACGGACAGAAAATACGGACGCCTGGTGCGATTCTGGAAGGCAGGGTCGCGACCTGCCTGGATACCACTCTGTTATTCGCTTCTGCACTGGAGCAGATGGGGTTAAACGCACTGGTTTTCCTGAGCGAAGGTCACGCCTTCGCAGGCCTATGGCTTCAGCCCCAGGAGTTTGCACAACTTGTCACAGAGGATGTGTCTTCGGTGCGCAAGCGGGTCGACCTGAAAGAGATGGTGGTGTTTGAAACCACACTGGTGACGCGCGCACATCCTCCCTCTTTCAGCCAGGCCGCTGAAGAGGCGCTGAAGCATCTGACGGAAGATCTTTTTCACGCTGCAATTGATACACATCGTGCAAGGATGCAAAAAATACGGCCGCTCGCGCTGGGGATTACACGGCTGGAAAAAAATGGTGAACCCACCGAAGAGGTTCATCATTCCTTTGAAGCTGCTCCGGTTCTGCCCTCGTTTGAACTGGACATCGATACAGAGAGTGATCATGAAGCCTCTGGGCGTCTGGTGCAGTGGCAGCGTAAATTACTCGATCTGACTACCCGGAACCGTCTGCTTCATCTGCCAGAGAGTGCCAAAGGGATCCGGCTGGTATGTGCAAATCCCGGGCATCTGGAAGACAAGCTCGCGGAGGGGAAACGTATCCGTATCGTATCCCTGCCCGATCTTGAGACCGGTGGTCGTGATGCAGAGCTCTACCGGCAGCAGACCAACGAAAATCTTCGGGAAGAATACGCCGAGCTGGCCCTCGGGCGTGGGGAAGTTGTTTCTCCTCTGGAAAAGGACAAGCTCGAGGCTGCGCTTATCGACCTGTATCGTAAGTCTAAGAGCGATCTTGAAGAAGGCGGTGCCAACACCCTGTTTCTGGCGGTCGGTTTCCTGAGATGGAAAAAATCGCCTGAAGATCCGAAGAGCTATTCTGCGCCGCTGATTCTGCTGCCTATCCAGCTGGACCGTAAAAGTGCCCTGTCCGGGGTGACCATGCGCCTGCTTGAGGAGGAACCGCGTTTTAATCTGACGCTGCTTGAACTCCTGCACAATGACTTTGCGCTGACCATCAATGGACTGGATGGAGAACTGCCTACTGATGAAAGCGGCATAGATGTTGACGGAATCTGGAACACCGTACGCCGCGCTGTCAGAGACATACCTGGGTTTGAAGTCACGCCAGACGTTGTGATAGGTACCTTCTCGTTTGCTAAATACCTGATGTGGAAAGATCTCATTGATCGCGCACCGCAGTTGATGCTCAGCCCTCTTGTGAAGTACCTTATTGAGCGCGGTAAAGACGGTGTAGTTTTGGAAAACAGCGGTGAGATGATTGAGGTTGATAAACTGGATGATCTTGTCAGCACTGAGGATCTCTTTCTCCCTTTGCCGGCTGATTCATCGCAGATTGCCGCAGTTGTTGCTTCCGCAAAGGGGCGCAATTTCGTGCTTGATGGCCCTCCTGGTACCGGAAAGTCTCAGACCATCGCTAACATGATCGCACATAACCTGGCGCTGGGCAGACGAGTCCTTTTCGTTGCAGAGAAAAAAGCCGCACTGGATGTCGTGTATCGCCGCCTCGAAGCACAGGGGCTGGGCGAGTTTTGTCTTGAGCTGCACTCCAGTAAAACGTCCAAAATGGATTTCCTGAAACAGCTGGAACGGGCCTGGGATGTTCGCGATATGCTGACTCAGGCTGAATGGGAAGAAGAAGCCAAAAAGATTCAGCATCTTCGGGACAAACTTAACGAGGTTGTCCGGCTGCTACATCTGCGCTGGCCAAGTGGCATGACGCTACATCAGGCGATGGGACGCGTCATCAAAGATGCCAGTGCAGCGACGCCACAATTCAGCTGGCCCGCCAGTACGCTTCATACTTCTGAACAGATGACGTCGTTCAGGGATATCGCCCGTAGACTGGAAATTAACCGTGATGCCTTCAGGCAACACGGCGCTGATTTTAAGTGGGTTAACCAGTCAAACTGGACGAATGGCTGGCAATCGTCACTCGTATCGACGGCGCATGCTGTTCCTGCCTGTATCGGCCAGTTGGAAAAAGCGACTGAGGGGTTACTTAACGCAACAGGCATTACCCCGGACTCGTCCGAACCTGAGAAGTTGATTCAGCTTACTGCGTTGTGCGAACTGATGTCCAAAGCAGCCGGTATCGATCTCAGCTTTATGTTTGCTCCGGACGCAACTGCCCGCGCCGACGCGGCAAAATCCACGATCAAGCTTTTACGGGACATTGAAGCTGCCAAATCAGGCTTATCAGTTTCCTACCCCGCTAACAGCTGGGTGAATATTAATACACAACAGGTCCGGAGTGATCTTGGTGCGGCCGATAAGAAATTCTGGTTCTTGGCTACCCGGGCGCGAAACAAAATCATTGCCGAACTGAGCCGGCAGCACACACTCAGCGGGTTACCTAATCTGACCGCTGACCTAGTGACCATCGATGCACTGCAGTCATTACACCAGCACCTTAAGGAGTTTGAGCCGGTTCTGGGGTCTATACCTGGCTGGAAAGGCCTGGACTCGGATACTGCCAAAATGCAGTACATGCTGGAGTTAGCCGAGGCAATCCGTGCAGCACTGGCGGGTTTTGCCTCTTCGCCTCAGCAGCTTGCCGATGTACGCACTGCGGTTAAAACGCTGCTCATTGATGCGAACGATCTGATTGCCCCAGAAGGACAGATCGCTTTGCTAACGCAGAAACTGCGACTCGCATTGTCTGATTTTAATGAGGTCAGAGCACGATTCTGTGGGCTGATTAATGCGCCAGAACAGGAAATGACAATAACTGCCTTCCGCAGTAACGCTGAGTGTATTGTAAGCCATCAATCCGCACTGAAAGCGTGGAGTGACTGGTGCCGTGTAAGAGAAGAAGCGATTGCTGGTGGCCTGTTGCCACTGATTAATTCGCTGGTTCATACCGATGCCGATGATAGTCGTGCAGTAGATTTGTTTGAAACCGCATACTGCCGCTGGTTTGCCTCGTGGATGATCGACTCTGAGCCGTTACTGCATAATTTTGTGCCCGCAGAGCACATGAGTGATATCGAGGCATATCGCACACAGACCGATCGTCTGGCCAGACTGACGGTTCGTTATATTCGCGCAAGGCTGTGCGGAGTGATACCTGCAAAAAATGAAATCAGTAAACAAGGTGGCTTTGCGCTGCTTAAACACGAACTGCAAAAGTCCCGTCGCCATAAACCAGTACGTCAGATGGCTGCAGAGATGGGCGACGCGATGGCGAAGCTGGCACCCTGCATGTTAATGAGTCCGCTCTCTGTCGCTCAGTTCCTGCCTTCCGATCAAGCACTGTTCGATCTGGTTATCTTTGACGAAGCCTCACAGATTTCGCCCTGGGACGCCATTGGTGCAATGGCTCGTGGCAGGCAAGTTGTGATTGCGGGTGACCCAAGGCAGATGCCGCCAACCAGTTTCTTCAACCGTGCCGCTAACGAAGCCGATGATGACACGGAAGAGGATATGGAAAGTATTCTCGATGAATGCCTGGCTGCAGGTTTATATAACCACAGCCTGAGCTGGCATTATCGTAGTCGTCATGAGAGCCTGATAACCTTCTCGAACCATCGCTACTACGACAGTAATTTGATCACCTTCCCGGCATCTGAGACGAAACAGAGTGCGGTTCAGTGGTGTAAGGTTGAAGGAACCTATTCCAAAGGTAAGGGCCGCAATAATCAGGCCGAGGCAGAGGCCATCGTAGCCGAAGCCGTTAAGCGGTTGACGGACAAAACCTTCATTTCATCGGGTAAATCCATCGGCATAATTACACTGAATACCGAGCAACAGAAGCTAATCAGTGATCTGCTGGACCGTGCTCGTCAACTGCATCCCGAAATTGAGCCGTTCTTCCAGACCGAGCAGGAAGAGCCTGTTGTCGTTAAAAATCTGGAAACCGTTCAGGGTGATGAGCGAGACCTCATCATGCTGGGTATTGGTTACGGTCCCACTGAGCCCGGCTCGAATACCATGTCGATGAACTTTGGTCCGCTTAACCGCGATGGCGGATGGCGGCGCCTGAATGTTGCCGTGACGCGCGCCCGTCAGGAAATGATGGTGTTCAGCTCATTCGAACCATCACTCATCGATCTTAACCGTACTGCTGCCAGAGCGGTTGCTGACCTTAAGCATTTTATTGAATTTGCTCAGCGAGGACCGATGGCGCTCGCACAGGCAGTACGTGGCTCTGTGGGTGGTTATGACTCTCCTTTTGAGGAGGCTGTGGCGGATGGCTTAAGAAGAAAAGGCTGGCAAGTGGTGCCACAAATTGGCGTGTCCCGTTTCCGCATCGATCTGGGCATAGTGCATCCGGATAAACCGGGTGATTACCTTGTGGGTGTTGAATGTGACGGCGTCACCTATCACAGCGCCGCAACGGCACGCGATCGCGACAAAGTGCGCAGCGCAATACTTCAGGGATTGGGCTGGAAACTCCTGCGCTTGTGGTCAACTGAGTGGTGGATCGATAAAGAAGGGGCGCTGGACAGACTGGATGCGGCTATTCAGAGTCTGCTTGAACAGTCCCGTACTTTGGAGAATCAAACGGCTGACGATTTTGAGAAAGAGAGCGCCATCGAGCCATTAAGTTATTCAGAGGGAACTGAAGCACATCATGTTTCAGATGGAAAAACAGTGGCCAATGATGACGAACTTGCTGCGCCAGTTGAATACATCCAGGTACCCTCCCCGACACCTAGAGATGAAGGAGAGGCTCTTCCCCAGCTGAAATATGCGTATTCTGCATCATCTGAAACCACAGCAACGTCAGGGGCTGGTCAATACGTCGTAAACGAATTGGACGCGTGGCGTGATAAAGTCGATGCCGAGAAGTTTTATGGCTCAGAGTATGATGAAACGTTAAAAGCCATGATTGCAGAAGTAGTCATGTCTGAATCCCCTCTTCTGGGCACGACGCTTGTGCTACGTGTAGCTCGTGTTCATGGATTCAACCGAGCTGGCAGACTCATCCGTGAACGGGTAATGGAGATTGTGGATAAGCAATACCATCTTGCTACCGATCCTTCTGGAGAGGATTTTGTCTGGCTTTCCGAGACGCAACGTGCGGACTGGAATACATTCCGTCTGCCTTCATCCGATAGTGATATTCGTCAGGCTGATTCTATTGCCTTTGAAGAACTGCGATCCCTGGCGTTGAGTACGTCAAACGAAAATCAGGTAAATGAAATGGCGAGGTTACTTGGTATTAAACGCCTCACTAGCCAGGCAAGGCAGCGTCTTGAGGCCGTTCTGTAAATAGCACGGAAGTCAATCGTACACTGGCGTTGAGTCTTCAGTGTACGCTCAATGATCATTTTATTAGTAGAAGTACATGACATCATAGTTATGTTAAATTAAGTGTTTTTTCGAACACTTGGCTTATTTAATTTCTTTCATGTCCAAAGATATATAGTATTTTATGGGAATATATGATGAGTTTTAATTTTTTACACAAACTGTGTGTCTACACACTGTCTTTTAATAATCAGACTTTAAGTGTATTGATTTAGATAAAGGGGGTGTATATTGTTCTTTATAAAACATAAAAAGAATGTTAGACCAGTCGATGCGCTATGCATAGACTGGTGAGTATCGTTTGGTATTAATAATTATAGTTTATTCAATTAAGTAATTTTAGGAATATGGAAGAGCATCACATCCAGGTTAAAGTAACTCAAAGGATCATCAATTTTTGAAAATCTATATTTATACCACCCGTTCTGTTCATTCTGGAAGGTAAGGACGTGATTTTCATGTCTTGGAACGAGATCTGCGACAGTATTGCTAACATCCGTAAACTCTTTGTTTTTAACAAAAAATATCAAACAAGCATTAGCGTCGTTTGTGGTTATGTATCCAAGCAATTGGTTTATTGCTTTATTTGCATCGGAGGAGCCGTACCACATCTTGCATTCCACAATCAATCTTGTTTTTTTTGTAGTAAGATCGAGAATGCGAATATCGGTCTTTCCTGCTCTGTTCAACGTTTCTGCGGATGCATCTATTCCAGGAATGCCATTTAATCCCGAGACAATATTTAACCTTAGGCTTTCTTCATTCTGCTCAGAAAAGTGTTGTGGATGCCGCGTAAACCCTGATGCTATATTAAATATTGAGTTCAGTATTACGCTTATTTCTAATTGAGCGTTATTTTTTTGTGACATAGAATAATCATAACTTTCACTATTAGAGATAGCGATTAAAATTCCTTTTATTTCACTAAATTTCACCACGAAACTCTTAGCGTCATTTAACATTGATGTAACTTGATAAGGAATGCCATATCCAGCAGAAAGGATTTTTCCTTTAATATCCTCTACCTTATTTATTTTGTTTACTGTATGTTTTTCAATATAGGGGATGTATTCATCTAGAAATTTATCTACGAAACTTTTTATTGTAGGATAAATTTTTAGCCTATCAAATTTGGCCAATTCAAACTCACCGACCTGAGTTAGAAAAAAACCTTCTTCATAGAGTTTGTTTACTGCAGTTTTAATTTCCATGTCGTATTTTTCAATGGCTGCTTCAAACTTTTCAACATATTTGTGCCTTTTCCAATCTTCGTTAGTTCCAGTAAAACTAAGAGAGAAATTTCTTAAAATGAAAAATAATCTTTCATCTTTTTCATTTACATCAAGTCTTTTGTTAATTTCCACACTATCCAAACCTTGTATTTAAAATCCTTTACAAGGTATCGGCTTGGAAAACCAAATCTTTAATTAAAACTGAATTTTAACGAACCTTTATCATTGGTTTTTTTTGAAGCAACTGCTCCCATATGATGGCAGCGGCTCAAACCAAAGCTAATGAGAAAGAATCTAACTAGGCACCTAATAAGTGTTTTATCTGTCTGCTCTCTCGACTTGGCCACCTCCCTAGTAGATGCAGTGCGTATGACCCTACCTTCAAAATTAGGTTTTTACTAGCAGCCCCTCGTTAGCCCTATTCTAACACTGGGCCATTTCAACGATCCTATATTCATATAACAGGTGCTCTATGAATCTCACGCTTTCTGGGCGCCCCGCTTCTGCTGAGTTCTTACATTTTATCCTAACTTCATATAATTGACCTTATATGAAGTTAGGATCCGCATGAGGATCCATGTATCATGGGATCCGGCATGAAGCTCATACCGCGCATGAAGTTTTCAGGCCCGCGCGAATAAATTTACAGGTAGCGCTACGCGAAATCTGCTGGGTTTCTACCCTGGTTCTCTTACAGAATTCACGTAGCGTTGTCTCCTGAAAGGATAAAAATGGACGATTTCAGACCACATTTACCCGTATCCGACGTTCTGCTCCCCGCACAGGCTGACGTGGTGGCGCAGCTTCAGGAATTTGTTCAGGACCGTGAGGCCTTTTCTGACAATACCTGGCGACAGCTGCTCAGCGTGATGCGGATCTGTGCGGGCTGGGCGATTGAGCACGGCCGCACCTTTCTGCCCATGTCACCCGGCTGTCTCCGTGATTACCTGTTGTGGCTGCAGGCAAACGGGCGGGCATCTTCGACAATCGCTACACATCTGGCCCTGATCACTATGTTACACCGTAACGCTGGCCTCACGCCCCCCGGTACCTCACCGGTAGCCTTCCGCGCCATGAAGAAAATTAACCGCACGGCCGTGACAGGAGGCGAGCGTACGGGTCAGGCAATACCGTTTCGTCTGACCGACCTGCTCACGCTTGACGAACGGTGGTCGGGGGCTGATTCTCTGCAGCAGAAGCGGGACCTTGCGTTTCTCCACGTGGGATACGCCACCCTGCTGCGTCTGAGCGAGCTGGGACGTCTTCGCGTACGGGACGTTTCGCGTGGTGAAGACGGCAGGATCGTGCTGGACGTCGGCTGGACCAAGACCGTTGTGATGACCGGGGGGCTTATCAAGGGACTGGGGGCCCTTTCATCACAACGCCTGAGCGAATGGCTGCATGACTCGGGCCTGATTAACGAGCCTGATGCCTTTATATTCTCACCCGTTCACCGTACCAACCGCGCGAAGGTCAACAC
>Ga0157359_1001133_pt1 | contig 10639 bp, 2 predicted proteins | sample AttcapACBM3_FD_111482 | JGI IMG/M metagenome (GOLD analysis project Ga0157359, IMG submission 111482) | Fungus gardens microbial communities from leaf cutter ant in Botucatu, State of São Paulo, Brazil - Atta capiguara ACBM3 | ecosystem: Host-associated > Fungi > Mycelium > Unclassified ...
TACTTAGAGTAGCTGTCATTTCTAGAAAACTTTATTTTGTTTTCTTAGAATTTTCCTAGAGTTATAATCTCTACTACATTACTATAGTCTTTGTCTAGTTGTGTTAGAGTTGTAAACAATAGACTCTATTTTATTTTTCTTTTACCATTTTCTTTTCATTTCTCTTTTATTTTTATTTTTTATTTAGGGTTAGGGTTTAGCATAACATCATGGTCACACAATCATGTGGTTACAATGGAAGAATATAGAAGGTTTTAGGATGATGATGTCATACAGCATGTTTTGTACATGTTAGCCTTAAAGATAATACATAGTCATTTAGGATAGGCTAAAGTAGTAGAGTACAGACTAACAGTCATTAGTATATAAGGTAGATACTTTATACCTAGAAACTCTATTGAGTTCTCTTGTGATTAACCCAATCTAAGATTTTACTTTTAACCATAATACTTGTCTTAAGTCATAATAAGTTGTTTTAATAGTAAGGTAGTGGCAAATTAGTAGGAATTAGTGTTGATATTGGAATAGGGCTATTAGTGGTAATAAGAAAGAAGGTAAAGTATATAAGAGTAAAAAAGAGAAGCCAGTACTGGTCTCATTCTAAACTTATTGAAATTTCTATAAGTACTAGTAGGCTCTTAACTAGTCTTACCTCATACTATCTACTGACTACTTATTTTACTACTCTACTAACTACTATCCTAATTGAATTACATATTCTAAGAAGGAAATCTTTAAGCTAGACACCTCTCTACTAGAAGACATTATTACTCTATGTGAATAAGTTATAATAGATCTACAGCAAAAGCCTACTATATAAAAAAATATAAGTATACTACTTCAATACCACCCAATTGAATGATAAGTATGTTTAGACAGTAGCCTGAGCCTTCTAGTAGTTTTTACCTTCTTTTTAAGTCTAAGATTCAGCTGTTCTTATTAACTAAAGGATAGTATTGTTCCTTAGTTGAGAATGATAAGAGAGTAAGTAAGATAGAAGAGAAGGCCCTGAGTTGAGCAGTCTCAAATATAAATACCAAGTTCTAATATTATGACTTAAGTTTAAGTATTTGGATAAAAAAAGAATCTTATACTGATTAACACAAAAGAACTTGGTAGAGTTTCTAGTACAGTTGAGTCTACTCTATATACCTCTAGTGCATGGTATGTATACACTTTACATTTAGCTTATTCTAAATATTATGAGTTATATATATAAGAGTTATTATATTATATAAGATATAATATTATTCTTTTAGATCCTTTTAGGTATTATATGACATTGTGACTATGACTGTGACAGTCACATTGTCCTCTTCACTAAATCTAAAATAAAGAAAGAATAAAGAAGAGTTGAAATAGAAAAATAAGAGAAACTTAAATAATAGAAGAAAAACAGAAAGAGATAAAGTCTAGTATCTTTAATTCTGACAATATCAGCAATGTTGTTAACTTAAATTTTGGTAGGTTAGCAAGTCTCTTTACAGAAGATAGAATAGATCATGTTTGGAGCTTATTTAAGAACAAATATGGTTATTTACAAGAATAGATAAAGATATATAAGTTATAAATCAAGTTAAGATGCTTATCTATGGGCTTGTGACTGAACTGTAGACAACAATCTTGATCTCAGCTTATATACTATACCAACTACTTATTGTATAGTCATAATTTCAGATAGAAAACAAGAGTATAGGATAGCTAAAAAGAAAACAGGTTACTAGAGTTCAATTACCAGACTGGAGACTATCTGCTTGGCCTTAAATACTAAGTTTTGTAGTTGGAACTATGACTAAGGAGATAGTAGTGTATAAGATAGCTAAGAAAACATTATAAAGATTATCTCTAAGAGATAGAACAACCTGAAGTTTAAATGTCAAGTTATTAGATAGTGAAATACAGTGGATTGATATATGCACAAATAAGTACAAATGTAAAAGTATACCTAGAATTGATCAGAGTCTTATTCAAAGTTAGAAAGTAGATAGTTTAGATATCTTGGAAGTTAGTGTTGTAAAGTATTTTACTTACTAAGTATACAGTCTATAATCAGTAATACTAATTAGATAGTCAATGTAAAATTTTTGCATAAGTTGAACTACTACTAATACTACTTATATTTTATTATTGCTTATACTTCTCTAGTTTTTTATTATAGTATTCACTATAAGCAAGTGATTACCAGTTTTCCACATTATACTATGCTGCTGTATATTTTGCTTCTTTTAACAGATATTGTGGATAAGCAGATGATTATTATAGCAACTATTAACCAAGATGGTCAATAGTACACTAAGTAGTCTTACAAGATAAGAGTCTTGTGAAGATTATAAGAGAACTCAACAAGAAGTCTCTAATATATTGTTATTCTATTTATACAGATAGTTCATGGCCTATGCTAATAATAAATAATCTTATCCTAAAGTCCATATATCAGCCATAAGGTGAATATGCTGTAGATATGTATTCTGATATTATTCTTCCAGTCTCTTCTCTTAGAATCTAGGCCTATAATATTATGATATGTGACCACAGTTATATGCCTCTTCATTGTCTAAGAAATAAAAGAAACAGAAAAGAAAAGAATCAAATCAAAATAAATAAATATAAATAAAAGAAAATCAAAATAAGATATAAGTGTTTAAGTTTATCATGATAATGATTAGCTAGATAAGAAGTATGAAAGTAGAAGTTCCCTTACATATATTAGAGTAAAAATATAATAAGGACTTTTTGTTAAGTTCTCTTGTAAATTCCATATTCCACTCAAGTATCATTATAAATCTGTTAAAACAACACTACTCTACAATATTATCTATCTGCTTTTTATTGTTATATTTATAAATATATGACATGAGGCCAACTATAACTATATACTATCTAAATAGAGATCAGCATGAAATATATATACTGTTGTATTAAAGACAGACTGATTTGTTGTTAATTAGAATAAGACCTTGGATATGCCTATTATTGTCAGAGTTGTGAACAATGAACTTCATTTTATTTTATTTCATTTTTATTTCACTTTTATTTAGGGTTAGGGTTTAGTATGATGTCATGGTCATACAAGTCACATGTTACACAACACAGTCACAGTCATAGTTATATAGTCATATGGTTATGATAGAATACAGTAAAAGTTTTTGGAACAATAGTATCATACAATGTACTTAACATATGTTGACCTTAAGGTTTACACATAGTTTTTAGGGTAGGCCAGATGCAGTAGTAGCATGGACCAACTAGTGTAGTATATAAGGTAGATACATTGTACTAAGAACTCTATCAAGTTCTCTTGTAATTAACCTAATCCAAGGTTTAAACTTCTAGTTCTAACTCTTGAGTCTTAAGTCATAACAATTATAACTGTAGTAGAGTTAAGAGTAGCATAAGCCACACATTACTATTTTAAGCTCCTTTCAACAATATTACTGTTGCAAAGTATTCCACTTAGTAAGCATATGGTCTATGATCAATAACCCTAATTAGATAATCAATATAAAATTTTTACATAAATTTAACCTCTACTAATACTACTTGTCTTCCATCATTGCTCATACTTTCTTAGCTCTCTATCAAAGTATTCATTATAGGTAAGTAGTTGCCAGTTGTTTATACTATACCATACTATTATTTCTTCTAACAGATTATGAACTTTAGTTATCTTGATTTTTAGTTAGCACTTTCTTAGGCTGCTTTCTATTGATGAGAAGAACTTAACCAACTTTATTAGTAAGCTGACACCTTGTTACTCTTAGGCCTGTTATAAATTGAGCTAATTCTATACCTACATAATTCTCTTGTGTCTTATATATACTAATAGCTTATCACTGGTTGGGTTAAACATTTGTGCTCTAGTTAGCTACATTTGCTCTCTAAGTCATGCTGATTATCTTTATTGATAGCAATGGCCAACTTTTTTGCTATTCTTCCTAAGCTTACTAGTCTTACTGACTATCTCCTTTAGTAAATCCATGTTAAATCAACTCTTACTCTTATTATCTACCCTAGGGCTGTCTTCATTGCTAAAGATATGCTGAGTGCTTTGATATTCCCTCAAACCACTAATATAGATAAGATAACCAGGAGAAATTTCCTAAGTTCCCAAGCTTTGGCTGTTCTTAATTCTACTTTGTCAGATAACTTGTTAATATAACTAGTCTAATACTGAGACTTATTTAAGAGCTCTTATGGAAACATCTGGTCCAATATCAGTTTTTTCCAACCACTAGAGAATAGTTATGTTTCAAATTTCCAGTGATCAAAACCCTACTTCTTAGATTACTGAGCCTGATTCCTTTTATATAAGATTTTATGGGAATAACTGTAATATCTCTCTTTCCTTACAGATTGATGATTCACCAAATTCCTTGACTTAGTCCACCTAATCTATACAAAATGTTCCTAAATATGGCAATGTAATTACCTATACTAATATAATGGCTACAATGAAGGACTTTATAGTCTCAAAGGAAATCAATTATGCATGCATGGCTCTAAGTCAAAACAGATTTGTCTAACTCACTTATTACTGTGAATCTCTTTAAATATGAAAAGACACTGTGTTTCCTATATAAGGGTAAAAAAACATCTTATGGCAGCTTTTATAAAGATAAATAGCTCTTAGATTCTGATACCTCTATCTACTTTACTTTATTTGAGTCTAACTTTGTTGATATGACTCTAGATAACTATGGTCAAGTTGAGACTGCAAACTCAAAAGCACCACTTATTCTGATTGAATATGAAATTTTCATTTCTGAGAAAAAAACTACTAAAGTTGCTATATCAAAATTATGGCCAGTATATTGTATTTCCAGTATATAGATATGTCTTCTCTATATTCAACAAATTCTCTAGTCTAGATTGAGAGTATAAAATGATAAAAGTGGTTCTACTTTTCATAATAAGTCTGGTAATGCTATCCTATCAGCTACTCCTAATCTTTGGAACAATATCCAGATTGTAAAAACTTACATTTTCAAGAATAATATTGTGAGTCTTATAACAAGATATCTAGACTTTGAGACTTTGCATTGTTGTTTTGGACATGCTTCTAATAAAGTCATACATCATGTTCTTGATAATGTTGAAGATATAAAGAAGATTTATTTTCCAACACAAAAGCATATTTGTTTTAGTTACACTGTTACAACTCAAAGATCTTAGAGTGGATCAATGAATAGAACCTTGTATTAGGGTTAACACAAGAGAACTCAATCAAGTTCCTAGATACAATGTATCTACCTTATATACTGAGACTAGTGGTCCATGTTATTACTATGGTTAATCTATCCTAAAGACCATATATAAAACATATTATATGACATCATTGTTCCAGAACCTTCTACTCTCTTCCATTGTGTCATGTGACTTGTGTGACCATGATGTCATGTTCAATTTTAATTCTAATAATAAAAAGTGAAAATTAAATTAAAAAAAGGAAAATAAAAATAAAATGAAGTTCATTGTTCACAATTCTGATACCTGTTTACTCTATTGAGCCTTTAGGATTGATTCATTCAGATTTCCTTGAGTTTTCCATCTTATCTTATTCAAAGTACAAGTAGATGATTATATTTTGGATGTAGTCAAATTCTACTTCTTATCCTATAAAGAGAAAGTATACTGATAATGGAAGAGAATATGTAGCATTGGAATTACAAGAGAGCAAGAGATTATCTATGAAACTAGTACTCTATATATATACCAATGAAATGGTTATGCTAAATGATTGAACCATACCTTGCTTAAAAAGGCACAGTCAATGCAACTTAAAGCATACCTATTAGATTCCTGGTGGAAATTTGCAATTGCAGCTACAGCTCATGTATACAATTACATATCTATTAGGTATCTCAAATGGAAAATACCTTAGGAGATCTTCTTGGGTAATAAACCTAAAATATTACACTCCTGTGTCTTTGGCTGTAGAGCCTATGTGTTTCTCTCCAGTAAAGTTTATGCTAATAAACTTCCACCATATTCTGAATTCATGATATTCATTAAATATGAGAATAATGGTTATTGCTTTATATGCCATATACAAGGAAATATCATTTTCTACTTTATACATACTATCTTTGACAAGAAACTTTTTGCTAAATACACAGACTCTCATGTAAAAGAGTGCAAATTGTATAACAAGTTATTAGACAAAATAAGTTTAGAGATAGTGTTATTAGCACCTAATTCTTTTGGAAAAGATAGACATGCTCCAGTATCCATTCTACACACATTCATTCCTTCCATTCAAAACAATCCTCCTACTCATTCATCATCATCATCTCTTTCTTATAAGTCTCTATCTCTCTTATTTACTCCAGGATCTAAAAAGCCTACAGTAGAAATTGAAGAGAATAACAATGTTGACTCTGACATTGAGATACAACTACTCAGCTCTTAATGACATTTACAACCTGCTCTACAGATACTATAAAAATATTCTGAATTGAGGAGATCTAAGCATAAAACTCAAATATTCTTTAGAGAAGGAAATATTTATGGAGAATGAGAATATCTTACCAATATCCTGCAGAATCCTTTATAGCAGCTAAGAGAGAGGTTCTTTAATCCCAACATGGTTCATAATAGGTATGAAAGTACTCATCAAGAATCATGAAAAATTTATCAGAATACATGACAATTTTCTAATAATCTACTACTTAGGATAGTAAGAATAAATGGAGTTGATTACTCATATAACTCATTTGACAATATTATTAAGATAAATAGAATCCTATATAATAACCAGTGGGAAGGCCAATGCCTAATTATTGTTGATAATAATAGGAGTAAAATAAATACTTTATCTTCTGCAGATGAATTAGCTGAGCCAGCTATTACTAATTACTTAGCATGCCTTGCAAGAGAAGAGGGAGTAGAGCAAATTTGCTTTCTCTTAGCACAACATGCAGTAGAGTCTTGTCCAATTCCCAAAAACCTTAGAGATATTGCTAAATTGCCAGTTGATATTCAAAAGAAGTGGCTTGAATCTTGTCTTGAGAAGCTGAAATTGCTTAAAGATAAAAATATCTATAAAGTTGTGAACCTCTCTAAGAGACAAAAAGCAATTAAGAATTACTAGATATTTGACATTAAGTCTGATAGTCAGTTGTCTGCTATGAGGCTGCATGCCTATTTTTAGCTGTTTCTACTCTTAAAGATTGGGATATTCATAGTATTAATGTAAAAACTACCAATCTATATAGTGATCTAGATAAGAAAATCTATATAGAGTAGTCTAAAGATTTTAGACTACTTGTAAGGAGACTGGCTCTTCTAAGACTTTTCTCTTTCATGTTTTTTAGCTAATCTATGTTCTGTAATCTATTCCCATATCCACACTTATTTGCTCATCTAATTTCCTATACTCTAGACCTCTTTAAGCTACACATTAATACTCTTAACTGTTTGGATATATCATATAACTTTCTTTCTGGTACTCTCTTACTCTTCTGAAGTCTGCTAGTATTATCCACACATTAGCTTTCCCACACTCTGAAAGCACCTAATAAGCACTTTGACTTTTTTCCAATTTAGTTTCTCTATTCTGAACTGTTCCTAATTACTTAAGTATCATCATTTCTTGCTTATTTAAACAGAATTTTAACATATTAGAATAGACCTGTTATTATATAGAGTAGTCATTACCTTTAGAAATCTCTATTTTGTTCTCTTAGAATTTCCTAGAGATAAGTATATAGTTGAGTATTTCTTAGACAATAGACTTAGGATTTCCTGGAAATTTAAAGTACTTTGCTCTTCTACCCAGTTGCCCTAACAATACTTAACAAAGAAAAGAAAGTCTAGCAACTCCACAAAAAATTATATAGTCTTAAGCAAGCTGGCTTATCTTGGTGACAGACTATAACTAAGTCAATGTTAGTCCTAGAATTTAAGTAATTACTTTATTGATGAAAAGACTAGAAAGCTTGTTATAACAATTGTCTATGTCAATGATATTTGCTTCATATGTTCAAAAGATTCTCTGCTCCTCTTAGAGTTCAGGCAAAAATTTATAACAAAATAGAAATACTATGACCTTGAAGAAACCAAAGAGTTTCTTAGAATACATATTAGTTATAGCCACAAGGATTAAAAGATCTTTATAGACCAATCTGAGTACCTAAACAAAGTTCTAACACACTTCAATATAACAACCAACCCAACAAGTACTCCACTATTATTGGGCTATATGTTTAAACTCAATGATAAGCAGTATAACCTCAATTTTTATCAAAAGTACTAGCAAATAGTTGGATCTTTGATATATCTAATAATTGGCTTATGTCCTAACATAGGATTTGCTATAGTCAAACTTGCCCAACAGATGGAAAATCCCTCAAATGAGTATTATCAAGCAGGATTGTATCTTTGTAGATATTTGCTTAATACTTGCAAATATCAGATAGTCTATAATGGACTCAGCAATAAGTCTGTTGTAGCACACTCTGATTCAGAATTACATAAATCTATGACTAGTTACTTTATTCTTATGCCTTACAGAGTAACATTCTGGATGAGCTATTAGCAAAAGACAGTAGTTCTATTTTTGACTGAGACTGAATATATGGCCCTTTTTGATTGTAGCCATTAGCTTGTTTAGATGAGAAACCTTCTCAATGAGGTCTGTTTTAATGTTCCAATCCCTCATATCTATGGTAATAACCTTGGCTCACTTTTCTAGGAATCTAACCTTATATAAGAGAAGTGCTCCAAACATATTGATATTCATTATCACTACATAAGAGATTTAATTGAGGATGAACAAGTTAAACCATATCATATTGATAGAAAAAAGAACTCTGCTAATATTCTGATCAAAAATCTTGGTCAAGTCTTATTCAGCCACTTCTGTCCATCTCTTAGCTTAGAAATACTCTAAGCCCATCCTCTAAGCCCATCTACTTCTGCTTCTATCACTTACTAGCTAATGTCTTAAGTGAGGGGAAGTGTTGCAAAGCATTCTGCTTAGTAAGCATATGGCCCATGATCAGTAGTCCTAATTAGGTAGTCAATGTAAAATTTTTGCATAGATTTAACCCCTACTAATACTACTTGTTTTCCATCATTGCTCACACTTCCTCAGCTCTCTATTAAAGTATTCACTACAGGTAAGTGGTTGCCAGTTGTCCACACTGCACCATGCTGCTGTGCATTCTGTTCCTTCCAACAATTACATTTGCAACATTATTTCATTTGTGAACATGTTGAAGTGGGTGAGATTGACCTGTGCTATATATCCACAAAAGGTCTTCACAAAGCACCTTTCACACTTGCTTGGGTGTTATGCCCTTGACAAGTGGGAGTGTTGAAATATAATGTGTCTTCAGCATCAATGTAGGCCCACTCAGGGGATTTGACTATTTTATTTGGTATTGAGATGATCAGTGTTCTAGATAAACATGAACAATTCATCCTTCCGGTATACGAAGATAATACATTCAACCTTTCTTGTTGGAGAATTAAAGTCACACCATCATCTGTTTTGCCTATCGCTTGTACTATGTCTATCGTGATTTTTTTTCTTTTCTCATCAAATGGCCAGACTGAGTTTGCCTCAGCTGAGAGATAGCGAAAACGATCTTCTTCCGCCCTGAAAAACTACGGCCATCAGAGAAAGAAAATACACATTGTAGATATCACTGATGTTTTATGTGCATCTTCTTCTCACAGACTTGATACCATAGTGCCAGAATTTGTTATTCATGTAGATGCATCAATGACCTGCACAATTTGACATCGTGTTAGTACTCTATTCGCAAAGGCCAGACTACCCTAGGACCATCCCTGTTGTCTCTCCACCAGACTCTGATGCCGCCGGAATGGAGCTGGCCCTTACCTGTCTTGACCTTGTCCATCCTTCCATTGCCCAGCCGCGCTTCGCACCTCATGACATGCATGATGACATTCTCAGCTTTCCTTCCCCTTAGATCCAAGAGTATGATCATGCCCCACAGGGGATCAAAGATAGAACGCTACGCTTCAATAACATTTCAGCAGACGGGTTATTCTTATTCATCGTTTTATGACTGGGAAACCTGATGTTCCGATTATAGAATTGTGTCACAATTACTTAACTTATGCACCAGTTACTTATGCGCTAGTGTGCCGCTACGCTATTGACGTCCATGCAGGAGCAAGAAAATCAACTACAGGATAAACGAGATGCGAACAACGTGTTGGGAATGAACAGCGATACAACGTTCAGTAGATCCAAGGGTATCGACCAAAAATGTTATAATCCCATGATACAGATATGCAAAGGTTTGTTTTGTGGCGGTAGAGAGCATGTAAGGAGGACAACGAATGTAACATCAAAGTCTGGTGCAGTTGCCAAGACTGGATCCATCGATCGTGATCAATCCGATGAACGACGGGCAGCTACCGATTTACCGGTCGTTGCGAAGAGAGGAAAAGGGTGTGAATATCGTCTGGTCAGAGCCCTAAGTTTCTGGTATGGCGTAGGTTTATTGTTATTGGTGCCATGTCTCATAAGTGATTCCACCCGTTCAGCAGGCGTCCTAGGAATGTCGATATCTCTCCAAATGGAAGGAGTGGCAAATGTCGGCGAAGCTTCCATGGGAACCGAAACACGAAACAGTCAGAAAAAATCCTTTGATTTAGTAGGTAA
>Ga0157359_1001135_pt1 | contig 10624 bp, 8 predicted proteins | sample AttcapACBM3_FD_111482 | JGI IMG/M metagenome (GOLD analysis project Ga0157359, IMG submission 111482) | Fungus gardens microbial communities from leaf cutter ant in Botucatu, State of São Paulo, Brazil - Atta capiguara ACBM3 | ecosystem: Host-associated > Fungi > Mycelium > Unclassified ...
CCTGCTGGCGATCCAGCCCAGCAGCAGCCTGGACCTGTCCACCGCCATCACCCTGGTGTTCGGCACCTTTGTCAGTGGTGCCACCCAGGCCACCAACTGGACGCGCTTCGCCCGCTCCACCCGGGTGGCGGTACTTGCCAGCCTGATCGGCTTCTTCCTCGGCAACGGCCTGATGGTGCTGATCGGCGCCTATGGCGCCATCGTCTACCAGCAACCGGACGTAGTGGAGGTGCTGATGTTGCAGGGCTTCGCCACCGCCGCCCTGGCCATGCTGCTGCTCAACATCTGGAGCACCCAGGACAACACCATCTACAACTTCGCCGTGGCCGGCTGCAACCTGGTGCGCACCAGCCGCCGCAAGACGGTGACCCTGGCCGGCGCCCTGATCGGCACCGCCCTGGCGCTGCTAGGCATGTACGACCTGCTGGTGCCCTATCTGGTGCTGCTCGGCACGGTGATCCCACCCATCGGTGGGGTGATCGTCGCCGACTACTGGCTGCGTCATCGCGGTCGCTATCCACTGCTCGCCGAGGCGCGCCTGCCGCGCTACAACTGGCCGGGTCTGGCCGCCTATGGCCTGGGCACCATCGCCGCCTTCGGCTCGCCCTGGGTGGCGCCCCTGGTGGGCATCGGGGTGGCGGCGCTGGCCTATGGCGTGTTCAATGGGCTGACTCGGGGGCGTATGAGCGCACCCGCCTCGCTCTAGGAGATCCACCATGCGCATCCTCAACGCCCGCCTGCGTGACCGCGAAGGCCTCCATGACATCCGCCTCGAAGGCGGGCGCATCGCCGCCATCGCCGAGCAGCTGATGCCGCCGGCAGTGGGGCCGGACGATCTCGATGCCAAGGGCAACCTGGTTGTGCCGCCCTTCGTCGAGCCGCACATCCACCTCGATGCCACCCTGACCGCCGGCGAGCCGCGCTGGAACATGAGCGGTACCCTGTTCGAAGGCATCGAATGCTGGGGCGAGCGCAAGGCCACCATCACCCAGGAAGACACCAAGACCCGCGCCACGCGCACCATCCAGGCCTTGGCCGCCCACGGCATCCAGCACGTGCGCACCCATGTGGACGTCACCGATCCCTCGCTGGCCGCGCTCAAGGCCATGCTGGAGGTACGCGAGGAAACCGGCCACCTGATCGACCTGCAGATCGTCGCCTTTCCCCAGGAGGGCATCGAGTCCTTCAAGAACGGGCGCGAACTGATGGAAGAGGCCATTCGCCTGGGCGCCGACGTAGTGGGGGGCATCCCGCACTTCGAATACACCCGCGACCAGGGCGTGAGTTCGGTGAAATTCCTCATGGACCTGGCCGAGCGCAGCGGCTGCCTGGTGGACGTCCATTGCGACGAGACCGACGATCCCCATTCGCGCTTTCTCGAGGTGCTGGCCGAAGAGGCGCGCAGCCGCGGCATGGGCGACCGGGTCACCGCCAGCCATACCACCGCCATGGGCTCCTACGACAACGCCTACTGCGCCAAGCTGTTCCGTCTGCTGACCCATGCCGGCATCAACTTCGTCTCCTGCCCGACCGAGAGCATCCACCTGCAGGGCCGCTTCGACACCTTTCCCAAGCGCCGTGGCGTGACCCGGGTCAACGAGTTGCTGGAGGCGGGGCTCAACGTCTGCTTCGCCCAGGACTCCATCGTCGATCCCTGGTATCCGCTGGGCAATGGCAACATCCTGCGGGTGCTGGAGGCAGGGCTGCACATCTGCCACATGCTCGGCTATCGCAACCTGCAATCGGCGCTGGACCTGGTCACCGTCAACAGCGCCAAGGCACTGTCCCTGGGCGACCGCTACGGCCTGGAAGTGGGCCGCCCGGCCAACCTGCTGGTGCTCTCCGCCGACAGCGACTACGAGATGGTCCGCAGCCAGGGCCTGCCGCTGTACTCCATCCGCCACGGCAAGGTGCTGATGCAGCGCCGCCCGGCGGAGGTGGAGTTCGCAGGCCTATAACGGACCGCGGTCGTGGCGGTCCACCAATGCGGACGCACCTACCGACAAGGGTTTGCTGCTTGGGATTTGCCGGGGCTGAAGGAGCTGAATGCCTGCGCGGTTAGCTCCCTCTCCCTCCGGGAGAGGGCTGGGGTGAGGGAAGCCCTAGCGGCGAACTTCCCGTGGAAAAGGCTGCGCCGTTTTCCACGCTACGGTCTGTAACTGTCTTATCGCGGCCATGGGCCGCTCCTACAAAAGCATCACCCCCCTGTAGGAGCGGCCGCATCGGCGGACCGCCATGGCCGCGATAAGGCACATCCACCGCGCTTCACTGCAGGCGAAGAGCCTAACGCCCACTCTCGGCAAAATCCCGCAGCGCCGCACCATCCAGGCGATAACGCACCCATTCGCTCTGGGCCGCGGCGCCCAGGCTTTCGTAGAAGTCGATGGCCGGGGTGTTCCAGTCCAGCACGCTCCATTCCAGGCGACCGCAGTCGTTGGCCACCGCCTCGCGGGCCAGTTCGCGCAGCAGGCCCTTGCCCAGGCCGGTGCCGCGGGCGCTGGGGCTGACATAGAGGTCTTCCAGGTAGATGCCGTTGCGCCCCAGCCAGGTGGAGTAGCTATAGAAATACACCGCATAGCCCACCACCTCGCCCTCATGCTCGGCCACCAGCGCCCGGGTGGGGGTATCGGCGGCGAACAAGGTAGCTTCGATCTGCGCCGGGCTGGCCAGTACCTCGTGGACGGCCTTCTCGTAGTCGGCCAGTTCGACGATCAGGGCGTGGATGCGCGCGGCGTCTTCACGGCGGGCAGGGCGGATCAGGGCAGGCATGGCGGCTTCCTTCAAGGGTTAGCCGCCCACCTTAACCCGCCTGCCAGCGCGGATGCATCAGGCGATGCCGTTGGGACCGTCCAGTACCCGCCTGACCTTGCGCGCCAGATCGTTGGGAATGTACGGCTTGGAGATCACCTCGAATTCCGAACCGCCGATGTCGGTGCGCTCCAGGGAATTCTCCGCATAGCCGGTGGTGAGCAGCACCTTGGTCTGCGGATGCAGGCGCTTCACCTCCCGCGCCAGCATCACCCCGTTCATGCCGCCAGGCATGATCAGGTCGGTGAACACCAGGTCGAAGGGGTGGGCCGTCTCGCGCAGGATGCGCAGCGCCTCGCCAGCGTTGAAGGCGATCTGCGCGGTGTAGCCGTAGTCCTCCAGCACCAGCTTGGCCAGTTCGGCCACGTCCGGGCGGTCCTCCACCACCAGGATGCGCTCCGTACCGCTGCGGCGGTCCGAGCGTTGCTCCTGTTGCTGGTGGGTGACGTGGCTGTCGTCCGCGGGGAAGTAGAGGCGGATGGTGGTGCCGACGCCTTCTTCCGAATAGATGCGCACCGTGCCGCCGGACTGCTTGGCGAAACCATAGACCATCGACAGCCCCAGGCCCGAGCCCTTGCCTTCCTCCTTGGTGGTGAAGAAGGGGTCCATCACCCGGTCGCGGATGCTCGCCGGCATACCGTGGCCGTTGTCGGTCAGCGCCAGGCTCACGTAGCGTCCGGGCAGCAGGCCGTCGTAGGACATGTTCGCCAGCTCGCGCACCTCCACGTTGCGGGTCTCGAGGGCCACGCTGGGTTGCGGGCGATCGGCCAGGGCATCCCGTGCGTTGATCAGGATGTTGAGCAGCGCCACCTCCGCCTGGGTCGGATCGATCCGGCAATTCCACAGGTCGGGCTCCAGCTGGGTGCGGATCTCCACGTCACCCAGGGTCCGCTCGGCCAGCTCGTGGGAGGTGCGGATCAGGTTGTTCAGGTTGAGCACCCGACCCTCCAGCTTCTGCTTGCGCGAGAAGGCCAGCAGTTGCTGGGTGAGGGTGCTCGCCCGTTCGGCCGCCGACTTGGCATGGGTCGCGCTGCGGATGATCCGCTCCTGGTCGACGCTGGGCTTCTCCGCGGTGCGCTGGATGATGTCGATGTAACCCATCATCACCTGCAGCAGGTTGTTGAAGTCATGGGCGATACCGCCGGTGAGCTGGCCCAGGGCTTCCATCTTCTGCGCCTGGCGCAAGGCATCTTCCGCATCGCGCCGCCGGCTGACGTCCAACTGGGAGGCGAAGAAATAGGTCAGCTCACCCGCATCGTTGTACACCGGCGACACGAAGAGCGCGTTCCAGAAGGTCGAGCCATCCTTGCGGTAGTTGATGAGCTCCACCGAGATCTCACGTTCCTCCGCCACCGCCTCGCGGATCTGGTTGACCACCGCGCGGTCGGTTTCCGGCCCCTGGAGGAAACGGCAGTTGTGCCCCAGCAGCTCCTCCATCGGGTAGCCGGTCATCTCGATGAAGGCATTGTTGGCGAAGATGATCGGATTGTCGGGCTGCTTGGGATCCGTCACCAGCATCGGCATGCGGGTGGTTTCCACCGCGGCGAAGAAGATGTTCTTGCCGGGGTGCGACAGATCGCTCGTCGCTGAGTTGTCGACTCGCGTCTTGCGGGACTGCGGTACTTGGCTCACGTGATGGGTCCTTGCACGAGAGATTCTGCATTTCACGCTCAGACAACCAAGCGCCGAAAAAACTTCATCCGCGTCGCGCTTATGCCGCTCTAGGGCGCGGCTTCTTGGCCGCCAACCCAGGCGGGGCGCGTGTTGCAGGCACCTTGCCATCCTTACCGTTCACCCCCGCCAGGTGACCGTTAGGATTATTTCCGGAGAATCTTAAGGTCATCCGATGTCTTAGCTGCCATGAAGCCGAGAAGTCCTGATATGCAACGACAAATCCTCGTTCTGGAAGACGATCCTGGACAACGCGAGCTGCTGGTCGAGATTCTCGTCGAGCTGGGCCTGGAGGTCGCCGCCGTCGCCTCCAGCGATGACGCCCTGGCGCACATGGACGCCCAGGGCAGCGATACCAAGCTGGTGATCGCCGACGTCAACGTACCGGGCACCCTCGATGGCCTGGCTTTCGCCCAACTGGCCGCCGCCAGCTGGCCCACCGTGCCCTTCATCATCATCTCCGGCTACATCGACCAGGACCTCGCCATCCTGCCCAAGCGCGCCGCCTTCCTGCCCAAGCCCTGGAGCGTGGCCGACCTCACCCAGGTGGTGGAGAGTCTGCTGCCCCGTCGCTGACATCCGGCCGGCGAAAAAGCGCCATTCCCAGCTGGCCTGCCACTTTCGTACCGTCCAGATTCGTAGGCTTCTATGCCGATTTCTACCGCCAATTGGCCGAAATCGAACACGATTCGCCAGTACCCATGACGTCCGTCGGCTAGTGCCTAGCACAGGGAACCAAACCTCCTGAACACTATCAATGTGCCATCTATCCCCGACTGGCAAGGAGCGCTTCATGGACGCAGTCATCACCCAGATTACCCAGATCACCGATTGGGAATTCCTCATCGCCCTGGAACGCAGCCTGGAAAGCCGCGGCCGGCTGGATCTCACCGCCCGCGAGGCCCTCGAGCGCCAGGGCCAACTGCTCTCCCGCCGCTACCTGCAGCAGAAGGGTAAGCTCGGCAGCGGCCCCTTCACCCCGGTCGAAGACGAGATCCTCGACGTCCTGGCCGCGGCCACCGCCGCCCTGCGTCGCACGCGGAGACTGCCCCACAACATCGTCAAGAGCCTGCGCGCCGGGGGCCTGATCGAGGCCGTGGAGCGCAACGTCTGCCACGCCGGCGCCCTGCAGTGTCGGACCGACTTCGAAGCCGACGGCATTCCCCGTGGCACCTTGGAACGCATCGTCGATCGCCATCCCCAAGCCTTCGAACAGGAAGCCCGACAGGCCGCCGCCCGCTATGTGGCCGAGCACGAACCGGCCTTCCGCGCCGCGGGCTGAGAGACACCGCCAGGCCGCTCACGGGCGGCCTGCTGAGCCAGGCGCCAAGTCCAACCCTGCTGCCATACCGTGCTACCGTTTCGACGCCCCCCCGCCGAAACGAGCCCCGCCATGCCCCTCGTCGACAACCTGCTCGCCTTCACCCTGGCCGCCACGCTGCTCACCGTCACGCCCGGCCTGGACACCGCGCTGATCCTGCGCACCGCCGCCGTCGAAGGTCGCGGCCAGGCCTGGCGCGCCGCCCTGGGCATCAATGTGGGCTGCCTGCTCTGGGGCACGGCCGTGGCCTTCGGCCTGGGCGCGTTGCTGGCAGTCTCGGAGCTGGCCTACACCCTGCTCAAGTACTGCGGCGCCGCCTACCTCTGTTGGCTCGGCCTGAACCTGCTGCTGCGCCCCCGCACCGCCATCGCGCCCACGGCAGGCGAGGGCAGCACGACCGCCAACTGGTTCGTGAAGGGCATGCTGGGCAACGTGCTCAACCCCAAGGTGGGCATCTTCTACGTCTCCTTCTTGCCGCAATTCATCCCCCAAGGCCAACCCCTGATCGCCTGGACCTTCGGCCTGGTCGCCATCCATGTGGTGTTGGGGTTGCTCTGGTCGCTCACGCTGATTGGTGCCACGCGTTCGCTGGGGGAGGTGCTGCGCAAGGGGGCGGTGATCCGGTGGTTGGATCGGACGACAGGGGTGGTTTTTCTATTGTTCGCGGCGAAGCTGGCGTTGAGTCGGCGGTAGGGGAGAGCGCTTATGACATCAGATGCAAACCCCAGAAACGACAAAGACCGCACTGGGCGGGCTTTGGGGTGAGCCTTGCGGATCAAATTGGTCGAGCGACTACGTCGACATATGCCCTTGAAATACGCTTTATAGAGCGGTTTTACTCAAATAAAACGATGTTGGCATACAAGCTGGCATACACGAGGACCGTGAATCGAAGCTTCGCCCATAATCTCTTGGGCTTGACGGAGCTCCGTAGCCGGAAGGAGAGGGCATTTGGACCGTCGTAATGCCTACTCAGGTTTGCTGATGGCCATTAGGGATGTAAGCCATGCTCATAACATGGCTCCAAATAGGCGCTGCTGGGCTACCAGCAGCTTAGCCACGACTTAATATCTAAGAGGCACACCTATTAACCAGACCTTTACTCCTGGTCCGCTTCAAGTTGCATATGAAAGATTGAGAAGCTTTTGCTTCTATCGCTTAGGGCGTGAACAATGCCCGAGGGAAGCTTTGGATTTATATCTGAGGCGCTGCTTTCACTTCTCTTATCACAGGGTTTAACTACCGGGTCATCGCCTGGCTTATGCCCTTTGTCAAACCAATAGCATTCAAGCCCGTAAGCGGACATTGCATTGTCATTCCAAAAGATAAATGGAAAAAGAGGCAGCGTCTCCTTGGTTTCCATATCGTGCAATAGAGCCTGAGTTCTATTGCTTTGTTTGTTGCTTTCATATGGAAAGGAATCAGTGAAAGGCGGCACGTCGTGTGCGACCTTGAACATACCTTGGAAGGTATCTTCCTCGAAAGGTTTTGGCTCAGTATCAAGTACGTAACCAAATAATTTATCGTTAATTAACTTTACGCATGCAGCAATCACGAGAGTAAGGTGGCTGTGGTAATCAAAATCTTTATCTTCGAGCTTTTCGTGCTTGTGATTGTTAAAATCTTCTATCGCTTTGTTTAACGCTTCTTCGTTCTTTTCCAAAAAGTTTTTGGACGGCTTGGAGAATTTACAATTTTTTCCAAGCTTATCTATAGCCTGCCTCAGCAGCCCCTTCAATGGGCCCATAGAGCGATGTTGGAATGACCTAAGTATTGCTGAGGCTTGCCCAGCGTTTAAAGAGTAAAGTTCCGCTGCTGCAACATAGGATAGTAACGCGAGTCCCGCCTCAAAAGCTTCACGGGCGGCGGCTGCTGGATTGCTAGTGCTCCGAACATCCAAATATTTCTTTAGGGGAAATGCAACGGGGAATGGAAGTAAGCTGATTGACTCGCTAAGGCTGACCCACGCTGCATCGCCTGCCCTAGCGGCAGTAACCTTAACCTGGTCTTGACTTAATAGGCATACGGATGAGCAGCTGGAGCCAAAGTCAAAGCCTACATAGTTCTTGAGCGATTTCGGAGTGGATATTCCGGTGGTCATATCTATAGCAAATTCACGGCCCTTTACATAGTTGCCGCTAGATCCCGCCTTTTCATTTGAGGACTTATAGATGAATGACGGTTCGGCGGTGCCATCTTCCCTGATTAGCAGCTCGACTATTACGTAAGAATCAAATTGCTTGTTGTCTCTAGTGTGTAAAACTTGGTTTTCCAAGTTATATATTTCGCCCGTGTCTTCATCGTCTTCAAGTCCAGGTTTAAAATAGGTGTATCGCAGTTGGCTCTTGGGCGGCTTGGAAAGCTTGATCTTCCATTGAAGCTTTTGACCGATGAAGTTGTGAAGCGCTTGGGCGGACGGCATAAGATCGCCTGGCTTCGCGCCGTCCATGTCTATTTTTTCTCCGACCGACGAGAAAATGCGTTTTTGCTCTTCTTCCTCGTCATCTGGTCTCAAATGTAATTTCAGTGGGTTATAGGTGACTGATACGAATTCGCTTTCCTCCTCATAAAAGCGTCGAGCGCATTCGATTGCAAGTCCATTTGAGACGACTTCTTGAAAGGAATGAGATATTGGTACAGGTGTTGCTCCTTCCAATTCATCTGCAAAGTCTCTTTCAAGCAACTTGATAAGCCACTTGATGTTAGAGGAGCCTCCAGAAATAAGCGTGACTGTTACAGGTTTTCCACCGAGCTTTTCTTTGGAGTTTTTCAGTACTTTCGCTATTACTTTTTTTAAATCGCTATCCCAGATGCTGAGAATGAATAACTTTCTGAATTGGTGCGCAAAGAACTCATCATCAATCCAATTTTCAATCTGAAAGGGATCCTTGGGAACTTTGATTGAGACTCGTTCGTAAGCGCCGCCTTCCAATGACCAGTCTTTGATCAATGATGCAAGAGCGATCTTGTTAGCCTCAACATCCTTTTCAAGCTTCTTGAGATTTTCTATAAACGCAATTTTCTTTTCGCTGAGGCTGTTAGAGTTTAAATCTCCAGACTTAACCCTTTTATGTGCCGAGATGCAGGCATCCGCTTCTTTCTTTCTAGCGCCATCGAGATTTTTCTTTATCAAATACTCAGCGATTCGCGCATTTATTTCGAATCCGCCTATAGCGCACGAATCTGCTGAAAGTGGTTTGGAATGCTTTCCGGTAAGACTGATATCACCTTGGTTTGTCGACTCGATCACGCAGGCGTCAAAGGTGCCACCGCCAAAATCTAATACTAAAGCAATATGTTTGCCCTTATCCCTTAAATGAGGGATTTTTTGACCATACCTATAGTATTGATAGACTGCGAAAGGCTCAGGGAGGAAGTCTACCTCCTCGTAATTATGCAGGATGCGTCTTATATTCTCCCTGTAATTTTGCATCCAAGTCTTGCTAAATTTATCGTTGCCGTGTGTGGAAAAGTTTAGTGGTTCGGCTACAAGTATTTTGGCGGGAATTTTTTGCTCGCTACTTCCACTCGATTTAAGTTCTTCTTCGAGTTTTGCCAGCGCGTGGCTTATAAATGTATCTGATAATTCGTAGGCTGTGCGCTCTTTATTATCTTGGCATGCCCAATTTTTATTGTTGCCGCCACCTGGGGTGTGCTCGCCAAGATTTATTTTGAAGTTAGTGTTTATTATATTTGTGTCGGGAAGATTTGAAGTTGAGTGCCCGATTTGAAAGCTTCCAGAGTCGTTGTAACATATAGAGGTTGGAATGTGGCTTTCTTCGTCTATGGGATAAGGTTGGATGCTGGTTACCCACAGGCTTCTCTTGTTTAAATCGGACACTTGCTAAAACTCCCTGTATTTCGCTTACGGACTGTCATCGCATTTTGGCGATTGCATCATAAGAATGTCACAAGGATCTTCCTTATGGTAGTCGCTACTATCAGTGGCCCCCGAAGGGAACCTAGCCTACGCCTGGTGCAGGGATCCGCAGGGTTTTTTGCTCCAACTATCCCCTATCTGAAGTCAGTCGCAGCACGGAACAGCGCTGGCTGCAGGGGTGCAGAAAAAGCGACACATTTAGCCCGCAGGCGTGGCGGGGGGACGACGGCGCGCGCTGGGTGCAGAGCCCTCCGGCGCGGCCCCTGGCGGCCAAGGTGTGGGACCAGCCGCTCGGACACCTCCACGACGCCCGTCGTCGGCCTTTCGCTGGCCAGGGTGGGTTGATCGGTGCAGTCAGGCGGCTCCGCAGCCTGTGACCTTCCACAGGCGCCGCTCTGCACCCAGCAGGCCGACCCCTCTGATCAAGCCAGACTCCCTGCAAGGCGCGCAGCGCGTCGATGTGGCCCTCGGCGGCCGGACACGAAAAGGCCGCCCGTAGGCGGCCTGTCGCTGGCCAGGAAGCGCTAGGCGCTACGCTGCTGGCCTTGCTGCGCGAGCAGCGCCTGGGCCTCGGCCCGCTGGAGGTTCAGCGCGATGACGTTGGTTGCTCGGGCGGTCAGTTCGTAGGCCGTGAGGTTGAGCGCCTCGATGGTTAACACTGCTTCGTCCATCGAAGCGCCAGGGGGCATGTTTCTGGCACTCTCGTGTGGCGAGTCGGCGCTTTGGAAAAACGGGTCAGCGCGACCAACGCAAAAAGCCAAACCCCAGAAACGACAAAGCCCGCACTAGGCGGGCCTTGGGGTGATCCTGGCGGATCGGATTTGGTCGGAGCGACTGGATTCGAACCAGCGACCTTCTCGTCCCGAACGAGACGCGCTACCAAACTGCGCTACGCTCCGTGATGGATGGCGCGCATTCTACCTAAAACTCATGCAAGCACAAGG
>Ga0157359_1001136_pt1 | contig 10621 bp, 13 predicted proteins | sample AttcapACBM3_FD_111482 | JGI IMG/M metagenome (GOLD analysis project Ga0157359, IMG submission 111482) | Fungus gardens microbial communities from leaf cutter ant in Botucatu, State of São Paulo, Brazil - Atta capiguara ACBM3 | ecosystem: Host-associated > Fungi > Mycelium > Unclassified ...
ATTATATATAGAGTATGAATACAGTAAGAACTTCTTATTAAGTTATTCTCTATAGTACTTATCCACTTGGATAACAACTAATTGTGTTTATAAGCTATTCTAGCTAGATAGTTGTTAGTTGTACAATACTGAGAGTACAAAAGAATAAGAAAATTCAAGTTCTACTATTAATATTCACAAATTATAATGACTTATAAAGTTCAGAGTATAGAATATTGTCATATACTATCTAACATCCACACTCTTTCTATTCTCTTCTAGTGCAGATCATACTCTATCCCAATTATCCATTAATCCAAGAACCAAACCCTGTATTCCTTATCAATCTCATAGAGTTTTAAATAACAACCTCATAGTACTTAACAACTCAGAGTATATGTAGCAGTAGATTATTAGATTAACACTTCTGTATTTAAGAACTTTTTAAACTTCTATCATCTAAAATTATGACTATACAATGAATAGGTTAGATATAACATTATTTATTGAAGCCAAGATCAATTATCTATGTAGTACCACTTCTAGTTCCCTTTGTTTCTTTATATCACTAAGTCTACTCTTTTATTTCATCTTTCATGTTACATTTGCAAATATTCTGAGTGAGTGTAAATCATCCCTAACAGATATACAAAGAGAACTCAACAGAGTTTCTATTTAATTTAGATAACTACTTGTACTAAGTATACTTGGTCTTTTTTTAAAAATCAACAGTTTATTATATGGGGCATAGTGGCAGTTCATGCCTACATAAGAGATTACTATGAAATCAAACCCACAATCTTACAGTAAGATAAGGATAGGCATAATACATATAGTAGGGAAGACTATTACCACTATGCCATCCCACTCCCTAGTATATATAATCAATAATTTATTATATAGAGTGCAGTGGCAGTCTGTGCCTATATAAGAAATTACTCTGGAATCAAACCCACAATCTTATAGTAGAATAGGAGTAGGCATAATATACATAGTAAGAGAGCTATTACCACTATGTCATTCCACCCTCCTGCCCATCCCTCAGTATACTTGGTCTATATATATATATATTCCTTCATTAATTTATTACACAGAGTGTGTGGGCAGACCATAGTAGCTACTTCATAACTACTTACAAAAGGAATAGACATATATGAAATAAAACCAGAGAGAAAAAAAACAAAAAGAAAAAAGAAAAGAAGAAAAAAGATCAAGAAAATATAAAAATTTATACTAAAATGTCAGGAAAAGTAAATGCACTCAGATTATTTACTAAGAACATGACAAAATAACTTAAAGAGTCCCTCCTTGGATTCCAATAGCCATTATATCTACTACACTTGTGAAGAATATGGCGTTTTGATCCAATGGGGTATATGTTGTATAGACATTTAAATTTCTTCCTAGAAAAGAACCTAAGTCTGTATTTGCCTATCAGAGCATGATTCGTGATTGCTCTTATAGCACACACACATAGAAAGATCAAATAGCCAAACGTTTTGAGCCATGAACCTCTTTTAACATAAGATGGCTCTATAATGTTGTTATCATCATCAAGTAGGTCCAAAAATTGATTCCCTTTGAGATTTGAAGCTTGGAATATCATTTTCCAAACTTTGGAGATGGCGACACTTTTGCTTTTCTTGCTAAAGTCCCAAGATATTTTGCACAGAAAAAGTGAAATTGGATTGAAAGTTTTTGTTTTTTTATTGACCTTATTGTGAAGATGCTATTTGAGACAGCTTGGGCATTTCCAAAATTCGATGGAATTGTTCTCATGACATGTGAAGAATTTGTGAAGATCAAAGAGGATGGCTGCTGATTTGTTATAAGACAAGAGTGTGGACAGACTTTGGCTAGGGTTAGGGTTAGCCAGACATAGAATAGTAAATAATTATTAGTCTACAATGGAGGAAGAGCATGTGACCTGGAAGTCATGTGACAGAGTCTAGAATGGTCTGGAAGGACTAACAGTCTAAAAGGATCGAGAGGAGTCTAGATCAGAGTTAGGGTTAAGGATGACGTCAAGAGACTATAGTTCCTCATGGTATACATATGGTGCATACATGTACAGCAGAGATTAAAGAGTATGATGTCAAGGTACATGTATACAGCATGGTGGCCTTAGTAATAGAATATGAGGTAGAGGCATGGATATAAGGTCCGGTTAATATTGTTGTAGCATGGACCACATGTAATTTATATAAATAGAGAAGCAATGCAGTAAGGGCTCCTTGTCGAGTTCTCTTGTAATACCCACTATTAGATAGCCAACTGAGAGCTTTGCTGAAGTAAGCAAACTACGAGTGCTGTTCCGGTGAGTGGTTGCTATAACATGATTGGACTTGGTAGGGATAGATAGATGGTTCGAAGATTTTTCTTGCCACATGAATGGAGTCGGTGATGACAATGACTTTTGACACGTTATCAAGATTTAAGGCTTGGTTGATACCATACCTGATAGCAAACAATTCTGCTTCAGTGCTTGTAATATAAACCACATAGTAGATCGTTTTAATGATAGGTCTATTGTAGGTGTGCATGTGCAAAAGAGATGTAGCAACATCATTTTTAATACTAGCATCTGATGTTATGATGGCAGTAGAAGAGAATGAAGAAGACTCTAAAGCCAGCTTGTTAAGTTGGTGAGCGCAATGTTTATTGTCTTTTTCTTTGTTGCAAATATTGAATGAAATATAATCTGAGAAATTATCAATTATTCTAAGTCCAGGAGAAAATTCTGAATAAAGTGGAATAAAAGACAGGAAACTTTCGTTAAACATATTAGCCATATTGACTAAATGACTTTTGATAAGAGAGTGCTGTCAATTGGTAAGGGAATCAAGATGTATGAAGTTTTGAAATGTAGATACACTACTTTGAAGATCAATGAGAGAGCATACAAGGTGGTTAGGCAGTAGTTTGTGCACTCATAGTTGTGATCTACCACTAAGTTTTTAGAAGTATAGTTTAATGGGAACGAGTCTAACAATGGCTTCGATATCATATGAAGAAGATGTTTTGAAGGCCTCTAGGATCCATATTGCTGTTCTTCTCTGCATCTTTCCTAGAGCTTTCAGATGATACATCATAGGAGCACGATTGTAGAATCAAAGCTGAAATCCATATAATGCAATGGGGAGAACGCACATCCTATACAAGAGACATTTCTGGAGAGGGTTGATGCCACAGTTTGAGTTGCTGAGAATTTTCATGTATTTGACAGTGGAAATCGATTTGTTTGCATAAAAATTGACATGTTGGTGGAATGTCAATTTTCTGTCAAATATGAATTCCAAGTATTTCCACAAATCATTGGGCTATAAGATGGATCCTCCTAGCAGAGTAAGATTAAGAAGAGGAGAGTTGAAGACTCCTTGGGATCTATTAAAATGAAAAATATCAGTTTTAGAGTGTTCTACTATAAGACCAAACTTTTCAAGCAACTTGGTTAGTACATTGTAGCTACAGAAAAGATGACTATTCAAGATGTTAATAGACTTGTTCTATGAGATAAAGAGACTATTGTTAACAAAAGAAATGATGGAAATTGGAATTTTTAGATTTTTTAGGTGATTTTCTAGAATGTAGATGAATGGAGAAAGGTAAAGGGCTGATAAAATAGAAGAGAGCGCAGAACCCTGGCCCACTCCTACATTGACGTTAAATATGGGAAAAGTGAAGTTGTTCCAAAAATAATTAGTTTTTCTGTCTATGAGATAATTGAAAATGAATGAAATAATACAATTGTTGAATCCCGCTTTCTTCATAATGAGGATGAGGAGATGGTGGTTGAGTGACAGGAAAAACTGTATGATATCAAAAGTGAGGGTACTTGTTGTCAATTTCTTGACCCAACCCATTTGAATAATGTGTGTAAGTACTACACCTGCATCTAACATAGATTTGAACTTTAATCCACCCAGTTGACTAGGGTGGATGAAGTTGTTGGCTGCCATAATGAATTGAAGTCTCTTTCCAATTACTTTTTTGATTAGCTTGCCCATTGTGTTGAGTAGGACAATAGACCTAAAAGATTTGGGAGTATTATATAATTTCTTGTTCAGTTTGGGAATGGCAACTGTTGTAGATCTTTTGAAATGTGAAGGCCAATATCCTAACTCAATACAGGCATTAGCTATGTAGATAATGCTATTCAAGCATTTGTCATCTTTGAGAATGATCTTGAGATGACTTCACAACAACTTATCTAGACCAGAGATTGAAGCATTGTTGCAGTTTGCTATGGCAATCTTGAATTCTTCCTTTGAAAATAGGGGGCCAAGGGGAAGTTGGTTTATTGATGATTTCATCAAGAACATCAATGTCCACTTGACAATGGAGAGCTGTGTTGAAAGTGGAATGAAGTGTGTTCCACAAATCGTTGATGTTGTGACACTGTTGACCATTATGTTTGATGGCTTCGATAACAGGTAATTTTCTTTTGTTGACCCAGTTCATGAGTTCCCAAGGATCCTGTTTCTTGTTAGCGATTTCTTGAATTTTGAGATCAAAGAAGAATCATTTGGACAATTTAACCTTGCTCTTGAATAGTTTCCAATTATCGAGACTTCTTGTTGACCAATAGTTGCTCAATGCTAGGCTACATTCTTTGTTCCACTAGCTCTTAGAGTGCCTTGTGATATTGACTTGTTTTGAATTCATTCTCCATGAGTTTTCAAGACTCGATGTGAGAGAGTTGGTAGCGTCTTCAAGTTTATTGCTGTCTGATAGATCAGAGATGTTGATGTTCTTGATAATGTATGAAATATCTTTGATAAAGTTTTCTTTCTCTTTGTTATTTTTCGCAATAGAGAATTTTGATGTAATAATATTTTCTTCTGCAATAGGGATAAACACTGTGATAGGAGCATAGTCAGAGGAAAGTTGCCATTCAGAATGGATGGAGTGATTATTGAGCTCATTAGATCTGCTTTGTAGAAACATTAAGTCGATAACAGAGTTTGCTTCACCGACCGTATCCAAATACCTAGTAGAAACTTGGTTAGTCAGGATTGACAAGTCTAAGTTAAACAAGTCTGCAATGATCATAAGATTATCACTAATAGTTGAATGATGAGGGAGTGAAGGGTTCCAGATACTGTCTCTAATATTAAAGTTGCCAGTTATAATTAGCAGATTCAGAATATTCATCTTAGTATCCTTGAGATAATTTAAGGTAGAGTGAGAAGAATCAGAATAAACATTCATGATCCAAAAGATGTTGTTGTCATTGAAAAAAGATGCAAGTAAAATGTCTTTATGGTTAATAATGTCTTTGCAAAAAGAAAATCAAAAAGAAGAAAGTCTGATGTTAATATAAATAATGACTCTTGGGGAGTCATTTGCTAAGCACAGTTCTCTAGCAAATGTAAGCCAATTGGGATGATTTGGAATGCCTACTAAGGAAGTGCCTTCACAATTCACTGAGCTGGAAATAGATCTGATTGTTGTCCACAATGGTTCTTGGATGAATATAATGTCGAAATTTTGGTTGACTTCAAGAATAGTGTTGATAAGAAAGTTGTTCTTTCATATGTTTTGAGAGAATATCTTTAGGTCTTTCAAAATCATATTGTGGAGCTGTTCACAGCTAAATAAGTTGAGTTCTTTTAGTTGTCCCGAATTTTCACATATTTCTTTGAGTGCCATTCCTTATTGAAATGATGTTTCCAAAAGGGACAGTTGTATGAGTCAGCTTAGTGTTCGCCTTTGCAGTTGAGGCATTTGAACATGTGAGAACAGGGTTCACCCTTCTTTGTCTCTAACCTAGGTGGGTTAGTTTTTTTGTTAGCTTTACAACACTATGCAAAGTGATGATGGTATTTGGCAAGATGAGGGCCATTACACCTCACATACTTAGATCCCTGTATATGACAGACTCCTGCTGTATGACCCCACTTCCAGCAATTCTTGCATTGCAGTATGCCTGGGTTTATATTTGTACCCCGAACTGTTGCAATAAAACTACTGATGTTGAACCTTTGGTTAATGACTTTCTTAGCATTGGTTCCATTTTGTGTATTTCAAATGTCAATCCATATAATGGCCATGTTGGATTTGGGGAATATCTTGATGATGTGAGGTTTAGAGGCAAGAATAATGTCGTTGAACAAGTAGTTGTTCTTTAGAACATTTTCAATATTGTCTAATAAAATTCGATTGTTTGTCTTTTTGCTGATGTATGGAATGCTTATGATCTTGAGGTATGACTTCAATTGTGGTAATCTGGGCAAAGAAATATTTTTAACATCAGAAGGTAGTGAATTTTTAACATATTTTTCAATCTCTTGCAGATCAGATCCTGAAGAGATGTTATTAGTAGTAATTATTATTCCTTTGCTATTAACACGAATGAAGTTGGCTATTGTGTTGGATTTGATTGTCTTGAGGGCATAATTAATATTGGCTATGTGCGAACTTGAGTTCTTGATGAATTCCTTTGCAATATTATTGTTCATTGGAATGATTACTTGCTTTCTGGAGGGACCTTTGGTGGTCATGTTGATCTTTGGTTTGACTTTGTCCTTTGAACTGTTGATGACCTTTTGCATTTCCTCAATCTTCTTATTGGGAACATTAGGGAACATTTTTTTTATCTTAAGTGTTTCTCTGATGATGTTCTTTGGAGTAACTAGGCTTGGTTGTTTGAGTGAAGAAGTTGCATTTGCATACAACTTCTTTTGTTGAAAGTTAGTGTTTTTCTTGAAGTATTTTGATAATACATTGACTTCTTTCTACAATTTAGTAGGAATCGGAGTAGGAATTAAGGAAATGAGAGTAGGTTTTACTATTTCCTTACTCTTATTGTTGTTTATGGATTTGGGAACCTGTGGAGTGAATTTGGATTTTACCTTGTTTCTAAAAGTAGTGTTAGCTTCATCTACATAGAGTCTATCCCAGTGCGAATCGTAGATGGAAGAAAGAAACTGTAATGACCTTAAGCTAGAGCTCAGGTTGCAACTAAGGCAAAGACTTGAGGGAAGTTAAGGGATATATAGAAGTGGTAAAGCGTAAGGATACATGAAGGTATCTACGCTATTTGTACTAGTTCATAAGTCCACAACGAGACATACATGAGGACGAAAACATGAGGAGACCGCAAGAATGAAGTAAGGTAACAACACCTTCTACATGTGGCACTGACTGAGACTACATGTGGCGCAGCTGATCATATCGTCATACCCTTGACCCATGTCCATGCTGTCTCCAGGAGGCACCGATTGTAATAGGAACTCCCATACTGCCTTACCTACACCCTCAAGGTCCTTGATATTATTAGGATTACTATCAATTGATTTACCTTGAATATACTTTCCCATTCTGCAAAGGGAATCCTTGATGTTCTTGATATCAGATGCCAAGTATTCCATGGCTCCATGCAATGAGGTAGTATGGAAATCACTGTCCCATTCTTCGGGGTCTAGAGCTTGGTCAACGTCATAGCTCAATTGGATATCAAACATACTGTTGCTGGATGTTGTGCTTGAGGCTGGGACCTTGTTTGAAACACATTGTTGTAACGTATTGTTAGTATTGTCAGTCACCTTACTGACTTGATCCTTCTGTCCTTCCTGGGACACATACTCTACCTTAATACTGCCAATAGAGTTGATAGGTTTATCTTCATCCATTCTGTCACTTATCCTTTTGACACATACATGGTAGTCTTTGGAGCATTCACTCAAAGAGATGGAAGGGGATCTTGGTTTATGTATATTGAATGACAGGGAGCAGCCTCTTCCTTTCTCAAAGCCTTCGCTGATGTTGTAAATGTTGTCCTCTGGATCAAAAACTATGTTGATGTCAGAATTTGGAGTCAGATTGTCAGAAATGTTAGCCATAGCAGTAGAAGTGTGTGTTATATTTGCTAATTCTCTTATGGGCACTACCATTCAAGATAGAGGTAAGAGAGAAAGAAGCATTTGGTCTATATATTAATCATTACTAATATAAGTCTGAAATAAAAAATAAAGATGAAGAAAATAAATAGTTAGTTATAACCAAGACAGCTCATAATGATTGCATTCTTGTGAGACAAAGTTACCATATAACTTCTAACTCCTAGACTAATCTAGCCTTTCAAATTAAATATTTTCTGGATTTATATGTCCATTTTCTGAAGTGCATTAGCTTATCGATGTACATAAGGACACTTGTCACCTGTTGAACAAAAAGTTACCACACATGCTGGCAGCGAAACTTCAGCTAGGTATCTGTCTGCATGCAGCGAGATGAATGGCAATGGAAGTCAAGTCTTGATCACTTCAGCAGTGGACACTGTGATGACTACGATAAACTATTTTCATCAACCATGGAAGGTGACTCCCTGATATTCTTTCACCTAGTGACAACCTTTTTGATTCAACGATGAAACAGGCGATGGTAAACTTGAATTTATATCGCCCTAACAGCTGCCATTTTGTTCTAAGGCATCGGGGTCAATTAATGGAAGAGATTTATAGAACATTGGAATGGAGTGAAAAGATGATGGTGGTCTTAGAGCAAGAGCGTAGAATGAGTATCAACATTGCTTTGAGTACCTAATTCCATCAATGACCTCTACCACAAAAGATCATGTTGTGCTTCTATAGGTCCTGGAGCTGGCAAATCCAATTTGATGGTCAAAGATTCCACTGATGACGCTTTGAACAAGAAAGGAGAAGGATAGTAGCTGAAATCATATTGTTGAAGTTGGGCCGACACACATATCACATTCTGGCTAGAAAGCATTATGCTTTTTATGGCTATTGGAGAATCTTATACCATTTCACCGTGATTTATCCACCACTTAATGTTATCCAGGTCATACCAGAAGAGGACATAGATTACAACCGAAAAATTTTCTTTACCTTTACCTTCGTCATCTACCTTTACTTGGTGACTCCTGAGATACTTACTGCTTATTACATATGTTGTTGCTTGTTGAACCTTGCTGAGGGAACTGAGTAGAACCTCAAGCAACATACCACCTCTGACAGAAACTTGGTATTGCGAGTGGGAGGAGACAGATATATCAAGTTCAGCATCTAGGATTATTATTATTGTCGAATTCCGGTAGTTGAGCCCAGTGTAAGCTTAGTAAGCCCTGTCAACCCTCACTCACCCACCCATGAGCCAGTTAAGAACTATTCCAGAGAACAAGGATACTTCAGACTCCCAGCCAGAGAAGGACTCCAGATTCCATTCCGAGATTCGGATTCTGGACGAGGCAAAGGAAAAGACAAGTGACCTTAGTAATATATACCCACTGTTCTTGGATGTGGTCGAGCAACTTCCGGAGAACATCTGCCATACAAATCGCAACGCATTCAACAAGTGGCGTACACTACTGTCTTCCGTAGACATATATGCATCATGGGGAGAGGGGAGGAAACGTGCTCTCAATCTACGGCTTCAAAATGCACCAGAGGATGATGGTATATTTCAATTTTAATCTGTTAAATGATTTTCCTCACACAGTTCGACAGAAATGGATATATACAACGAGGAATTTGAGACCTTTTCAAAGCTAATAATTAAGCTGATCCACTACATGCCATTGCCTTCCAGTTTTGCAAAACCTGGCGGATGGGGTCTAATTCAAAAAAAGAACCCTCCTATCCTCTGTTTTCGTCCAGCTTCTGCCACTGGTCTTCTGCTGTGCACACTGCACGACGTCTTCTGCCAATTCCAATGCAAAACGTCTGTACTCCTTCCAAATGACCTAGCAACGGCCGAAGCGGTGGCCGCACGGATTGCTGCCTCCAGACTTTGTCTCGAAATGGCAGACGAGTTCCAGAAAGAGGACGAGCGCGGGGAAGCTTTTGATTCCTGTGTCGCTGACCTTTTGGGAGAGATGGAGAGGCAGCATATTTTAAGACCAAAATCAGCCATTCATCATGGCAGAGTTGATCGGTGTATTAAAGAACATGGCATAGTCATAGCCATCCGCAAGGATAAGGTGGAATCCAGATGCGGAGGATGTGATGCATACATGCAGATCGCTGCCGATTACCACTTCCTTGTGAGGGTCCTCACTGACCGGGCTGAGACAAACCCGGAAGCTGACAAGTTTCTCAGCAATGGAGCACCATGTTTCTTGGTCTGTGTTCTGGGTACGTACACTGTCCACTGATCTTTGCAATCTACAATTGCTGACTCGTATTTGCCTAGGACACATGTTGTACATCTGTGGTGGATTCTATGATGGATACAAACCAGTCATTGAGCTACTTTCCAAGCCAGTGTTCATGATTTCTGACCTCACTCACACTCGTCATGTCGAGGTGGCAATGCTGTTGTGGGCATTAGTCAGGAGGATAACTTCTTTGAGACGGTGAGTGCACCATGTGCTATTTTAGACCTCTGTTACTTATATCATATCGATCGCAGGCTAGTGTCTCAGCCACCCGAACCACCCAAAATCCGATTTGCATCTTGTACTCCTCGCATATACAGGACCTGTGAATTGATTGGAAAAGCGAAAGATGAAACTGGCACTCTTACTTTCAAGTCCAGGCTAGACGAAGGGGATCAGCAACTACTTCTTGCCACTCTCAACTCTTCTTCCTATCCCAACCAGCCCGTTGTTGTCAAGCTTGTCTCTGGCTCCTATTCGCAACAAGTGCACGAGCATTTGGCAGCTAAGGGACTGGCTCCG
>Ga0157359_1001137_pt1 | contig 10621 bp, 5 predicted proteins | sample AttcapACBM3_FD_111482 | JGI IMG/M metagenome (GOLD analysis project Ga0157359, IMG submission 111482) | Fungus gardens microbial communities from leaf cutter ant in Botucatu, State of São Paulo, Brazil - Atta capiguara ACBM3 | ecosystem: Host-associated > Fungi > Mycelium > Unclassified ...
AGTAGACTTCATCACAAAGTTACTGGTAGTAGCTGGGAAAGATATGATCCTAGTGGTCTATGACAGGTTGTCCAAAATGACACATTTTGTAACAACTACAGAAGGGACATCAGCAGAAGGGCTGGCAAAGTTGTTTAGAGATAACATGTGGAAGTTGCATAGGTTACTAAAGAGTATTGTGTTAGATAGAAAACTGCAGTTTGCAGCAGAGATAATGAAAGAGTTGAACAGGATACTGGGAATTGAGACAAAGCTATTGACATCATATCACCCACAAACTGATGGGCAGATGGAAAGAATGAATCAGGAGTTGGAATAGTACCTAAGGTTCTTTGTTAATCATAGGCAAAAAGACTAGCCAGAATGGTTAGCATCAGCTGAGTTTGCAATTAACAACAAGACACATTCAACAACTAATGTGTCTCTGTTCATGGAAAACTATGATAGGAAAATGAGGATGGAAGTAGATTTAAGAAGAAAGGAAAAGATGGAGAAAGCAACAGAGTTTGCAGAAAGGATTAGGAAAGTACAGGAAGAAGTTGGGGCAGCACTGATGAAAGTACAGGAAGAAATAAAAAAGCAGGCAGATAGAAAAAGAAAGAAAGCAGAAGAATGGAAAGTAGGAGATAGGATAATGTTAAGTACAAAAAATTTGATGTTCAAAGAAAAACTAGCAAGGAAATTAGTAGATTAATATAATAGTCCATATACCATTGATGAGGTAGTATCTACCAATGCAGTTAAATTACAACTGCTAACATTAATGAGAACTCACCTGGTGGTGAATATTAGTCAAGTAATGCAATATAGAGACTAAGTAAAAGGGCAGAAAAAAGAAGAAGGAAAACTAGTGGAAGTAAAAGAAGTTAAAGAATGGGAAGTGGAGAAGATTTTGAATAAAAGAAAAGTGAGGGAAGTAACAAAGTATTTGGTACAATAGAAAGGGTTCACAGTAGAAAATGATAGTTGGAAAAAGGAAAATTTGAAAAACACAAAGAAAGAAGTAGTGGATTTTGAAGAAAGAATGAACATGGAAGTTAGAAGACAGGAGAGATTAGATTGGGCAGAGAAAAAGGACTTCAGAAGGGCAGAATTGCCAGAGAAGTATACAGCAAAACTACTATATGGATGGAACAATGAGAACTTCAAAAAAGAGTATCTAAGGAAGTTGGAGAGAAATTGGTGAAAGTGGAAAGAAGAAGAAAAGAAAAAAGAAGTGAAGAAAAGGTTGAACCAACAAGTTCCTCTGGGAGTAGGAACCTTGAAGAAGAGATAATGTCAGAAATATGAAGCCTGGACACTAGTTTTTTCATTTAATATTTTCTTTTCTTTTGATTTATTCTTCTATTTTTAACTGAGGGTTAGGGTTAGAGTGACAAAGATCCTGCTGTCACATATCAGTCCCATCAGGTAACACAATCATAAGTCATGAGGTCACAAGAGAAGGATGTAGAAGGTTCTGGATAAATGATATCATAACAACATATAGTATATATATTGGCCTTAAGGCAAACACATGGTCTTTAGGGTAGGCTAGAGAAGTAGTAGCATGGACCATTGTAGTTTAGTATATAAGGTAGATGTTTCTGTATGGAGTTCTCTATTAAGTTCTCTTGTGTTAATCCAATACAAGATTCATTTACTTGTCCAACACTAAGGACTTGAGTTTGTAACATGTTAAAAGTGGGGCACATAATCTTTTTATGCAAAATTCAAGAATCTAAGTGTGTAAAATGCAATGGTCCTTATAAGACCAAACACTACTGTTAATTCATGTGGTATTATAAAGCAAATTTCAAAACTAACCCTTCAAGACCTGAGACTAAGCATGGTGAACTATGTTCTTATAAATTTAAGTGTTCAAATTGCAGAAAAGATCATCAGGCTGACTCAAATCAATGCTTCTTCTGAAAGCACTACTTTAATAGAGAGTGGCATGCAAAAAAGTATCAAGAGCTTTGCAATAGTAAAAAGCAATCAATTCATTTAGCTGTGAATAGCAACTAAGCATGATTTTGAAAGAAATCAAGATATTTTCTCAAAATGTTTGAAAAAACAATTTCATCATCAATATTATCTTGGAAATGCAAATTTCTTTCAATATCATTTTCATTCAAAAGCTATCAGTCTTTCATATGTTCTATACCAAGTTCAAAAAGCAAGGAGGGAGAAGAACTGGTAGGAGTACCTAACCATCCAAACTGGATTACATTCTCTAGGAATTCCTCAAATGTTGTTGACTCTCCTGGGGTTATAACTTATATTAATGTCAGACTTTCTTCATTTTGTTTCTCATTATGAAAAGATATTTTCAATCACAGAGACATTCTTGTGTTTTCTTTTTCAATTGCAGTTTGGCTTACTTTTTAATTAATATATATTCAGAATCATCTCAAGTGGCTTTAAAGTATCTTAAAGTATACTTCTTTTCTCTTAACCACCATTTTGTATGGTAGTACCCATAAAAGTAGTAGCAAATAAACACTTGTCTAACTTTTCAGCTATTTAACCAAACACCTCAATGTCTGTATTTCCTTCTAAAATGGAGATAGATGTTGGCAACAGCAATATTGCAAGGGGAGATCTAACCTCTCTAACAAATCAACTTCTAGGAGTTCTTTGATTTTGTCAAACACTTCTTCTGTTTCTTACCATAAACATATGGAAATTGACACTAAGATAACTAAAAAGCTGGCTTCAGTCTCATATCTTTCTCTTTCTATCCCAACAAAGTCGCCAAAGGAAGTTAGAGACTTAACCAAATTCTTCAAAAAAAATAACCCACCTAAAGAAAAGAAATTGAGCAAAAAATCATATGCTTAAACTTTGTTAGCAGGAAACATTGTAAGAGAAACCTTGAAGATCAAGAAAACATTCCTTAAACTTCATGCAAGCAAGATCAAAAATATTCAGAAGATCATTAGTGGAGGTGACAGACTGAAGCTTCAGATTGACATGACTACCAGATGTCTATCAAGAAAACAGGTTATCATTCCCATGAATCAGAACAACATTGCCAAGTTCATTAAAAACTCTAGTGACTATATAGTTAACATCAATAGACTGCTCAAGAATATCAAATCCAATTGCATGATAGACTATATCCAAACAGAAAAATTGAGTATTGTCATTTTTACTGATAAGGTTGCCTCTACTTTAAATCTATAAACTATGGAGAAGTACATAAAGAACTCCAAGCAAATCAATGCTGACTATATTGGCACCCTACAACTACCCCAGTTCAAATCATATCTCAAAATTATTGGTCTTCTATATTTCATAGAGAATTCAAGCATCTCTGTTACTTCAGATATTATTGAAAACATTGTCAGAAGTAACTACATCTCTAACAACATATCAATTGCATCATGTCCTAGAATTATCAAGGTATCTCCAAAGTCAGACATAGCTATTATCTGGCTCAACATATAGAATTCACAAAGTGGCATTAATGCTAAAAGACTCATCAATTGTTGCTTCAATGTTGGCAACTATATCACCATGATTTGAGATATAAATATGAACCCTAGTATTCCCCAATGCAAGAAATTCTGGAAATAGGAACACTCTATCATTGTCTATAGAGTCCAAGGAGAAAAATGTATTAAGTGTAATAATCCTCACTTGACTGAGCATCATTGTCAATTTTCCTGGTACTACAAAGCTAACTTTAAAACTAACCCACCTAGGTTAGAGACTAAACAAGATGAACCTTGTCTATACTTGTTCAAATGTTTTAACTATAAAGATGTCCATCAAGTAGATTCAAATTAGTGCTCTTTCTAGTGTTATCACTTTAACAAGAAATGGCATTCAAAAGAGTATCAAAAACTGCAAGAGATCAGAAAGCATTCAATTCATTCATCTGTGAATGGTAATTCTTTATGAATATTAAAAACTTAAGAATTTTTTTACAGAACGTTTGAAAAAACTCTTCATTAGTCAATACCATACTTGAAATTCAATCAGAATTCAATATTATTTTTATCCAAGAACCATCTTGGATTACCATTTGCTCTATATCCAGTTCAAAAAACATAAATGAAGAAGAGTTGGTAGGTGTTCCAAACTATCTCAATTGGATCACTTTCTCTAGGGCTTCTATGACAGAAAATGACTTCCCTCATGTCATTTCATACATCAACATCAGAATTTCTTCTATGTAGTTTTCTTTATGCAAAGACATTCTTAACTACAGAAATATTTCTCTCATCTTTTTCTTCAACAATAATATCTTTTCTTTAATTAATATTTATTTAGATTCATCCCAAACAGCTTTAAAGTATCTTAAGGATATGGAAGCTACCATTGATAATGTCCTCATTATAACAAGCAATTTCAATATACATGATAATCTTTGGAATCTAAATTATCTGTTTCACTCATTTCACAGTGATTTACTTCTCAATATTACAGACTCTTTAAATTTGGATCTATCACATCCTATCATCCTCATCTCTACTAGATATTCCAACAACAAGCATGACTCAAACTCAGTCATTGACCTCATATCTTGTCTCTAATCATACTCCCCTTACAATCTGTATCCTAATTTTTGAGAAATTCATTCAGACCAAGAAGTGTTCTCTTGTTAAGAACAGTGATGAAGAAAAGAGTTTCATCAGCAATCTTATCAACCATTTGCATGATATTGACACATCAAACATTCAAGATATTGCTTTATTAGAAAATATCATCTGTACTTTTGCACTCACCACAAATAGCTTTTGGAATCACTATTCAAAAATAGTCAATATTACCAAACATTTCAAAAGTTGGTGGAATATGAATTGTAGCAGAGATCTTGACAAGTACAGAACCTCAAGAAATGTCAAATACTAAAGGCAATTTAAGAACACAGTCAAGAAAACAAAACAAAACTTTTTTGATCTTAAAATCCAAGAAACTGCCAACAAAAAGATAGTCCATGGAATCTTATGAAATGGGTCAACAAGTAAAAGCTATCTGCTATTGAGGCAATTAAGTACAATAATCAACTATGTCTTAAAATTGAAGATCTATAGTATGCTCTCCACTTGATCTTCAACAAGACACAGGATCAACAAATGGACATTAAACTCTTAAACAAAGTTCCAAGCAAAAAATCCTCAACATAGCTTCTATTCTCTAAAGCAGAATTTATTAACACTATCTGCAATTGCAATAACTCATCCACTCCAGATCCCAATAAACTTTCATAGAGATATCTCAATATCATTGTGAAAGATGCTATGTGTCTAAAGAAAATCATTGATATAGCTGATGCTTGTTTTGAATTAGGCTACTAGTCTTTACACTTAAAAACTTTGACTTCTATTATCATTCCAAAGCCCAATAAAGAATCTCCTAAATTGTTCAAACCCATAGTTCTGCTCAACACTATTAGTAAACTTATAAAGAAGGTTATTGGAGAAAGACTTCAATTTTACTCAATCTCAAATAATTCCACTCACCCAAGCCAATTAGGCAGACTTAAACAATGGTCAATAATCAATGCAGGAGTTGCTCTCACATATTTCATATGTTCTGGATGGGTCAAGAATATCAATACTAGTACTCTTGCCTTTGATATTGCTCAATTTTTCCCATTCCTTAACTATCAACTTCTGCTGAGAATCTTTGACAAAGCCAGTTTTGATCTCAAAGTATCAAGGTTCTTTGAAAATTATCTAGTAGAACAAAAAACACAATATGTATGGAACTTCTTTTCTTCTTTTCTTTTCAACATAGACATTGGAGTTGGTCAAGAATCAGCCCTCTCTCCTATTTTATCTGCTCTCTACATTTTTTCTATTCTTTATATCTTTGAAAAACATTTAAAAACACTAAAAATTCCAATTTCTTTCCTTTCTTTTATAAATGATAGACTTCTTATTACACAAAACAAATCTTTTTCAATATCAAACTCTCTCTTATTCTGTAGCTACCAAATTGTTTCTTCTCTTTTAGATAGATTTGGTCTCAAGTTGGAACATGGAAAAACTGAGGTCTTCCATTTTTCTAAATCAAATGGCCTCTTCAATCCTCCCCCTCTCAATTTATATCCTCTTGATAGTCCTATTCTATGGCCAAAGAACTTATAGAGATATCTTGGATTTATATTTGATAAAAAATTATCATTTTGCACCCATATCAACTTCTATACCAACAAAGCAATTTCAACAGTCAAAAGCATGAAATTGCTCAGCAGTTCATCCTGTGGTCTCATACCTCAACAAAAGTGTCTCCTTTACAAAAGCTATGTTCTACCTATTGTACTGTATAGATATCAACTCTGGTTTTACAACAAAGCACCACTATTGTACCCAATCAAAGAGCTCAAAAAAATGCAATTTTGAGCTGTTACTTGGATACTAGATATCTTTTGTACCTTTCCTTCACTCAGTATTGAAGCTATTACAAATCTTATGCCAATTAAACTATACCTTCAAAAACTCTGTAGTAGATCTCAACTCAAAGCTCACTCTCTCCCAGCAAATCACATTATCAGGTTATTACTGGAGTCTTCAACATCTAATAACTCCATTCTTTATAGGATGTTGCTGTCTAACCTTACTCTCAAACAGTGACTAAAGATTAAAAGATCTGTTGTTAATATTAACAATAGGTTTAATGAAGTTTTTCCTTTGCTTGATCCCTTTAACAGAGAATTCATGCCAAGTCAACATCTTATTGATATCTTCACAAAACAATTTTCATTCCACATATTAAAGAATTAAAGTAATAATAATCTCAATGCTCACCTGTGATCTCTTGACAACATCATTCTCATCTCTTCACTCAATTCCTTGATTGCTCTGGTTGTAGCTGATGTAAGCATTAAAAATCACATTGCCATGTCAATAGATCACATCTACATTTAAAACAAGCAAGTCATTAAGACCATTTATTATGTAGTTAATGTTACAACAACTGAAGCTGAACTCTTTGTCATTAGGTATGGTATCAATCAAGCCACAAACCTTCAAGGCATTAGTAAAATTGTCATCATCACTGACTCTATCCATTCAGCAAAGAAGATCTTTGATTATTCACTGCATCTCTTTCAAGTTCATATGGCTATTATATTGTAAGAATTTAGGAGATTTTTCAACTCCAATTTCAACAATACCATTGAATTCTGGAAATTCCCAAGTCATAGCAATTAGATCCTTCACAAAGCCATTGATAAGAAGACCAAAAAATTCCATTCTTTCCTGACTCTTCCATGGAAACTATCATAGAATTTTAGCAAGAAAAAGAAATGCAATAACTTTATTAACTATTAGAAAATGACCTTCCAAGCATTAGACAATAAAGGGTATAACTTTCTTGAGTTACTTGATGATGAAGATAAACTGCTTGAACCAACTTATTCCAAAGGTAGAATGTGGCTCAAGTATTTCAGCCATTCAAACTTGCTTTATACTAGAGTCTCTAAAGCAATCATTAATCATACACCTATCAAAAAGTATTGGCTTAGATTCTTTCTTCATGAAGAGTTCAAGTGTCTATGCAGTGATTACTCTATCAAGTTGAGACATCACATCTTACATGAGTGCAAGAGATTCAACAACTTGTTATGATACATGTGAGAACTAACATTTTTCTTTTTCTTTTATCTATTTTTCTTGATTTTATATTTCTTTTCTTTTGATTTTCTTTTTCTTTTTATTGATGATGAAGAGGTATGTGACATTGCAGTCACATGACAGGTCACATGATGTAACATCATAGGCCTAGAACATAGTAGAAGGATCTGAAAGATAACATTAGGGCACATGGTATACACATAGTGGCCTTGAGTAAGACATGAAGCAGACATGAGGTAGTAGTATGGACTAACATGTAACAGTATAAATAGGACTCTAATTTAGCAGAGGCTTCTTGTTGAGTTCTCTTGTACTTTTCCCTACTTGATTACTTAACTGAGAGCTTTACTGCTTGTGTTATCATTGGACTTTGGGTCTAGTGGTTGCCACAACATACTAAGAGCTTTACTTGTTTGTGTTACTATTGGTCTTTGTGACTAGTGGTTGCCATAACACAACTATTGGAATCCATGAAGAGATATCATAGATCACTTCACTTTCTTTCTTATATACAACAGTAGTATATTCCCTTTTGGAGATAGTACTACATGATCAGCTATACTTATAGTCTTTCCCTTTTCTCTCTTTTATTTTCTTTTTTTCTATTCTCTCTCTCTAGTTTTCCTTCTTTATGTTATATCTATCTCTATGTATATAGTTACAAAGTAGCTACTATAGTCTGCTCTCACATCCTATGTAATAAATTACTAACCTAAAAAAAAAGTATTTTAAGAATACTGAAGTCAATATTAGCAATATTCTTATTATGATAGAGGATTTCAATATTAGCGATAGTAGTTAGAATCCAAATTTTCTGCATCATTTTATTCATAGTGATACTCTTATGGATGTTGCAGACTTTTTGCATTTAGAACTATCTAGACCCACTAACCAAGTTTCCACTAGGTACTCAAATAATTAATAGAACTCAAACTCAGTCATCAACCTAATATTTCTCAGGCTATAATTATTAGAATATAACAATTATTCCATCCATTTAGATTGGAAATTAACATCTGATCATGTCCCACTCACTGTCAATATTATAATTTTTGAAGAGTATGTTCAAACCAGAAAATATATGATAGTTAAAAATAGCAAAGAAGAAGAAAACTTTGTTAATAAATTATCAAAGAGCTCAACATAGAGAATATTCAAAGTAAAGAAGTTCTTGAATATATTGTATAGTCTTTTGCCAATAACACTGAAAGAATATGGTATAAACATTCAAAATTTGTTAATATTACTAAACACTCCAAGGTATAGTGGGATGATAATTATCACAAAGACCTAGAAAACTATATACATTCTAAACAGATTGAAGATTAGAAACAGTTCAAGAGCACAGTTAAGAAAACCAAATGTAATTTTTTCAACCTGAAAATTCAAGAAATTGCTAATAAGAATTGTAGGCCATAGAAACCCATGAATTAGATCAGAAAATACAAGCTTCTAGCTATTAAAGCTATTCAATATAACAGTTGACTATATATCGAACCCAATGATTTGTAGCAAGCTCTTTACCTATCTTTCAATGCAGTACAAAATTATCAAATAGACTCAGATTTACTAGTAAAAATTCCTAGTAAAAAAGTTATGAAATGGAACTTATTCTCAGAAAAAGAGTTCATCAATACTATTGCAAAATGCAACAATTTGTTAACTCCAGGTTTAGACAAATTTTCATAAAGACATCTCAAGAGAATTGTTAAAGATACTACATGTCTTAGAAAATTCATCAGTATTGCTAAGCCATCACATTTCAAAGTTTCAACACCTATTATTATTCCCAAACCTAACAAGGAGTCATATAATTCCCCTAAGGCTTTTTAACCCATTATTTTACTTAACACAATCAGCAAGCTAATTGAGAAGATTATTTGCAAAAGGTTGCAATTCCAGTCAATTTCCAATGATTTCATTTACTTGTGTCAACTAAAAGGTCTAAAACAGTACTTTACCACAGATGCAGGTATTTCACTCACTTATTTCATCTATATAGGTTGGGTTAAAAATCTCACTACCAGTACTTTGGCCTTCAACATTGCTCAATTTTTCTCTTTGTTAAATCATTAACTTCTTCCTTTAATCTTTCAATGTTGATGTTGGATTAGGTCAAGAATCTGCTCTTTCTTCTATTCTTTCTACTTTATACCTTTCTCTAATTCTCCATATTTTTGAAAAACAGATAAAAAATCTAAAAATTCCAGTCTCTATTTTTTCTTTTGTAAATGATAGTCTTTTTGTTGCTCAGAACAAATCTTTGATGGTTTCAAATTTGAACCTTTTCTGTAGCTATCATGTCATTTCATCTCTTCTCAAGAAATTTGGACTGATTATAGAATATGGGAAAATGGAGGTATTCCATTTTTCTAAACTGCTTGGAGTCTTTGAACCACCACTTCTGAACCTTATGCTACTAGGAGATCTTATCATCTGACCCAAGAATACTTGGTGTTACCTTGGGTTTATATTTGACTGGAAGTTGATATTTCAACAACATATTGACTTCTATGCCAATAAAGCTATATTAATAATCAAGTGTATGAAAATGCTTGGGAATTCATTGAGAGGTCTCATCCCTAATCAGAAGAGACTTTTATACAGAAGCTGTATTTTACCCATTGTCTTATATAGTTTTCAATTTGGTATTACAACAAGGTGCCATTATCATATCCTCTTAAAGAACTCAGAAAGATGCAAAGAAGAGCAGCTTTATAGATTTTAAAAGCTTTTTATACTTCTCTAACATCTGATATTGAGACCATTGCTAGTCTCATTCCTATTCATCTCCATCTGCAAAAACTCAATGGCAGATTTCACCTCAGAGAACACTTTCTGTCATTAAATCACATCATAAAGTTACTCCTAGAAACAAGACATACAAATGACAAGAAAGCTCATCAACTATCCAATTAAACCAAAATATATTTTTCAAATTAGATTCTAGTATGGCTTATGTCAAAACAACAATCAAATATCAAAGGTCTAATCATGAATATAGACAATAGGTTCAATGAAATTGTTTCTTCTTTTGTTTTATTTAGTAA
>Ga0157359_1001138_pt1 | contig 10619 bp, 11 predicted proteins | sample AttcapACBM3_FD_111482 | JGI IMG/M metagenome (GOLD analysis project Ga0157359, IMG submission 111482) | Fungus gardens microbial communities from leaf cutter ant in Botucatu, State of São Paulo, Brazil - Atta capiguara ACBM3 | ecosystem: Host-associated > Fungi > Mycelium > Unclassified ...
TAACAAGTTCTCTTGTGCATAACAATAACAAGTTTCTTCTTTTAACTAAACATTCAGTCTTAAGTTATAACATCAAGGATGATAAGAGAGTAAAGAGAAACAATAAGAAGACCTAGTGTTGGGCAGTCTCAGAGTAAAGGTATCAAGTTCTAATGTTATAACTTAAGACTAAGGGTAAGATCAAAAGAGGAATCTTATTTTAGAGTTAATACAAGAGAGAACTTGATGAAGTTTTTAATATAAAGTATTTACTTTATATAGATTAGCTATTTAGTCTCTACAAGATCTTATCTAACCTACTCTAAAGACCATGTGTTATCTATAAGGCTAACATATAGTAAATATACTGTATAAATGTCATACTAACTCTCAACCCTAAGTTCAAAATTTAAAAATTTAAAATAAATCCTTAAAATAAATGAAGTTACTATCTTCAACTCTGATATCTGAAGAATCTCATTTATTATTGTTTGAAATGTTGCTGGAGAATTTGTAAGTCCAAAAAATATTATAGTTGGTTTAAACAACTTTTCTGACATTGTGAATGCTGTCTTCTGCTCATTTTTCTCCTTTATCCATACATTATTATATTTCTATTGTAAATCTAATTTAGTGAATACTTTCTTTGTACCAATTTTCTCTACAATATTCAAAATTAAAGGTAAAAGATAATTATTTTTAATAGTTCATTCATTTAAATACCAATAGTTCTGAACTATTCTCTTCTTATTATCCTTCTTTTCTACAAAAAACACTAGTGCTGTTTGAAGTGACTTTGGAAATCTGATATATTCTTTTCTCAATTGTTCTTTGATAAACTCATGCACCTCTATTCTCTTCTCTCTTGACAGTGGATACACCTTTCCCTTTCTTAGCATAAATCCTTTCTTTATCCCTATTACATAATCCTACAGCTTCATCTTCTTACTTGTTTTCTTTTCAAAAACATAGATCCACTTGTAAAATCTTTAAGAATCCAGTTTCTTGGCCTCTTCTCTAGACTTTGCTGCTTCATCTTCCTCATCCCAAATTTCACATTCTTCTGCCACCTTTATCTCCATTGTTCTTTCTTTTTTTAGTTTTTTATTTTTTATTTTTTATTTCTTCTTTTCTTAGCTCCTTCTCTTCTTATTTCTTCTCTTCTTCTTCCTTCTTTTCTTCTTCTTTCTGTTTTTGCTATTCTAGTTTTTCTTACTTTGGTCTCCACTGCTTTCTATACTCTTCTAGGCATCTTGTCATCTTTACCTCCCCTGTCTTCCAATCAATTTCAGAGTTGTGGTGAGCAAGCTACAGTATTCCTAAAATTACACTCCACTTCTAACCTCTAATCACATCAATCTCTATTCTTTCTCTATATTCTTGATAATAAATATTGACTTCTACTGTATATTCAATCAGCCCCTTCTTGTTAAATGATCCATCCATATTTTATATATATATTAGTCTTTCTATTTTCTTTAACTTAAACCCTTGCTTTTTAGTAAATCCTGAACTCATAACTAGCTCTATTGCCTTACTGTTCAATAATGTTTCTACTTTTACTCCTTTCTAAGTATTAATTCTTTCCAGCCTTATCTTTACTGTTACTTTTCTTAGTATATTCCTATTATCTAGGTTATAGCAGAATGTATTTTCCATTACTCTACTGAGTATTGAAAATCTATTATAGTTATTAGAGCCTAGTTGAGGACTACCAGACTCTTTTCTTCTTTTAAGTTATCCCTTTTATTTCCATATTCAAGCCTTCATCCCACAATTTTCTGATTTCTACAGTTTCTTGCCAAATGTCCAAATTCTTCACAACCATAACAATTTCTCCCTTGGTCCACATCCATAAGTTAACATAGTTTTATTAATCAAATTTTATATTGGATAAGGCAATAATAAGAGCAAATAGCAGTATTGCAGACATTACTAGTGGTCAAGAGAGAAGCAAGAGGAGAACAAGAAGCAAAGGTAGTAGCTTCAGAACTCAATACTAGGTCCAATATAGAAGTAGCTAAGCTACCAACATTTAATGAAGATGCTACCAAGATCTTAGGTTTTATTATAGCATGCAGGCTTTACATAAGGATGAAAATGAGGAATGTTTTAGTAGAGGAGCAAATTTAGTTAGTATTATCATATATGCAGAAAGAATCAGCAGATATTTGGAAGAAGAATATGATGGAGAATTTGAAAAATAGAAGTTTGGAGTTTACAATGGTGGAAGAATTTTTTATCAATCCAAAATAAAAATTTGAAAATGAAAACAATGAATTGATTAAGATAGTGGAGTTAAAAAAAATAAGAAAAGAATTGAAGACAATGAAAGAATTTGTACAGAAGTTTAGATGAATAGTGAGAGAAAGTAATTTTGAAGAAAGGTTATTAATCAGAGAATTCAAAAGAGACATGAATAAAGTTATTCAGAGAAAGCTGATAGAAGTGGAATGTCCTCTTAGAAGTATTGAAAAATAGTATGAGAAGGTGAAAAATTTGGATAGATACTATATTATGGCAACTACTAACTGAAATAGTCAATAGTACACTAAGTAATCTTATAAGGTGAGAATTTCATGGAGATTACAAGAGAACTCAACAAGAAGTCCCTAATGCATTCCTATACTGTATATACTACTTACACATAGTCCATACTAACAATAAATAACCTTATCCTAAGATCTATATGTTATTTATAAGTATATTATGAAGTCAACATACTATAGACATGTATCTTGACATCATTCCTTTTAGTTCTTTCTATAATGTTCTAGGTTACGATATAATATCATGTGATGCATTATGTAACCATGGTTATGTATCTCTTTATTGTCTAAAAATTAAGATTAAATATGACATACTAGAGAGAGAGAAGAGAAGAGAAGAAGAGAGGTTAAGAAAAAGAAGGAAGATAGGAAATCTAGTACTAAGAATGAATATACTAGCAAATACTAAAGAAGTATCAAGATAACAATTACTACTGCCTCAAGTTTGGCTGAGAAGATAGAAATTCTAGTGGATGCTAGCAGTACCTGTATCAATAAAGAAAGTTAAAAGAATAAATGTGGCCATGATGAACCTACAACCACAGTGGGTAGGATTTATGTTTAGATGAGACCTATATGCTATAGATATAGATAAAAAATAAAATTATTACAACTGTAAAGATTTTGGATATATTGCAAGATACTATAAGAATTGGAGGACAGTTTAATAAAGAAGAAGAATTAGCTATCAAGATGATGACAGAGATTTAAAAGTAAAAGAAGAAAGAAAAGAAGAAGAAAAAACAAAAAAAGAAAAGAACAATGAAAGTGAAAAAGATAGCAGAAAAATGGGGGATTTGGGATAAGAAAGAAGAAGTAGTAAAATCCAAAAAAGAGACCAAGAAATTGGTTCTCCAAAAGCTCTACAAGTAGATTTATATCTTTGAAAAGAAAGCAAGTGAGAGCATGCCAATGAGAAAGATGTGTGATTATACAATAGATATGAAGGAGATATTTGTGCTGAGAAAGAGAAAGGTATATCTATTGTCAAGAAAAGAGAGAGGAGAGGTACATAAATAAATGAACAATTTAGGAAATAGTACATCAGACTTTTAAAATCATCTCAAATGGCACCTGTGTTCTTCATAGAGAAGAAGAATAGTAAGAAGCATATAGTGCAGAACTATTAATATTTAAATAAATAGACTGTAAAAAATAGTTTGCACTCTACCACTATTACTAGATTAGTCTTGATATTTTCTGACTATCAAAGCACTATCATTACATATCCAGATAATCAGATCTCTAGCACATTAGAATGGACTATATAGTATTGAGAGTAGCTGTCATCTTCAGAAACTTTATCCTATTCTCTTAGAACTTTCTAGAGATAAGTTATGTAGTTGCTTAGCTAGTTAATAAACTTAGAATTTTCTAGAGAGCATAAACTCTATAAAACTCTACATTTTCACTGAGTCATTCTAATAGAAGCTATGATCAATAGTAAAACACATACTGCCACCAAGATATTACCATTTATGATAGATCATGTAAAAGAATTATAAATAGGAGTAGATATCAGAAGGAAGGAGAAAGTAGAGAAAGTGATAGATTTTGTGAAAAAAGCATAAGAGGGAGTAGAGCAGCACTAAAGAAAGCATATGAAGAAATAAAGAGACAGACAGATAAAGAAAAGAAGGAAGTGGAAAAATAAAAGAAGAGAGATGAGATAATATTAAGTACAAAAAATCTGGTGTTTAAAGAATGACTAGCAAGAAAGCTAATAAAGAGATTTGTAAGATCAGATATAATAGAAGAAATTGTATTAGCCAATGTAATTAAGTTGAAACTGCTAGAGTCAATAAGAATTCATCTAGTGGTGAATGTGAGTAGATGTCATATACCAATTCAGAATTATTCAATATTATCCAACTCCCATCATGGATGACCACTTATCTTACTTCTGACTTACTTTCAAAGTGGATAATAACCTTCTCCCACTTCAAATTTGTATAACCTCTTTTAATGCAGATTTATCAGGCTCTACTCTATAGTTAAACTCTAGATGATATCTAAGGATTTAAGCTATATAGATACTCTGTAATTTCTTGGCTTGAGAATCAACTTGAGTTGGCACTTCTCTTGAGTATTAATAGTTGTATACTCAATTCCCTGACTTATGTTCTATTTTCTTCTAACCCTCTTTCTTAAATTATTACTACACTAATATGTAGAGGTATAGTATATAATGTCAGAAATTTCCTCTCTAAACCATAACTCTAGTTTAAAGACAGCTTAAACAAATGGACTTGTTTTTTGGACTGGGACTTGGACTTGAGTTCCTTTCATTCTCTTTTTCTTTTATGTAGTTTCTCTTTTTCTATATTTTTGACTTTGTTTATATGACTAATAGAATATTATAGAAGTTGCTAAAAAAAATCTAGTTATACTTGAGGATGGGCTGGAGTCAAGATGCATGGACCAATACCAAGTAGTATATAAGATATACTATGTTATAATAAGAATTATATTGAATTTTCTTGTATTAACCCAATAAAAGGTTTCTTTTTTGCTTTGATACTTAAGCTTCAGTCATAACACACAAGCTAAAGCCAATGTCATCCTAGATTCATGTTTTGTACATCTTAGATAAGTTTCCACAATAAAAAGCAAGTAAAGAAACAGAAAATGAAAAAACCAAAACTAGTAAAAATGGACAGTGTAGAAGAATAGGAAGTAGTGTCATGTATTAAAGTCCAATCCTAAGTATTGATATCTTCCACAGTGAACTTGCTCATCTCAAACTTCACAAGTAACTTATCTTCCATGATAAACTTAACTATCTCAAATTCTACAAGTACTTAGTCTTTTATGATAGAGTTTATTTTTATTCAAATTTCAAACCTTATCAGTATCTTATCATGGATTATTCCAATCAAATATTTATCTATTTTAGAGCCAGATATAGATACTGACTACTCAATGTGAAGAACTGCTAAACTGTGTAGTATCATCACTTGAGTTTTATTTACTCTTCTTTGTATTTAAGAACTAATAGATACTCTTGAAGACAAAAGAAGAACCTTGTATTAAGTTAAGATAAGAGAACTTGATAGAGTTATGACTTAAGTTAAGATAAAAGTATCACATATCATCTATCATCCACACATTTTCCACTCTTTCAGCATAGATCACACTCTATTCTAATTATCCATCAACCTAAAAACCAGACCTTGCATTCCTCATCAATTCCATGGAGTTTTAAATGATGTTTCCTATAGTACCCAATAATCCAGAGTATATATAGTAGTATATTATTATTATTATAGTGTGCTTAGACACTAACATTTTTCTTTTTCTTTTATTTATTTTTCTGGATTTAATATTTCTTTTATTTTTATTTTTATTTTGATAATGAAGAGGCATGTGACTGCAGTCACATGACATGTCACATAATGTGAGGTCATAGGCTTAAACTTTGGGAGAAGAGACTAGAAGAATGACATTAGGGCACATATATATAGCATGATGTCCTTATGGAAGACATGAGGATAAAGCATGGTAGAAGCATGGACATTAGGGTAGGGTTATTTATCATTAGCATGAACCATGAGACTTTTATATAAATAGTATAGGAATGCAGCAGAGACTCCTTGTTGAGTTCTCTTGTAATCTCTACATAAATATCCTACTAAGAGATTTATTGCTTGTGTTATTATTAGTCTTTGTGACTAGTGGTTGCCACAACAATTATTAGGTTACCAGTTTCATATTTAATATGGTAGTCTACCATGTACTATTTTCCTTAGTCTGATTATCAACTTGAACTGTGCCTCACTTGTACATACCCATCTGACTACCCTGTTATCTGAAATCACAACCACATAATACATAGGATAAGCATAATGTCATTCATTAAAGCCAAGGTCAACCTATCTACATAACACTCCTTCTAATCCCATTTTCAAAGACTGTTCCATTAAGTTCTTTTCTGTCTCTGTCTTCTATGTTATTATCATGGATAAAATTAGTGAGTGTAAATCACATCTAACAAAAAAACATGCTCTTGTATTGAGTAACACAAGAGAACTTGATAAATTTTCTGTTACAAACTAGTCTACCTTATATATCATAGACTATAGTCTGTACACATACTACAACTAACCTACTCTAAAGTCCATATGCTTTCCACAAAGCCAACATATTATAACTATGCTATAAAACATTTGCATGGCTTCTTTCATTAATAAAAGACTTCAAGCTGCTTGTCCAAACCCTTCTAGGTAAGAAAGGTTGCTCTTCCTATTATTCTTAATATCTCTTTTATCAGCTATCAACAAGAGTAGATGGGATAAGCTCAAGATGAGCAATGGCAGCCAAATATTCAGGCAAAACATGTTGTCTCAATTCAATGGAAAAAATGTGAACAACAACAAATTGTCTAACAAGCTGGACAACAAGAGGAAGAACATCTCAGTCAAATTTTCTAACTTACCTACTTCTGTTCCAATAGGTCTTCTATCTCCAGTTTCTCTCAGACCATCTAAAGAGAATCTGAATAAATCCAAATTCTACAAGAAAAAGGAAGATAAACTACTTCTCAACAATCTTACATGCAAGCATCTTTAGCCAACATCAAGGAAATTCTGAAGATTAAGAAGTATTTCCCTCAATTGTCAAACAAGAAAGTAGGAGTCTACAAAACAATTATCAATTTCAGTAAACCCAAAATGCACATCAATATGACTACCAAGAGACCATTATGAAAACAAATTATCATTCCATGGATAGTAACAACATCTCAATCTTTATGAGAACCTCAGGTAAGCATGTATTGTTTTGTTTATGAACTGTGTTCTTAAAAGTGTCAAATCCAACAATTTTGTTGATTTCATTCACTTAGACCATTGAGATCTAATTGTAATTTCAAACAAAGTTGCTTTACCCTCTGATCTTTTAGTAATTGAATCATATATAAAAAAATCAAAACTTTATGAACACCAATAATGTGCAAAGTGCATGTTTACTACAGTCAAAATTATATCTCAAGATCCTTGGTATCCTGTATTTTAGGAAAGGTATGAACACTCCTATTGATACTAGCTTTATGGAAAACATCATCAAAACAACTCATGTGTTCAATAATGTTTGAATTGTCTCTAAACCAAGAGTGGTCAAGGTCTCACCTAGGTCTGACATAGCAATTGTATGGATAGACATCTGGGATGCACAAAGTAGTAATTCAGCAAAAATGCTCATTAGCTGTTCCTTTAATATAGGAAGTTTCATCACTACAATTTAGGGAGCAAATATAAATCCAAGTGTACTCCAATACAAGAACTGCTAGAAGTGGGGTCATATGACTTTTGCATGTAAATTCCAAGGAAGTGTAACAGTCCTCATAAATCTGAACATCACCAACACTTCACTTGGTGTTGCAAAGTGAACTTCAAGATTAACCTACCAAGACTGGAAACTAAGCAAGAAGAACTCTGCCCCTACTCATTTAAGTGCCTAAACTGCAAAGGAGACCATTAGGTGGACTTGAATATATACTCTTTCTGAAAATATCAATTCAATAAAGAATAGTATGTGAAGAAATATCAGGAATTCCATAAAAGTAGGAAGAATTCAGTTCACTCAGCTGTAAGCAGTTCTAAAATATGATTATTGAAAGCCTCAAAATATATTTGCAAAATGTTTGAAAGAACAGATCACTCATTGAAATCTTACTTGAAACACACAAAAAATTCAATATTTTATTCATTCAAGAACCTTCTTGGTCTATAATTTGAACTATTTCCAGTTCTTCCAATGAAAAAGAAAATATAGTTGTAAGTACCCCCAATTATCTGAACTGGATTACATTTTCTAGACCAAATACCAATGATCACAATCATTCAAGAGTTGTGATGTACACCAACATTTGTTTAACAACTATGTGATTCTTCTTAAAAAGGAATATTCTTAACCATAAGAACATTTGCTACTTTTCTTTCTTCAATAATGGCTTTATCTTCTTTATGATTAATATTTATTTAGATGACAACCATTCAGCTTTAAAGTATTTGAAGGATACTGAAGCAAACATCTGTAATGTCTTAATTATGGCAGGCAACTTTAACATAAGGAATAGTGATTGAGATTCATTGTATCTCTTTTATTCCTCCTATAGTGGCTTTTTAGTGAAAATTGTGGAATCATTCAATCTCACATTGTCTTCAGTTATTTAACAGGTTTCTACTAGGTATTCTGACAATGTGAACAACTCCAATTTGGTCATTAATTTAATGTTTTTATGGCCAAATTCTGTGAAACTTAACAACCATGAAATTTATCCAGAACACTGGTTTTTATCAGATCACAATCCTCTGACTGTAAATATTGTAATCAAGGAAAATATCATAATCAAGGAAAAGTTCATCTCAAGGAGAAAACATACCATTATCAAGAATAGCAAAAGGAATCTGAATTCATGGAAGACTTCACTAGAAGATTTGGAAGCATTGACACAATATTCATCACTGACAAAACTGCTCTCAAAGTATAGTTCAAAAATATGCTAATATAGCTGAGGCAACCTAGAACCAACATTCTAAATAGGTTAATATTATGAGACAATCTAAGAATTGGTAGAATGATAAATGTCAAGAGAAGCTAATAAAGTATAGAACATTCAAGAAAGTTGAAGACTGAAAAGACTTTAAGAAAATGATGAAGAGTACAAAACAATCATTCTTTAATGACAAAATTCAAGAAATTACATTGAAAAATCAAAGACTATGAGACTTAATGAATTGGGTCAAGAAAAGAAATATACCAGCCATCAAAACAATTCAGTTTAATAAACAACCATATATCAAAATTGAAGACCTTTGAAATACTCTTTATCTTATATTTAACTCAGCCCAAAGTCAACAAGTTAACTATTCTACTAGTCTTTACCTTCCATCCTTATATTTTATAGATAACACCTCTCCCATAGTATAATCTGACATATCTACTTCCACCCTCATTTTTTATCTAAGTCCAGTACAGCTAATACCAGTTCTTTTGTAAACCACTCCTTCAATTTCTTGAATGCCTTTTTCCGTTTCTCTGTCCACTCCTACTTCTGGTGTTTTTTCACTATATTATGCAAAGGTCTGGCTATTGCTGCAAAGTCTTTAATGAATCAACAATAATAGTTCATCAATTCTAAAAACTTTTGTATGTCTTTAACTTCTTTCAGAGTTAGCTAATCCAATATGCTTTTCATCTTCTTCTCTTCCATCTTTATTCCCTCTGGTCCTATTACTACTCCTAATATTTAAGTCCAAATAAGAAAAATATAGACAAAAAATAAAATAAAACTAAGTCTACTATTCACAGTTTTGATAGTTGAAATCTTCTATAATCTTCTCCATGTCATGTGATTATGTGACATGTGACATGCCTCTGTTATGTTTTGTGACATATGTGACCATCACATGTGACATCACACTAACCCTAACCCTAAGTTCCAAATAAAAAGATAAATATAAAAGAAAATAAAAATAAGAAAGGAAAATGAAATAAATAGAGTCCATTGTCTTCCACTCTGACACCTGCATTCTTGGATAAGTTTTTATAGTTGATTCAAACTCTGTCTAACTTCATGGACTTTTGCTTTAAGTGTGAACTGTGTCTGACAAGTAGAGAGAATTCTCAATAAGATGGTGCAGGAATGTGTAAAATACTTAGTTTGTTAAAAAGAATTCACTGTGGAGCATGATATATGGAAAAAGGAGAAGAATTTGGAAAACATGAGGAAAGCAGTAGCAGAGCTCAGGGGAGAATGTTTCTTTTGGGCCTTTATCCGGTTACTCTAATAGTAACTGTCCTTTTGACTTAAACTACTATGTTTTATCACTTTAAGCTCTACATCTGTAAGTACTACACACATAAACTCAAGAACTGATTTATTATATTGACTTTGTGATATTGAATTACAATAGCATGTATGAAAAAGTGAGAGGGACAAGTGCAAAAAAAGAAGCCCAAAGGCTCATTAGGGGCTGCAACTTACAAGAGACAAGGACACATATATAGAATACAAGGTAGTAGAAAGCAAGATAAAATTTTTGTTTAACTACAGCAGATGTTGTCCACAATACATTTACTTTAATGGTA
>Ga0157359_1001139_pt1 | contig 10615 bp, 5 predicted proteins | sample AttcapACBM3_FD_111482 | JGI IMG/M metagenome (GOLD analysis project Ga0157359, IMG submission 111482) | Fungus gardens microbial communities from leaf cutter ant in Botucatu, State of São Paulo, Brazil - Atta capiguara ACBM3 | ecosystem: Host-associated > Fungi > Mycelium > Unclassified ...
AAATATAGTTTACATCTCATTATCCAAGATCTGAAAGAGTATCTTAGAAGTTTAGAATAAATGTTCAATGCATTATATAAGAATGCAGAAGGCAGATCAGAATGACCTTTGACTTCAACTTATGTGCTATATCTCTACTAGTTACATAGGTCATATATTTTAGAATGAGACTTAGAAACTTAGAGAGTAGAAACCCACTAGAAGGTTGTAAGATATATTATCAATAATACTGAAAGAGAGATACTATTTTTAGTTGGTTTTTAAGATAACTACTACAGTATAGACTACTGGATTATATACTAGTTAGTATATCTAAGATAACTATCTGGAATATAACTACTAAGTAAGTTACCCTAATTGCTAGTAATCCTCAGATATCAGAGAATAAAGGTCCATAGAGTTAATCAAGACTAGTAAGGACATCTAAGATGGAATAGACAAATATGATCTGCATTGGAAGATGTTAGGAAGTACAGATGAGGGATAGAAGATTATCCATGGATTAGAACAAATATGATTGGAAAATAGGATGTGATATATATATTGGTAGTTTATACTATAAAGTCTTATTCTGAAAATCAACTAAAACTACTATCTACTTCTGGTGTTAGCAATAACACATCTTCTATCTCTTAGTGAACTTAGCCATTTCTTATTCTTGAGTATCTTATTCAAAATATGCAACCAGTACGACTCATAGAGATATAGTACATAAACTGAAACTGAAGGTCATTTTAACTCCTGCTTCTATATTTCTGAATAATACTTAACTAACTCATTTAAACTTCTAAGAGGCCCTTATTGAATTTTAGATAACATAGTATAAACTATATCTAATAGACAGTATTGAAACAAATCAGACTCATAGTTACATAGACAAGATTAATGCAGTCTACAATCTATACAAAGTCTATGGAGTTATATTCTAGTTTTCTGACTGTATAGTTAGAGTAACTTCTAGTACAAAGAGAGTTGCTTTTATGTGTCTAGCTTGGAATCTTGTGTTGTCTAAAGAGTAATAGGAGCAGGCTTTAACTTAGTAACTTTTTTTTCCACAATGGATACATAGATTATTGTTAAAGCATCTCTTTTGTTCTTTAACTGTTTGTTCTCATTAGAGATACAGATACTTGGGATGGGAAACAAATGAAAAATTGTAGATATAGTTACTTTCTCTTTCTCTTTTCCAATAGCAGTTGTTAATAACCATGGCTAAGAAGTATATTGCTTAGAAAGAAGTAGGTTTCTTCTCTTTCCATATATAGATGAGATCCTGGATTCAGTTTGAAAGTCCTTGGTAATATCAGTAACATAGTATATTATCTTCCTATCTATTACAACTTAAGACTTATAGAGTGAAGTCAAAAGAAGAACCTTGTATTGGATTAATATAAGAAAACTCAATGGAGTTTCTAGTATAAAAGTGTCTATCTTATATACTAGACTGTTGGTCTGTACTACACTAGATTCAGCTTATTCTAAAAGCCATGCATTTTCCTTAAGATTAATATGTGTAATATATGCTATATGATGTTATTTATTCCAGATTCTTCTATAATATTCTTATAAACTAAGTTTATTATCTTCAACTTCAACATATAGCACTTATTTCTAGAAAAAGTCTAAGAGTAGAATAAGATCTTTTAAAAATAATAAATATTTTGAATATTCTAAAATATATTTCAATCTAGTAACATAATCTAAAAATAATAGTATTCAGATAATTAGATACTTTGGTGAAAATATTTAGAATATTATGTCATATACCTATCTAAATATATCTAATTTATCTGATAATATTATAAATATTCTAGTATAAATTTATTTGGTTCTTTTTTCATGTTTAATTATATTACAACTTAAGTTTCAAAGTATTAAGACAAAAAAAATCTTATATTAAAATTGACATAAGAGAACTTAATGGAGTAGGAATTGAGATAGCATAGTAGTGATAGCTCTCTACTATATATATTATACCTATCTTTATCCTACTGTAAGGTTCAATTCTATAGTAATCTTTTATATAGGCATAGACTATTATTATGCTCTGTGTAATAAATTGTTTATTTTCAAAAAAATTGATAGAATTTTAAGTACAAAGTATTTATCTTATATACACTGAACTAATAGTTTATGCTATATTAAACCTAGCCTACCCTATATACTACATACTATTAACATACAGTATAATATTATTATTCTAGAACTTTTTACATTCTTTTGTATAACATGTAATTATATGATTATAACTGTAACATATGACATATATATGATATAGTGTCACATTGTATGACAGTTTATAATATTATGTTAACTCTTGACCCTCAGTCTAAAAATAAGAAAATAAATAGAAAATAAAATAGAAATAAGAAAGAAAGTGAAAATAAATAGAGTCTACTATCTTCAATTCTGATATTATCTTTTCTTTAAGGTTTTTTCTCTGAAGAAACTGACTTTCATTTTTGTCAGTTTCTTTCTAACTTTTTATCATTCTATTTATACAATATTTTGCCATATATTTTTAGTAATTCTCTTCTTCTGGAATTTTGTTCTTCTACTAGATTTAACTTTTTCTGTTTTCTAAATTCCACACTCATTCTCCTCTTAAACTTTGCTACTACTTTTTTTGTATTTTCTGAGTTCTTCTCTTTTTCCCAAGTATTATTTTCTACTGTAAATTACTTCCAATGTACTAAGTACTTTACTACTTCTCTTATTTTGCTTTTATTTAATATTTTTCTACCTCCCATTCTTCAACTCCATCTACTTCTATCAGTTTCACTTCTTTTACTTTTTGTCCTTCTACTTATTTCATATATCTCACTACTTAACTAATGTTTATAACTGGATGAATCCTTATTGAAGTTGGCAATTGTAATTTGATTACATTAATAGAAACCACCTTATCAATGATATATGGACTTATATATCAAGTTACTGGTTTCCTTGTTAATCACTTCTTGAATACTAGATCTTTTGTACTTAATATCTTATCACCTTTCTTCTATTTTTTGACTTCTTTTCTCCTTCTGTTTGTCTACTACTTTATTTCTTTCTGAGCTTTGTACTTCAGCTTCCTTCTAAACTTTCTTCATTCTTTTTGCCAACTCTATGATCTTCTCTACTTTTCTCTTCCTTCTAATATTTACTCCTATTCTTAACTCTCTATTACAATTTGTTCTAAACAGAGATACTTTAGTTGCTAAATGTGTTTTATTATTCACTGTAAACTCAGCTGTCACTAGCCATTCTGGCCAATCCTTTTGTTTATGATTCATAAAGAATCACAGATATTATTCTAATTCCTAGTTTATACATTTAGTTTATTCATCTGTTTGTGGGTAAAAGACTGTTGATAACTTCATTTCAATTTCCAATATTTTGTTTAGCTCCTTTGTTAACTTCAATGTAAACTATGATCCTTTATCTAATATTATACTTTGTGGAAACCCATGCAACTTTTATATGTTGCTTCTAAACAATTGTGTCAACTCTTCCACTGATGTTTTCTCTATAGTTGCCACAAAATATACTATTTTTAACAACCTATTGCAAACCACTAGAATTATATCTTTTCCTACTACTAATAGCAACTTTGTAATAAATTTATTGTTAAATATATCTATAGTTTCTGTAAGAGGAACTCCAAAATTTTATTTTTAAGGTGATGCTTAGGTAATACTATCAATGGTGATCTTATCTACATCTCTTGATTTATTGCTTCATACCTATTTATCTCTTTTTATTTTATTAATTATCATGCTTAAATCTTATTAAATAATCATATTTAATAGTTTGTATTGTAAGTATTATATCATGTGACAGACTACCTTCTATAGTATATATAGGAGCTTGTATAAGTAAATCTACTTTTATCTGAATATCAGCCTAGCTTCCAAGACACTTACTTAGCTTAATAAGTAAGATTTCTTCACAATTTCTTTAGTATCTAATTCATCATCAGCTTTTCTGCTAGTGCCTCTGTCCAATTCATTATTCTCTGACATATATTGCATCCATCCACATATTTTCCTACATCTTTTGTTACCTGGCTATTAATAGTCTCTTATTACCAATTCTATTATCTTCCATCTTTATTATGATGTAACCAGATTATTTCCACTCTCAATTCCTCATCTTTCAGCATGTATACTTTTCCCTTCTTCAACACCAAGTCCCCTTTTATCTGCCATTCATCTCCTTTCAATACTTTTACTCCTGCTTTCTTTATCTCTTTTACTACTCTAACTACTTCTAAACTATGAATTTATTCTTCTTTAATTAATTCTTGGTTTTTATAATTTTTTCTACTCTTACTTTCTAGTTTAGTTTTCCACTAAGTTCATCTGCTTCTTCTATCTTTGTTCCTGGTATATGTTTTAAGTTAAAGTTAAATCTTGACAAATACAATGCCTAGTAAGCTTACCTTCTATTTAAATTTTGTATTTTTATGAAATATTCTAAATTCTTACAGTTTGTCCAAACCTTAAACTTGAACTTTGCATCTTTTAACAATTGTTTCTAATTCTCTAATCTCCTAATTACTACTAATATTTCTTGTTATAAATCTTATAGTTTCTTTTCATCTCATTGAGAGATTTTGAGAGATAAGCTATAGGTCTCTATTTCCCATCTTTATACTCTATGAATAATACTCCTCCCATCATATAATCAGATATACTAACTTCCATTCTTATTTTTATCTAAGTTCAGTACTACTAACACTAGTTCTTTTATGAACCTCTCCTTCAACTTTTTAAATATATTTTTCTATTTGTTTATTCAATCTCACTTCTAATTCTTTTTCACTAAGTTGTGTAATAGTTTTTTATGAACTGCCAATAATAGTTCACTAGTCCTAAGAACTTCCCTTAAATCTAATTACTACTCCTAAGAATCCTACTTCTCTAACCTTCACTTACATTTTTCTAATTTTATATATAGATTGTTCTTTACTAGCCTCTTTACTACCTCTTCTACTACTTCATTATATTCTTTCTCCTTATTACATTCCATTCTGACCACATCTATTTCAATTCACAGATAACCCTTTCTCTCTCATCTACACTCCCCAACCTTTTCTAGTATGGATCACATATCTCTATTCCACCTTGAATGTTCTTATTAGACCCTTGCTAACTCTATAAGCCTCTATTTCCTAATAACTGAGAATTACTAGAAATCAGGGTAACTCACTTAATAGTCTCCATTTCAGATAACTACTCTAAATAGCATATCTAGTATATAATCTAGTAGTTTACACTATATTAGTTATCCTGAAAATCAACTAAAACTAACACTTACTTCCAGTGTTGGTAATAATATACCTTATTACCCTCTGGTGGTTTTCTATCCATTAAGTCTCTAAGTCCTGTTCCAAAATATATGACTAGTGTGACTAGTAGAGATACAGTATACAAGCTAAAGCTAAAGGTTGTTCCAATCTGTCTTTTACATTCTCAGATAATATATTAATTAATATATTTGGATTTCTGAGATACCTTACTAGATCTCAGATGATGAGATGTGAATCACATCTAACATTTCTTCTCTGTTCCTACTATAACATTATTAATAAAACTTGCTACTTTTCTGGTATTGATTAAGTTCTATAAAATTTCATTCATTATTATTACTGGAAAATTAGTAAGTCTAAATAATATTACAATAGATTCAAATAACTCTTTCAGAGTGTAAATATTATCTTCTACTTATCTTCCTCCTTTATCCATATATTATTATAACCCTATTATAAGTCTAACTTTGTAAATACTTTTTTAGTACTTATGTTTTCTATAATATTTGAAATTAATGGTAAGAAATAGTTATTTTTAATCATATATTCATTTAAATATTTATAGTCCTGTACCATACATTTCTTACCATTCTTTTTTCCTACAAAAAACACAGATTCCACTTGAAATGACTTCAAGAGTCTGATATACTCTTTTTTAATTTTTTTTCAATGAATTTGTGTACTTTCTCTCTTTCTTCCCTTAATAATGGATATTCCTTTCCTTTCTTCAACACAAATCCTTTCTTTACCTCTATTGCATAGTCTCACAGCTTCTTTGTTACCATCCTCTCACTCACTTTCTTTCCAAAAATATAAATCTACTTATGGAATCTTTGAGAAACCAATTTCTTAGTCTTTTCTTCAAAATTTGCTACTTTCTCTTCTTTGTCTCAAATATTCTATTTCTCTGCTACTTTCTTCACTTCTATCATTCTTTCTCTTTCCTATTTTTTCTTCTTCTTCTCTTTCTTCTTTTATTTCTTTTCTTTTCTTTTCTTTTTTCTTCTTCTGCTTCTGCTATTCTGACTTTTCCTGCTTTAGTCTTTACTACTTCTCACACTCTTCTAGATATCTTGTCATTTTTACTTCTCTTTTTTTCCAGTCAATTTCAGGATTGTGATGAGCAAGCCATAGCATTCTCAAAAATACACTCCACTTCTAACTACCAATCACATCAATCTCTGTTCTCACCCTATGCCACTGGTAATAAATATTCACTTCTACTGTATGCTTAATAAGCTTCTCCTTGTTGAAGAAACCATCTATGTTTTTCACATATATAGATCTTTTTATTTTCTTTAACTTAAACTTGTACTTTCTAGCAAGCTCTGAACTTATAACCAGCTCTATTACATTGCTATCCAATAATGTTTTTACTGTTACTCTTTCTTGTATATCAATTCTTTCAAGTTCAATTTTTACTATTACTTCTCTTAACATATCTCTATTATTTAGATTATGACAAGATGTATTTTCTATTACTCTAGTGAGTATTGCAAACCTATTATAATTAAAGCCTAGTCAAGGACCACTAACTCTTTTCCTTATTTAAATTATTTACATTATTTGAATTGTTCCCATATTCTAGTCTCCTTTCTTATCTTACAATTCTCTAATTCCTACAATTTCTTGCTAAGTGTCCAAATATTCTATAGCTATAACAATTCCTTCTCCTATTTATGTCCATGGTATATAGGTCTTGTCTAGGCACAAACCCTGCCTACTGTTATAAATATACTATGACCACATTTATCTTTTTTACTTCTTTTATTAGAGTAGGCTCTGTAAGTACCTGTTATTGAATCTTCTGTCTTTTTGGCCAAACTTAAGGTTGAAGTAATTGTTATCTATGCCCCTCTGATATTTATTATTATGTTTGTCCTTGATATCAAAGATACTGTCTTTCTCTCAATTTCTTCTTTTCCTTCCTACTCTTTTTTCAATATTTATCCAAATTCATCATCCTCTTATACTACTGTTTGATACTTCTAGAAGTACATTCTGCTTCTATTAACTTTCTTTTGATTACTCTATTCATCTCTCTCTTGTCTTCTTCAATCAATGACTTCCTTTCATATCTACTTCCTCTTGCTACTCTCTTGAACTTCTGTACAAACTCTTCCATTCTTTTGCTCTCTTGTTCCACTTTCTTTAACTTGAACACTTTCAACATCTTATCTTTTTCTTCACTAAATTTTTACTTTAAATTTATAAAGAATTTTCCTACTGTAGTAAACTTCTGTTCTCCAAATCTTTTATAATACTTTTTTTTCAAATGTCCACTAATTCTCCCTGTATATATAATAGAACCTACTGTACTTATTCTGTCAGAGCTAAAGATAATAGACTTAATTTGTTTTCATTTTATTTTATTTTTTTTGAAACTTAGGGTTGAGATTAGTATGATGTCACAAACTGTTACACACTAGTCACAAGTCACAGTCACATGATCATGATCATGCATCACACAGAACATTGTAGAAAGATATATGTTGATCTTAAAATAAACATATATCCTTTAGAATAGACTAGATTTAGTGTAGTATAAACTATAAGCCCAGTGTATATAAGGTAGACAGATTATACTTAGAAACTTCATTGAGTTCTCTTGTATTATCTAATACAGTGTTCTTTTCTTATCTTAACACTTTGAAATTTGAATCATAACATGTTCCTCTACTGAGATATTCTTTATTTTTATTCTAATATACAATCTGCATGCTATCAAAAAACCCAAAACTTTACTTGCTTCTTCATTAAATATTTGTGGCTTAGCCACTTTTATATTTGACTTAGTATTAGGTTGAAGAACTACTACTATCTCTCCTACTGCTGCTGTTTCTACTAGTAATATTTAGATCTGTGCTTATATTACCACAAGCTGCTTCTGTTGTTGCCAAATTATCTATTTATAATTGATTGCACCATATTGGCTCATGTTGTAATAAAAGAGGAGAGAATTGATTGGTATATGTGAGAATAATTGTGTTAGAGATATAAGAGATGAGAATATGTATAATAGTATGATGGAACTGGTACTAGTTTTTCCTCCAACTTGTATTCAGAACTCAACACTATCTTGGTAGATACTAGTGGCACTCTTTTTGTCTGCCTCATACTGTCTACTAGCTACTTAATCTACCAATTACTATTCTAAAGAATTTGTAAACAATTTTGACTTAAAAAGATCATTCTACTTTAGACAAAATATTAGAGATACCTGCTGTTCTTCTATATATATATGTCACAAAGAGACATTACAGTACAGGGTTACTACTTAAAGAAAGCTATTTATAATATCTATACAAGATAATATATCTACTAAGCACTAGTGGGCTTTAATGCAAAATAGACAACTAGGCTTCTTTTGTTAACTAGTACATCTTTTAAGCCTAGATATTCTTCTTGACCAAAGAGCAGTGTTAGTTAAGGATGATAAGAGAGTAGTAAAAGGAATAGAGAAGGCCCTGAGTTGGACAGTCTCAAGAAGAGATATTAAGTTCTAATATTACAACTTAAGTCTCAAAGTACTAAGACAAAAAAAAATCTTGTATTCATGCTACACTAAATCTAACCTATCCTAAAGAGTATATATACTATATACTATTGACATATAATATAATATCATTGTTCTGGAACTTTCTATGTTCTTTTATGTGATATGTGATAGATATGTGACACTGTGTCACAAATTGTGATAGTTTGTGATAGTCATATGTAATATTATACTAACTCCTAACTCTAAGTCCAAAAATAAGAAAATAAATAGAAAATAGAAATGAGAAAGAAAGTGAAAATAAATAGAGTCTACTATCTTCAATTCTGACAAATTACTCTATTACTGATCACATAGTTTCTCATGATCTCTATGAAACTCTAGACTTCATTTCTAAAAACTTGAGTATATCTAGAGTAGTTATCTATCTTTTCTGATCCTTGGTAGTCTGAGTACTAATATTTAAGATATATAGATACTCTTAGCTTGAAAATCAACTAGTGTAGTATACTGTTCTGAGTGTTCATATTCAGAAATCTGACTTTCTTTTTGTTCCACTTTCTATTAATATTTCCTTCCTAAATATGACTATCATGGTATATAGAGATATAGTATATCTACTAAAGCCAAGGTTATCTAGAATTTGTATATATTGGATGATATTCCTATGCTTTTCTGATATCTTTTATGATTTTCCCACAGATGATTTCCTATTCTGGGTATATTTCTCATCTAATATTAGAGACTAATTAGAGGATAGTATCAAGAATAAAAGAAGTAGACTTAATACAAGGTTCTTTTCATTGACCTACTCTAAGGTCTTTGATTTGTAACAGATAGTAAACAGTATAAGATGATCACTTATATAACAACACTTGATGAAGCTTAAAAGCAGAGATAATAAAGGTAATTTGACAAATCTTATAGGCTTGATAATGATGTTTGAAGTCAGTGATCTAGAAAAGATAAAGAAGTTTACAAACTTAGCAATAGTGCTATAACTTAAGATCTTATATAAGAGCAAAAGATAACTTTTGTATTGAGTAATACAAAAGAACTCAATAAAGTTCTAAATACAAACTAGTCTATCTTATATACCACAGACTATAGTCTGTGCACACACTATAATTAACCTACCCTAAAGTACATGTACTTTCCATAAGGCTAACATATTGTTGCTATGCTATATGACATTATTTGTTCCAGAACATTCTATAATCTTCTCTATATCATATGTTTGTGTGGCAGTTGTAACCATGATGTCACACTGAAACTCTAACCCTTAAGTCAAAAATAAAATAAAATGGAAAAGAAATTTAAAGAAAAAATAAAATAAAAAATAAAATAGAATCTACAGTTTGTAATTCTAACAAACAGACTGTATTTTAAAATTTTATAAAGTAATAGGTTCTCTTATATTATTTTAGATATTGTCAGAAGATATTAGCAGTAGATAAGCCTAGATCTACTTTATAGAAGCTTAATTACACTTTTAGGCTGATTATTACCTAAATTAGCTGTTAATTATAGTTATAGATACTGATCAGTCAAGTATACAGACCATATACTTGGACCATTCTACTATAGTATATATAGTAGTAATATAACACTAGAATATCTTATTCAAATATTAACTAGAGTTCCTGAACATATTGCTGCAGCATGGACTATAGGGTTAGGAGTTGTTTCTTCTATGAAGAAATGATTAGCTACACCATAGTTGTCTCAGTCAGCACCTCATGTAGTAGGTGTTGTTTTCTTATCTTTTTCTTATGTTCTGTGATGTCATTTATATATGGTTGCTATATACTAAACACATTGTC
>Ga0157359_1001144_pt1 | contig 10594 bp, 4 predicted proteins | sample AttcapACBM3_FD_111482 | JGI IMG/M metagenome (GOLD analysis project Ga0157359, IMG submission 111482) | Fungus gardens microbial communities from leaf cutter ant in Botucatu, State of São Paulo, Brazil - Atta capiguara ACBM3 | ecosystem: Host-associated > Fungi > Mycelium > Unclassified ...
ATAATATCTATATATTAACTTGAAAACAATAACTAAGTTATTTTAGTAAATTTTAGTCACATGATCATATGACTATGAGATTGTGTGATCAAACATGTAATATTATGGTTATTATATATGGTATTACATTATAACTCTTAGTTAAATCCAAATATTGAAAGTCAAAATAAAAATTAAAATAAAATAAAATCAAAACTAAGTTTATTGTTCAAAATTCTAACATATATAGTATATATATTAAACTCATAGATCTTAGAGTAGAACTTATAGTATAATATATAGTATAGAAATATTCTTGTTAAGTACTCTTATAATCTTTATAAGTGTTAGGCATAGTTCACACTGGGGTTGAAGGTCTACAAGATAGACTCAGAGATGTGTGGACTTGTAGAACAACCTTGGCTTCAACTTATGTACTGCATCATCTATCTGCTACATAGTCACAATTTCCAATGGAAAAAAGAAGTCCAAAATAGAAATGAGTACTGATTGGTGTGTTGCTGTTGAATACTAAGGATTAAGTTCATTAGAAGTTATCTTTGTCAATTATCAGACTAGTGAATTATAGTATAACTACTAATCTTATATACAGGTACATACTATAGAAGATACTTGGAGTTTCAGTAGTATAGCTCCTATTGTACTGAGCAGAGGTTTCAGTGTTGAGATACTGACAGGAGTATGACTCTGCCATAGATTGAGTCAGATAGGAGTATCTCTGTTATAGAAGATAAAATCTCCAGATTGTTGCATTACTGCTGTACAGACATGTTGCAAAGAAGATAAGCTTTTAGATTAGATGTTAACAAGGAGTATTACCATAGGGATGTGTTTTCTGGACAAATGGACTTGGCATATGACAATAAGACTTTTTTACTCTAAGACTACTTGAGTAAGCTGCTAACTGTCTTTTTTTTTTTGGTTAATAATTCATTATATAGAACATAGTGGTAGACTGTGGTAGTTACAAAACATAACTACTTATATACAAAAAAAAGATATAGCAAAGTTAAACTAAGCTAAGATACTATTCTAAAAGTAAAATGCTTCAGGATTGAACTCCAGGAACATGAGTATATCCATGAGAGATTTCTTTTTAGGGTTCTAATACTTGTTATATCTCAGACATTCAAATAAAATGTGTCTTCTTGTTTTAATAGAGTAGTTTCTACATGGTAAGCTATAAATTCTTTAGAGAAAAATCTCAGCCTGTATTTGCTTATAGAAGTGTGATTTGTAATCAATCTTGTGATTTATATGCATATTGAATTTGAAAGGCCAAAGTACTTTAGCCAAGCTCTTTCTTTTGTATAAGTTGAATGAATATATACTTCTTTGTCATCATTTAAATCAAGAAATTTTCTTTCTTTGTAATCAGAGGCTTGAAAAGTAATCTGCCATCTACAAATGATGGAGTCACATTCTTCTTTTTTGTTAAACTCCCAAGATATTCTACTTAGTAAGATAGGATCAATTTTGATGTATTTTGATTCATTGTTGACCATTACATGTGGAGACCATTTGATGCTATCAGGAAAATCTCAGAATGAAATTGAATTATTAGGATTTTTATTGAAAAATTCTCTGAGATTCTTTGATATTATGATAGAATGAAGTTGATATAAATAAACAGAAGTGTCAAAAATCCACTTCATAGCTAAGATAGCATCTGTAATGACAACTATTTTAGAGATTTCTTATAGTTTTGTAATTTGGTCTATTCTACATCTAATAATAAAAAGTTCTGCTTTAGTGGAGTTAACATTTATAGTGTGATAGATAGATTTATTGATGATGTTATAGCCTTTTCAAATGTGAGATACCAAAGTAACAACATTGTTCTTGATGCTTTTATCTGTGATAACAAGTATTGTATCTTGATTGTCAAGAAATCTTCATAAATATTATTGAGTCTATTGTGATGAGTTCTTAAAGTGTCTATATCTTTTTGATTAACTGAAAAAAAAGAAAATCAATCAGAAAAGTGCTTATTAAATGAAAACCTAGTGAAAGTTCATTGTTTAAAAAGTCAAAGGAAGGGAAAACTTTTTTTAAATGAATATTGATGTCTATAATAGGACTTTTGATTTTTGACTATTGTTTAATAGTATGTTGTTTGAGAAGAGCTGCCACATGTAATTGATATTGACTGATGATTTTATCAAGGTGAAATTGAATGAGAATGAGACCAGCTATAGTTTCTACACTCCAAATAATTGAGGTTTGGAATGTTCCTATGATCTATAAAGCTACTTTTCTCTATCCTTTAATTCTTTGAGTGGTTGGAATAGTAGTACTTCTTTGAAATACCATAATTGAAATCCATATAAGGCAATGGGTAGAATATATAGAGGAGTCATTTGTATATGAGAGATGATTCTCTATTTGAAATAGTTTCTTATTGAAGAAGAGGCCTAAATATCTCCATATATCTTTCAGATGAAGCAAAGAACTTTTTAAAGGTCTAAGATCCAGCAGAAGAGAATGAGTGCTTTTAGTTGACCTGGAGAAGTAGAAGATTTCTGACTTGTTGTGCTCAATGACAAGGCTAAACTGATTAAAGAGGGAAGAGATGATGTTGTAACCACAAAAAAGATTTGCATTCAATTTTTCATAGCTTTTTTCTTGAGAAATAAGAAGTCCATCATCTACAAATGAGAGAGTAGAAATTGGAATAGAAAGTAAAAGAGATTTAGCTCTTTTTTCAAAAATGTAAAAAATAAGAGTGATATAAATAACAGAAAGAATAGGAAAAAGAGCAGAACTTTGTTCTAAACTTATACTAGCTTTAAAAAATGATAAAACAAAATTATTTCATATATATTGCATTTGTCTGTTAATTAAATAATCAGAAAAGAAGAAAGAAATTTGAGAATCAAAACAAGCTTTATTCAAAATCATTGGAAGGAGTTGATGGTTAAGAGATAGGAAGAATTGAGCAATATCAAAAGTGAAAGTACTTGTATGAAGACCTCTGAGCTATCCTACATGTATAAGGTAAGTTAGAAAAATGCCCATATCCGTAGTTGACTATTGTTCAATACTACTTATTTGGGTTAGATGGATAAAGCTTGAAGCAATGGAATAAACTTGAATTCTGTTGTTAATGACTTTTTCAATCAATTTTCCTACTGTATTAAGAAGGACAATAGATTAGAAGGTTTTGGGAACATTGTAAAAGGATTTATTTGGCTTAGAAATAATAATCAATATTGATTTCTTGAAATGAGATGGCTAATGGCTGAGTCAATGCTGTTGTAGCAACCACTAGTCTAAAAACAACTAATAGACTACTAAGTAAACTTAAGAGCATAGTATCTTATAGAGATCATAAGAGAACTTGATTAGGAGTCCTCAATACATTCCTACACTATTTATACATGGTCCATGCTAATGATGAATAACTTTGCTCTAATATCCATGTATTGTCTATAAATATATTATGTGTATATTATGAGGTAAACATACTATTAACATATATCTTGATATTATTCTTCTAGCCTCTTCTCTCAGAGTCTAAGCCTATGACCTTACATCATGTGATATGTCATGTAACCACAGTCACATGTCTCTTCATTATCAAAGAAAAGAAATATTAATATTAAATCAAGAAAAATAGATAAAAGAAAAAGAAAAATGTTAGTGTTTAAGTGTACTATAACAAATGTAGGAATTGGCAATGTTGACAAAGTTTGTGACACACTTGTCATCCTTAGTTACTGTTTTCAAATAACACCAGAAGATATAATCAGAATCTAAAGTAAACAAATTATTACATTCATTGATAGCTGTTAGAGTTGTAAACAAAGAACTCTATTTTATTTTATTTTTTTAATTTTCTTCAATTTAATTTAATTTTTTTGACTTGAGGTTAGGGTTGGATAATATCACTATTACAGTCACAACTATTATATGAGCATGTGACACAGAGAAGATCATAGAAGGTTCTAGACAAATTATATTATACAGCTTAGCAACAATATGTTGGCCTTATGAAAATCATGTGTATTTTAGGGTAAGGTAGTTATAGTATACACACAAACCATAGTTTGTGGTATATAAGATAGACTAGTTTGTACTTAGAATTCTATTGAGTTTTCTTGTGATTACTCAATCTAAAGTTGCCCTTTTGTCTAAACCTTTGGACTTAGATCATAACAATAGTGTCAATAAATTCTACTTTGGAAAAAGAAGACTATTCTGTATTTTGATGCAATGGAACTTCCTCCAATAGTCAAATATTTATCAGTCTATCTTAAGCCACATTATAAAACTGATAGATAGCTTGCTATGATTTGTCTAATTTATTGCATGGACAACTGTTGTACTTAATAGCCTCAGTAGCAGGCAATTTGCATTTTTTAACCCAATTCATTAAGTCTCATAACCTTTTGTTAGTCAACACAACTTCTTGAATTCTATTGTCAAAGAAAGTTCATTTAGCTGATTTGATGGTGTTCATATATTTGATCCAGTCTGTTCTTTTTCTAGAAGTCTGATACAAAGATAAATATTTGCTGCATTCATTGTTTTACTATGCCTTGGAATATTTAGTAATGTTAACCTGTCTAGCATATTTATACCAAAGTTCTTCTATTATAGAGGTAAATTTTTCCATTATTGCTTCTAGAATCTTGCAACTATAGATTTTGATTGTTTAATACTTTCTATTCTGTTCTTTAATTTGTTTACAAATTCTTCTTCTTTACTATTTTTGACAATAGCTAGTTTTTTCTCTTAGATGAATTCTTCCTCAATAATGATATGAACTAATAAGAGAGCATCATCAGATGGTCCTCAATAGATAGATAATATAAAAAGGATTCCAATTATTGTTCCTTATATTGAAATCTTCCATCATGATCAAGATATTATTCAAATTTACCTTAGTATCCTTGAGATACTTTAAGGCAGATTGATGATTGTCTGAATAGATGTTGATATAAAAACACATGGAGCTGTTATTAAAGAAAGAAACAAGATTGATGTTCTTGTGGTTTATAATATCTTTTCTTAGAGAGAAACATAGCCTGGTAAGTTTAATATTAATATAAGTGAGAACTCTTGGATGTTTATTCTCATTGTTAGAATTTCTGGCAAACAGTATCTATAAGAGGTGATTAGGAGCTTCTATGATTTTTTTACCTTCTTCAGAAGTAGCATATGGGATATATCAAATGATAGACTATAGAGGTTCTTGAATAAATAATATGTCATAGTCTTTATTGTTTTATAAAAGAGTGTTAGTAAGAAGTCTGTTCTTACAAACAATTTGGAAGAGTATTTTTATGGATTTCAAAATCATTGTTTGTTACCACTTACAGATAAGTGAATTAAGTTAGCCCTGATCTCTTGGAGCTCTTGAGTCTTTCAGTTATGCTAGTTGCAATTGAACTTGTGTTTCCAGGATGAGCAAATGTTACTGTTTACTTGATAATTACCTTTGCAGTTGATATATTTGAAACTGTACAAACAAGGTTCTCCTTTTAGAGTTTTGAGCTTAAGAGAATTAGTCCTGAAGTTGGCTTTGTAACACTATGCCATATTTCTGTGGTGTTTGAGTTTGTGTAGTCTATTATATTTTTAGTACTTAGACCTATGAGTATGACATGTAAATATTGTATACCTCTATTTTTAGCAATTCTTGTATTGCAGAACACTGGAGTTCATATTGGTATCTTTGATAGTGGTAATGTGGCATTCTATATTAAAGCACCTGTTTATAAGTAATTTTTCTTTTGTACTATTTTGGGAGTTCCAAATGTCAATCCAGATGATAGCTATGTCCAATTTGGAAAATACTTTGATGATGTATAGATAAAATACTAAAACAATATCCTTAAAGAGATGGGTAGTTTGAATGACTTTCTCAACAATATCTGTGGTGATAGAGAGATTAATATCTTCTATATAATATGGAATACCTAAAATCTTCAAGTAAGACTTTGATTGGGGAAGGCTAGAGCTTATTATGTTACTTGAATCTATATTTTTCAAGTCTTTTATGTATCTCTCTACAATATTTAAGTCAGAAGTCACAATTATCTTATTTTTGGTGACAATGATACTCTTGTTGTCAGCTCAAATAAAATTAATTGAAATTTTTAATGTTAATACCTATAAGAATGATAATTTGTTTTCTACAGGGTTTTTTTATAGTCATGTTAAGTTTAGATTTACTCTTTTGACTTGATTTGTTGATGACATTATTGATTTCATTAACCTTGTTAACTAAGAGTTTGGGAAATATATCTTTGATCTTGATAATATCTTTGACATTGTTCTTGGAAGTCTTAGCATAAGAGGGCTTGTTAAAATTAGAGTTTGAATCTGGTGTTTGATTCTTTTTGAAATACTTCAACTTGGCCAAAACACTTGTGCTTGGCCTGGAGGGAATAGATAGCAGAATCCTAGAAATACTAGCTTGTTTTTCTTTATCTTTTTTTCTTAGTATTGTATTGTTGGATGGTTTCTTGTTAAACTGTGCAGAAATACATTGTCTGAAAGAATTATTGTCTTTGTTAGCTGTTAGTTTATCTCAGCCAGATTCATAAATAGCCTAGAAAAAATCCCATGCTACAAAACTAAATTCACTGATTTGAGAAATATTCTCAACAGTCTTATTTTTTAGTTTGTGTTGCCTAATAAAGACCACAATTCTAAGAAGTGAGCAGGTGATATGAAAAATATCATCTTCCAAATATTCATTCATACTGAAAATAGAAAATAGACAGAAATTACTATTCCATAGTTGTAGATCTATAGGCTGATTGATAGTATACAGAATGACCATAGGTTTAAAATCTTGAGGAGTAGTTATGTTGCAAGGTTCCCCCATGTGGAGAACATGTATATGTTCAACTAATAGTATCTAGTTAGTAGAGTTGTTCATTCTCTCCTTGACCATTATACAAGAAAGAGATGGACTTTGAGCTCTTTTATTTTTATCTTAATTTGCCTATGTAGGACTGTTGGTTAATGCTTGGATTATGTCTGTGTAAGCTATAGACAACATATTGGAATGTGTAAACAATTCTCTGAAACTATTAGTACTGATAGTGTTTGACTTATCTTTAGGCATATCAGTTTTAATATCTATGGATACAGTTGTAGGAATTGTTGATGAGTTATTTTAAAGGTTTTATGTCAAAAGAATATAGTGTATTTTCTAAGTTTCTGCTAAGTGCTACCATATAAGATGATGGTAAGAGAGAGAGAAGTGACTTGACTGCTACTAGCTGTCTTTGGTTAGTAATTACTAAAACATTACTCTGCTATCAACTATCTAACATTTGATTTGACAGAGTACTTGTAAACTAGGTAGTTAATGTTCTTATACTTGAAGATAGTAAACTCTATTTATTTTTATTTTTATCCTTATTTTTATTTTTATTTATTTATTTACTTAGAATTAGGGTTAGTGTGACATTACAAAGTGTCACACATCAGTCATGGTCACATAGCCATATATCACACAGAAGAACATAGAAGATTCTAGAATAATGATATTATATAGTATATTTACCACATATTGACCTTATAGCTTTTAGAATAGGTTAGATAAGGTCTTGTACAAACCAACCAGCTAGTGTATATAAGGTAGACACTTTGTACTAGGAACTATATTGAGTTTTCTTGTATAAATCCTATATAAGGTTTCTTTCTTAACTAAACTCTGAGTCTTAAATTATAACAGATTCTTTAAATGGGTACTAGTGTTAGCTATTTCAAAGAAGACTAAGAAATAAATAGCAGTGTATAAATGGACATAGTTAGAGAAGGCCATATAAGCAGAGGTTGGAGATTAGTAACAGAAGATTAAGTGTTTTGCTATTGTAACTGAAAAACTTTGTTTTTTTTTAGGTCAACAATTTATTACACAGGGCATGATGGCAGTCTGTGCCTACAGGAGGAATTATGTATGGAGTATCAATACCCTAACCTTTTTATATAATTACCTAACACAAAAGACTACTAAGAAATTAAACCCATAACCTCAAGTAGGTTTGAAGTAGGCATAATACATATGGATGGGGGGCTCTTCTACTATGCCATCTTTCCCCTACACTTTGTTTACTTGTCAGGCTTGGTTTATACATTTCACTGCTTCAAACTATACAAATAAGTCTGTGTTATTAGGCTATTTTATAAGTAAGATTACAATCTGATTTTGAATTATAGCTCTAAAGTCTTGTCTAAACTTGACTATAATAATATGAAAGTTCATGTAGCTGGCTTGAGAGATTAGCAATTGAAACTTATCATCTACTACATAGCTCTTTTAATAGTAAAACTCAGTTCAAAAGATAATGAAGAAAGTACTAGTAGCTGATTCTTTATAGAAAAATATTTTCTGACTACTTGGCTACTCAGCTACTTCTGGAAAATGAAAAAGCCTAGGAAATCATATTTTGGTTATTGCTAAATTAGTCCAAAGCTAACCTGATGTAAAAAAAGCATGAGCTATAAAAGACTTATTCTAGATAGTGATTTTCTCTAGAAGAGAGAAAATATTGGATTTTTAATAATACAAGAATATTCTTAATCAGAGAGATATATCCAAAGAAGAAGGTTTAAAAGTTAGTAAAGGGATAGGAGGTATATCTATAGATGTAAAGGTTGTTAAACACAGTTCACACTCCACTATCCAAGATCTAATAAGGGTCTTTTGGGAGTCCAAATGAGTTAGTTAGCATTATTTGTAAATGTGGAAGGCAGAAGTTAGAATAACCTTTGGCTTCAGCTTATGTGCTACATCTTTATAAGTTGCACTGGTTACATATTTTAGATAGGTACTCAAGAACATGAGATGTTATGATCTCAATTCTTAGGGTTGGATATAAGAATAACTCTTGTATTAGAGAAACACAAGAGAACTCGATAGAGAGCTCTTTACAAACTAGTCTACCTTATATACTCCTATAGATGGTCTGTGCTAGCTACTGTGCACCCTACCCTAAATGACCATGTGTATAGCATGAGGCCAATATGTGGTGTTCATGTTGTATGACATCATTTTGTTCTAAAATCTTTTACTTCCTTCTCTCAAGTCCCATGATCACTTCTAACCCTAAGTGTTCTAAAAATAGAAAAATAAAAAATAAATCAAAATCAAAATCAAAATGAGAAAGAAAATAAAAAGGAACAAAGTCCACTTCTTGCGATCTTGACATGAGGGTGACTAAGTCCACTGGAAAGTAGGAGATATGTCATTGCTAATACTGGAAATTAGTGGTAGTTCTACTGGTATATATACTAAATATGCTATCTAGGGTAGTTATTTAGAATGGAGACTGCTAAGTGTTACTCTGATTACTAGTGATCCTTGAATGTTAGAGATGGAAATCTATGGAGTTGGCAAGAGTCCAGTAAGGATATTTGAGGTGGAATAAAGATGGTTGATCTGCACTGGAAGAGATTGGGAAGTGCAGATGAGGGAGAGACATTATCTGTAGGTTGGGATGGATGTGGCTGGAATGAAATATAACAGAAGTAGAGTTTGATATTAAGGTTCATAGATCACAGAGTTGACTTATAAAACTAACAAGTATGTTGTTAGTTGATATCTATAAGGCATGTTGGCACTTAGCTACTTCTCCAAAATGATACTGTAGAAGGCCCAAGACTTTGCTTATGTTGTCAAAGTTCTGAGAGTGCTCTACTATAATAGACATCATGTAAGAAGTAAGAAAAAGTAAGGAGGTTAGAATATTAATAAGCATAGCTCTAGATTGTTGAGTCAAAAATATGCTTGAAAGTTCCTTGGAAGGGATTCTGTTCTACTGTTAGAGTGACTGGGCAGAGATACAGAGTTTGTACTTTAAGCTCTAAGAAAAATCTAAGATCTATTGTTTAAATAATATACAGGCAAAACTCATCTCCAGAAGAAACATAAGAGAACAGAATGAGGTCTCTTGAAGGTGGCAACTAATCCTAAATACTCTAGAGTTTATTCCGATCTAGTAGAACAATGCTGACATAACCAAGAAATAATAGTGCTTAGATAGTTAGGAACTCTGATGGAAACATCCTGAATATTTACCAGAAAAGGCAGAGGCCTACCCAATGGTAACAGAGGGCACAGAACAACAATCATGTAGGTACTGGCAGCTGTTGGAGTTTGGGCATGGAGACAGTGGAGTTGATATAATGAACTCTAGGAGTTTGGTGACAGAGATCAGAGTTTGGGAGTGCGAAATAGGGCTAGGTCCCTTACAATATTACTTTCCACTACCATGCTTATAGTGGAGAACTAGCAGATTAATAGAGAGTTTAGAGAAATAGTCCAAGTGTAAAGAAGAGACATACTGATTGTCATAGAATCAGTAAGCCGATTACTCAGCATATTCATATCTCATGGCTTGATGGATAGCATATTGATATAAGGCAAGTGTCTCCGCCGTGAGATCGTGCTGCGCGCTCATCCTTGATGCTGAATGCAAGTCCAACCGCAATTGCTGTCCTGCTTTGCATCGTTTCTGTAGCTTCCATACATGTATACCTACTGCTTCGACGTCTGCAGGTGAGCGTTGGCATTTCGGGTTTGCCTTCTGTCTCATGAATTTACATCTCAGTTCTATGGACAAATACCAGG
>Ga0157359_1001145_pt1 | contig 10591 bp, 11 predicted proteins | sample AttcapACBM3_FD_111482 | JGI IMG/M metagenome (GOLD analysis project Ga0157359, IMG submission 111482) | Fungus gardens microbial communities from leaf cutter ant in Botucatu, State of São Paulo, Brazil - Atta capiguara ACBM3 | ecosystem: Host-associated > Fungi > Mycelium > Unclassified ...
CTGGGCGAGCGCTTCGTCGAGATCTATCTCGCCATCAAGCGCACGGAGTACCGGCAGTTCATGGCCGAGGTGGGGGAGCAGGATTGGCGGTGGTACCTGACCCACGGTTGAGGATCAAGGCCTTCCGCCAGCGCTCATCCCGCCGCGACGGGCGCCGGTGCAGGCGCTGGTCCAGCAGGGCCAGCGCCTGCTCGCTCTCGCCGCTGCGCATGAGGGCCACCAGCAGGGTGTCCTCGAAGACCTCGCGTTGGGCGCCACTGCCGCCGAGGCGGGCGATGTCGGCGCGCACCGGGGCGAGCAGCCGGGCGCAACCGCGATAGTCGGCCTCGGCGAAGGCCAGCAGGGCGCAACACAGCAGCGCGACGACGGGCCCGGCTGGCAGGCGTCCCTCGGCCAGCCGAGCCTCCAGGCCAACCACCCGAGCTTCCAGCGCCGCACGATCTCCAGTGGCCGCGGCGAGCATGGCCATATGGACGTCGGCGAAGGCCAGGCCCGGTTGCTGGAACAGCCCGGCGACACTGACGGTCGTGGCTTGCCAGCGCGACGGCGATACCTCGTGACCCAGCAGCGCCAGGCGCCAGAGGAAGGAGGCGTTGTCGCTCACCCGGTTGAGCGGCCCGGCGGTGGACTGGGCCGGCGCCACGTACTGGTCGTAGAGCGCCAGCGCGCCCTCGGTATCGCCGCGCTCCAGCGCCACCAGGGCGCCATGCCAGGCGATATGGCCGTGCAGGGTGCCGTGGCGGGGATACTCGGGCAGCCAGTCGGCGATCAGCCGGGTGGCGTCTTCGCTGGCACCGGCTTCGTGCAGGGCATGGGTGAGGGCATGGGCGGCGTTGACATTGTGCCGGCGCAGCTCCAGCGCCCGCTCGGTCAGCTCGCGTCCGTGGCCGACCGCGCCGTTTTCCGCGTGCGCCCAACCCCGGTAGGTGAGGAACCACCAGTCATCCGCCGCGAAGTGCCGGGCATGGCGTTCACAAAGATCGACCCGGGCCTGGTCATGATCGGCGCGGCCGGAAAACGCCAGCAGGCCGAAGGCGCCCAGGGGCAGGCCGAGGATCAGGATGTCGCGTGGCCAGCGCTCGGCATGGTCCAGCGCACCTTGGAGTGCCTGGGCGGATTTGCCGGCAACCAGCCGCTGCAGCACTTGCACATGGCTGCGTTCGCGCTCCGTTCCACGCCGCACGACCAGGCGTTGCGCTCGCTCGATGGCGTGGCGTGCGGCGCTTGGCTGGTTGTCGATCAGTTGCAGGCGGGCCCATGCGGCCCAGGCCAGGGCGAAATCGGGATCGGCGGCCAACGCCTGGTCCAGCGCCTCACCCGCGCCGGGCCAGAGTGACAGCAGCAGGTCCACGCCGGTCTGGTAGCGATCAGCGGCGTGGCTGGAGCAGGTCGATAGCGGCAGCCCGTAGCGGTCGGTAGCGGACATGGCGATCTTGGCCGGACGGGCTGGAGCGCTCGGCGCCGGGATCAGGTGCGCTGTCCCGGACGCTGGTCGCCCGTCCTGGTTACTGCGGCGAATCCGCCTCGGGTGCGGCAGCGGTATCGGCCGGCTTTTCCTTCGCCGGTGCCTTGTCGCGGCGGGCCTGGGCGCGTTGCCGCCGGGCCTGGCGCGCGGCGTGCAGCGCCTGGGGCGCCGTCACGACGCCGACCGCTTGACCATTGAGGTCGAGACGGGGCGCGTTCTCCTTCATGCTGGCCCAGTAACGGGAGCCCTGGCACCAGGCGGCGATGCCCAGCTTCAGCTGGTCGACGGAAATACCAAGCACGCCCAGCTGCTGCTCGGCATCCTTGAGGATGCCTTCCTTGAGCGGCACCTTGGGCGCCGGATTGACCGGGAAGGCCAGCGGGAAGTGCTTCTGCAGCCGGCGGATGGCCTCGAAGGCGGCTTCCTGCTCGGGAGTCCTGGCTTCGCGAGCAGGCTTCTGCGACTGCGGCTTTCTGCCGGCAGGCTTAGGCGCGTGCGGCTTGCGCTCGGCTGGCTGTTCCTTCGCCTTTTCGGCCCTTAGCCGGTCGCGAAGCTCGGATAGTTGTTCAAAGCCCATTGTGCAGCTCGTCGGTAGCGGATTTATGTCGGGCGCGAGGATACCTCAAGCCGAGACTTCGCACAGCGCTGAGAGCTATCGGACGTCGATCAACCGACGAAGGCCACAGGCCAGGAGCGAGGCCGACTCAGCCCACCAACAGCTGGTAGAGCGCTGGCAGGGTCGCTGCCAGCAGCGTGGTCGCCATGGCCAGGTTGAAGTAGCGCGCGCGGCGCGCATCCGTGAGCCAACGGCGCAGGGCGTGACCGGCCAAGGCCCAGACGCCGACGCAGGGCAGGCTCAGCACGGCCAGCAGCGACGCGGCCAGGGCTACGTTCCAGCCGTGATTCTCCACCGGGATATAGGCCGCGGCCGCACTGATGGAGACCGTCCAGGCCTTGGGATTGACCCACTGGAAGGCCGCGCCGCCCAGCAGCCCCATGGGCGCCGCGCCCTCGGCGTCGAGGCGCAGCGGACCTGCGGTGGCGATCCGCCAAGCCAGCAACAGGAGATAGGCGAGTCCCAGGGCGCTCAGCAGCAGGTGCAGGCCGGGCAGGGCGCTGAACACCACGCCCAGGCCAAGGCCCAGTACCGCCAATTGCAGACCTACCCCGACGGCGATGCCGAAGATCAGCGGCAGGGTACGGCGCAGGCCGACCTGGGCGCCGCTGGCGAGGACCAGGGCGTTATTGGGGCCGGGCGTGGCGGTCATGGTGAAGCCGAACAGGAGGAAGGGCAGGAGCACAGCGAGATCGGTCATGGACAAGGATATTGCGTAGCAGTCTGGGTGGAAGCCTAGTTTATTGTCCTTGCCAAGATTTAATATTGCATAAGTTGAAAACATACAACCTGGAATGCAATGAATGATCGAGCTGGATCGTCTTGACCATCGAATATTGCGTGAGCTGGAAAGAGACGCGCGCCAGACCAACGTCAAGCTGGCCGAGCGCGTCGGCCTTTCGCCCTCCGCCTGCCTGAGGCGCGTCCAGGAACTGGAGCGTTCCGGGGTGATCAAGGGCTATCGGGCCGTGGTTGACCGCACGCAGCTCGGTCTCGGTTTCGTCGTCTACGTGACGGTGGGCATGGCGTGTCATGGTCGCGAGGTGCTGGATGCCTTCGAGGCGGCCATCCGCGACTCGGCGGCCGTGGTGGAGTGTCATACCGTCACCGGGGCGGTGGAATACCTGCTGCGGGTGGAGGTGGCCGACATGCAGGCCTACCGCACCTTCCACACCCAGGTCCTGGGCGTGTTGCCGCACGTGCATTCGGTGGTCAGCCATATCGTCATGGATACGGCCAAGGACGAGCGGGCCTAGCGACACGCCGCGATGGCCAGGGTGGCCGCCGCCGTGCGGGTCTCCACGCCGAGTTTCACGTAAACGTGCTCCAGGTGCTTGTTCACCGTGCGTGGCGAGAGGCCATCCAGGCCGGGCATCACCGCATCCAGCAGCACCACGTCCGGGCGCCGGCGCTGCATGCGCTCCAAGGCGCTGGCACCGTCCATTGCCACCAGCACCATTGACGGGCGGCCGTTTCCGCACGCCTGAAGAAAGGGATCCAAGCCGCGCCAAATCAGGCTTTCGGTATACGCCATCCAACGTATTAAGGGCACGATGCACGCTTCGGCGCCCGCGACCTGGTCAGGCGTCTGCGCCGGCAACTGGAACCGGCGGTGGCCGTGTAGGGAGAGGAGGGCGTAAGTGTGCGGGCGGTCGATTGAGTCTTTCGGATGAATTACTAAAGAGGAAGTAAGCGTGATGTTTCCGAAATAAGGCTCATGATTTTTGCCTCATTGCCTGAGTCGCACGGCTGACACTGGCGAGAATATTCGCAATATTTTATGGCGTCTGGATTCAAAGGCGCTGCCCTATGGTGGTCACGAGATAGTCGATCATCACGCGTACTTTCAAAGGGAGGAATCGGTTCGGATGATACATCAACCAAATTTCGCCTTGGTATTTACCAGGGTCCAACTCCCAGTCAGGTAACACCTGCACGATCCTGCCACTTTCCAAAGCGCGCTTCGCCATGAAGTCCGGCAAATTCGCGATGCCCAGGTCGTTTTCCGCCGCGCTCAGCCTAGCTCCCGCGTGGTTGGCGATATAGCGGCCCTTGACCGGTACTGTCTGCGTCAACTCTCCGCGTTTCAGACGCCAGCAGTTGTCATCGGGGGTTTCTCCCAGGTACAGGCACTGGTGCTGGGAAAGATCTGCCGGAACGCCAGGCTGACCATGCAACTCCAGATAGCCTGGCGATGCACAAAGCAACCACCGTACCGTCCCCAAGGCCCGGCCGGCCAACCCGGGCGGTGGCCGTTTCGTGAGACGAATCACCAGATCGAGGTCATCCGTCAACGGGTCCGCATCCAGGTCGTTGAACACCAACTGCACATCGATCTGCGGGTAGGCGTCCAGGAAGTCGGGGACCAGTGGGTGAAGCACCGTTCTGGCAAATTGGGTAGGGGCGCTCAACGTCACGCGCCCTTTGGGGCTCGAGGCGAGCTCTCCTGCCACGTCAACGGCACCTAGGGCGGCATCGAGCATCCGCCTGCACTGCTCGTATACCTCCATGCCTGACTGGGTAAGGCGAACCCGACGTGTCGTGCGTTCCAGCAGCTGAGCACCCAGTAACTGCTCCAGGCGTTTGATTTGCCGACTGACCGTGGAGGGTAGGCTACCCAGCTGACGGGCCGCTTCGGAAAAATTACCCGTGTCCGCTACCCGAACGAAAACCGCCATATCCGCAAGCGACTCATGAAGCTCCGCCGGTGTCATCGCCGCTCCCAACGATCATTGATGCCTGCGCAGCATAACTGATATTCCGCTTCGCTACATTGTCTGGGACACGGCATTGCTGAACACTTGCTCCGCATTCAAAGGGGGGCATCATGACTAACGGTAAGAGTCTTCTGTGGCTAAGCGATCTCATGTTATTGGGCGTGGCCATTGTATGGGGCACCAGTTATGGGGTCGTGAAGTCTGCGTTATTTTTCTATCCCGTGCTGGGTCTACTGACATTGCGCTTTGGCATAACATTTCTAATCCTGAGTCCGGCACTTCGTAACTTGTCCGGGCTGAGCCTGATGAGGATTTTAGGCCTCTCCAGCACGGGTGTGCTGTTATTGGCGATATTTCTAAGCGAAACCTATGGGTTGATGTACACCACGGCAACGAACGCCGCATTCCTCATCAGCCTATGCGTCATGCTGACACCGCTGGTGGAGTGGCTTTGGCTCAAGCGAAAGCCCAGCGCCGTGGAATGGAGTGCGGTGGGTCTTTCGCTATTGGGTGCCGTGCTGATGACCCAAAACGGCAGCTGGACACTTAATATGGGCGATGGGCTGATACTGCTGGCGGCCCTGTTCAGAGCGGTTCAGGTTTGCCTTATCAAACGGGTGACCCAGAACTGCCAGGTGCCTGCACTAGCCGTCACCGCGCTGCAATCTGGAATAGTCGCCTTGGGTTGCGCAACGCTGACCTTCATGGTCGTACCAGACCCCATAGGTCAGCTCGTCGCCATGTCCACGCCAGGCGCCTTTTGGGGATATTTGATCTACCTGGTATTGGCCTGCACCCTGTTTGCTTTCTTTGCCCAGAATTACGCCATCAAACGCAGTACTCCTACCCGGGTTTCCCTGTTGATGGGCAGCGAGCCGGTGTTTGGCGGAATATTCGCAATGCTATGGCTTGATGAAATGATCTCTCTGCAAGGCTGGATCGGCGGAATGCTCATTTTTACGGCCTGTTTGCTCGCGAGCATTCGCTGGACGCCCTCGCGAATCCAGGTTCCCGCGCCAGCAGCCTGAGGACTTTCAGCGTGTGGTGAGCGTGCCGCGCAGCGCCGTCCTGGAAAGCCCTCGAGCGGCCGACGGCGGATGGCCCGGTCGGTGACCAATGGAGGTGATAGGGATGGAGCAGTACGACGTTGTTCGATTTCCTGTCACACGTTTGCGAAGGCGTACAAGAGTTTCGAGAAGGACGCGAACACAGCAGCGGCTTTCGTCCGCGCCCTCAAGGAAAGCGGTCGACGCCTGGCTGACCGCGAAGACAGGCATGTGCTCATGCGTCCGGAGCGGAAGACTTTGGCACTCCAGCAAGTCGCTAACGTTTGAGACCCGAGGGGGTATTCGGGGAAGTCGAACCGCGTTGTGAGGCAGGGGAGTCAGGCAGGCATGCTTAATTTAACATAATATACATTATGCGAATCTAGAGAGATTCGGCGAATGTCACGATCTACGCCTGGCCAAGGGAACGGTCCGCCGCATCATGATGGATGCCGGCTTATGGACGCCGCGTCGGCAACGACCGCCCAAGGTGTACCAGCCACGCAATCGCCGAGCCTGCTGCCTGGGCGAGTTGATCCAGATCGATGGTAGCGATCATCGATGGTTCGAAGACCGAGCACCGACATGTACCCTGCTGGTCTACGTCGACGATGCTACCAGTCAGCTACTTCCAGGCTACCCGGGCCTACTTGGAGCAGCACGGCAAGCCCTTGGCGCTCTACAGCGGCAAGGCCAGTGTGTTCCGAGTCAACAGCAAAGATGCTCAGGGTGGCGATGGCCACACGCAGTTCGCCAGGGCGATGTTCGAGCTGAACATCTATACCTTCTGCGCTAACTCCAGCCAGGCCAAGGGGCGCGTCGAGCGAGCCCATCATCGTCACCAGGCGTCAATTAAAAGCTTAGTCGTAAAGAGCTACGCCACGCACAGCCAGAAAAACTACGGCCCCTGTGGTATCGCCAGATTTTCCAACCGATGCTGCCAGTGAATTTACTCGTCTAGACTTAAAAACTACCTAGGCGGCTGCATGAGTTCGACAGTGATTCTATCAGGACCGCTTACATAGGCAACAATCGTTCCTGCGCGCGGCCCGCTTGGAATAGCTTGTGAAGACCCTTTTATTTCCCAGCCGTGCAATTTTATTTTTGCCACAGCCGCATCTACATCTGCCACATTTACGGCAATATGTGCTGCACCGATAGCGCCGGCGCTATCAGGTACCTCTCCCAAAGTCCTGGCTGTTGAGTACTCCAAAAGTTCGATAGGAAATCCTGAAGCTGATACAACAAGTGCCATACGACACCGTGGATCATCGACACCTGTTACTTCTCGCAGGAAGTCACCGCCCATTTCACCCTTACGTAATACCTCGAAACCCATAGCCTCAGTCCAGAATTGGATCGCGTCTTCAAGCGAAGAGACTGAAAAGCCAATATGATCTACTACTACAGCGCCATTAGTCATGTTCAAGCTCCACTTTTTCTTCACTTCCATAACCCGTTTGGAGCTTATGGCATTCAAGTCCTGATTTCTTGTTTTTATAGCAAATTATTGGCTTGTCATCAGTCATTTCGAGTAGGCGTCTCCTGACATTTCTACTTGGCCGGTAGGGCGACATCTATACTTAGCCTTGAAAAAGCTCCTATGTGAGCTTGGCTCAGTCCCACGCTTTGCAGACTGCCAACCTTGCTTTCCCAGCAGCTGCCTTTCTCCCATTCGGTAGCGACGCGCGCCGGTACTGGCTGGGTGTTTGCTGCATCTCGCTGCGGAAATGCCGATTGAAATTCGATAGATTGGAATAACCCACCTCGAAGCAGATGGCGGCGATGGACAGCTCCGGGCGCATCAGCAAACGGCAGGCGCGCTGCATGCGCAGCTTGCGAGCCAGTTCGATGAAGCCGTGGCCGGTGACCTTCTTGAAGAACCGGGAAAAGCCTGCCTCGCTCATGCCAAGGCGCTGGGCGATCACGGACAGCCGGAGATCCTGGGTCAGCTCGCTCAGCAGATAGTCGAATGCCTGGTGAATACGCACCGAACTGCGTGTGTCCAGCGACGGCGCATAACCGGCGCTGGCCAGCACCCGCGTGTCGGCACCAGGCGCTCCTGCGAGCAGTCCCAGCAGCGAAAACAGCCTGAGCAGGCGCTCGGCACCCTGGGTTTGGCCGATTGCCTCGATCAGTTCGGCGGCCTGCAACGCCGTCTTGCCCGTGAATTCCAGGCCGCGTCTGGCACTGGCCAGCAACGGCAGGAATTCGCCGAATTCGGGTGCCAGCGCAGTCATCGAGCGCAGCAGCTCGCCATCGAACTGGATGACCACGTCGCGGCCCTTGATCATTTCGCCCGGAGCCAGGTCGCCGATCCAGTCGTGCGGTAGATCCGGGCCCATCAAGGCCACGTGCCCCGTGCCAAACGCACCGACATAGTCACCAGCCAGCAACCGGCCGTTGCCTTGGCGGATCAGGTGAATCTCGTACTCGGGATGGTGATTCCAGCGAGCCAGCGGATAGGGATAGTCATGCTCGTACCAACGAAAACTCTGATCGGGCTCGGCGAAGATCACTTCCAACGCGGCCGGCTCGGATTCGAGAAAGACAGGGATAGTCATGCGCTACTCAATGGATCTGGGCTATACGAAATCACGCTAGGCCGATTCGATTCGCCCCGCAACCAGGGCCTCGTTGCTTCATCGATAGTCTTTCGATCCCTGCTGACGCCGGGTCGCTGGATCAAAAAAGTATCAGTGTCCGGTCATTAGCCTGGTTAGCCAGGCTGGATAGGCCCCTGCTGTAATCGTCCAGCAGGCCAGGTTCCTACCTTCCCGAGCTACGCCATGGCTCTTCGTGAACGACGGTGGCGCCCTCCTTCGCTGCGCCGGTCTGGCTGCTAATTCCTCAGTATCTATGCCAGGAGTCAAGAACATGCAACGACTGAGCGGCAAGAGTGCCCTGATCACCGGTGCGGCCCGGGGAATCGGCAAGGCGTTCGCCCAGGCCTATATAGAGGAAGGTGCAACCGTAGCCATTGCCGACGTCGATAGGACGCGCGCTGGCGAGACGGCTACCGAATTGGGGTCAGGTGCCTATGCCGTGGCGCTGGATGTCACCGACCAAGCCTCCATAGAGGCGGCCATCGCCCAGGTGGTCGCCACCGCCGGCAAGCTGGACATCCTGGTCAACAATGCCGCGCTGTTTGACTTGGCGCCCATCGTCGAGATCACCCGGGAGAGTTACGACCGGCTGTTCGCTGTCAACGTCGCCGGTACCCTGTTCACCTTGCAGGCCGCGGCGCGGCAGATGATCGCCCAGGGCCACGGCGGCAAGATCATCAACATGGCCAGCCAGGCCGGCCGCCGCGGTGAAGCCCTGGTCGCGGTCTATTGCGCGACCAAGGCCGCCGTGATCAGCCTCACCCAATCGGCGGGTCTCAACCTCATCGAACACCGCATCAACGTCAATGCCATCGCCCCCGGCGTGGTGGACGGCGAGCACTGGGAAGGGGTGGACGTCCTCTTCGCGCGATATGAGAATCGGCCGCTGGGCGAGAAGAAACGCCTGGTCGGCGAGGCCGTGCCCTATGGACGGATGGGAACGGCACAGGACCTGGTGGGCATGGCGCTGTTCCTCGCATCCAGCGACAGCGATTACGTGGTGTCCCAGACCTATAACGTCGACGGTGGCAACTGGATGAGCTGAGCGATGCGCCCTCAGCTCAGGTCGTGCAGGTCCTTGCCGAGCGCCGGACCGAGCCGCAGGTCGGCGAAGGTGACCTCCAGGCCTTCGCGTTGCGGTGAGCAACAATAAGGCCCGACCTGCAGGTCAGCGCCCTCGCCCACCACGAACCGGCACAGGCGCAACAGTGGCCAGATCTGGCCATCCAGGGAGTACTGGATACGGAGCACCTCGGCCTGCAACGTCAACCGCAACCAGAAGCCATGTAGCGCATCCGGTACCACACCCAGTGCCCAGTCGGAATACCCCTGGGTCAGGACGCTGCCCAGGTGGGCGACGCCATCGTTGATCTCCAACCCCGCCTTGCACCACAGATCGTGGCTGATCCGAACCATCAAACCGGCTTGGTCATAGAGTTCGGTGAAGGTGCCGGTGATCCTTACCTGGGCGGTGAAATCATCACCTATCGGGTAGCCAAAGAAATGCCCGCTGTCCCGCTCGAAGCCATACTGAGTCTTCTGCCAGAAGTCGCTGCCGCTGTCGGTACGGACGTGCAAAGAGTCGTCTGCTTCCGACCAGCGCTTGGGTTCGTTGAGCCAGTGGGGAGGCAAGGCGTTGGTCGATTGCATGGCAGCATCCCGAAGCTGTGGGCTGCGAGAACCCTAGTTCAAGGTGTCGTTTTGCGCCAAGGAGACTAACAAGGAGACTAAATAGCGAGTGAGGCTCGATAATCAATCGGCAGGTGGCAGCGCCCTGCCCTGACGCCGCTATCGCAGTCGCAAAAAGCGCTGAGTCAGCAGCCAGTGAGGCCAGCTTTTCACCAGGCAAGAAAAAAGGGAGCCCAAGGCTCCCTCATCCAGGTACGTCGTTGTCCTCTTGTTTTTGTTGTCGGACGTCAACGTCATCGATTGTCAGTACGCCCCACCATTTAGGTGGGAAGTGAACAGATTACTTTGGGCACTCGTAGGAGCTCCAAAATGATCGGTTCGCGAGCCTTGGCCATCTTGTTCTTGTTGTGGGCGGTTAGCGGCGCATCTTGTTGTTCTTGTGCCAATAATAAAGCAGGCACTGTGCCAACATTTTCAACCCATTGAAATTGATGGATTTTCTAAAAAATTGC
>Ga0157359_1001147_pt1 | contig 10575 bp, 7 predicted proteins | sample AttcapACBM3_FD_111482 | JGI IMG/M metagenome (GOLD analysis project Ga0157359, IMG submission 111482) | Fungus gardens microbial communities from leaf cutter ant in Botucatu, State of São Paulo, Brazil - Atta capiguara ACBM3 | ecosystem: Host-associated > Fungi > Mycelium > Unclassified ...
CTCTAGTTATCTCCTACATGTTATAAGACGAGAGTGTGGACAGACTTTTAGGGTTAGGGTCAGAGGACAGAAGTAGACAGTAGTAATTATTATTAGTCTACAATGGGAAAATGGCACGTGACCTGGAAGTCATGTGAGATAATATCATAGACCTAGAATGGTCTAGAGTGGTCTATAGGTCTAGAAGGGCCTATAAGGCTAAAAGAGCCTAGACAATGATGTCAGAGAGCATGTGCACTATATTGCTACCATATGGTCAATACATAGATATTAAAGCAGGATGCACAGTCTTGCACAGTCACTGCAGAGTATACATGAGGTAGATATATGGTCTTTAGGGCAGAAGGCATAGTAGACATATTGTTGTAGCATAGACCACTTATAAATTATATATATAGGGTAGCAATACAGTGAGGGCTCCTTATCAAGTTCTCTTGTAATCCCCACTACTAGATAGCCAGATAAGTGCTTTGCTGAAGTAAGCAAACTACAGAGTTATTATAACTAGTGGTTGCTACAATAGTAGAACTCGACAAGGAGCCCTTACTATATTGCTACTCTATTTATATAATTTACAAGTAGTCTGTGCTACAACAATGTGTCTACTATGCCTCCTGCTCTAAAGGCCATATATCTACCTCATGTCTACTCTGCAGTGACTGTGCAAGACTGTGCATCCTGCTTTAACATCTATGTATTGACCATATGGTAGCAATATAGTGCACATGCTCCCTAACATCATTGTCTAGGCTCTTTTAGCCTTATAGACTCTTCTAGACCTATAGACCACTCTAGACCATTCTAGGCCTATGATATCATCTCACATGACTTCCAGGTCATGTGCCCTTTTCCCATTGTAGACTAATAATAATTACTACTGTCTACTTCTATCCTCTGACCCTAACCCTAAAAGTCTGTCCACACTCTCGTCTTATAACATGTAGGAGATAACTAGAGAGATATTATAAAGACAGTTTCCAGGAAATAGAATAACTGGAAGTTTAGATAATTGATTGCTAGGGAATGAAATACAGGAGGCTGATCTATATGTAAACTGTCATAGATGTGGAAGTATATTTAGAAGCCTAATTAGAAGTCAGAAAGCAGAAGTCTTAAAAGTCTTAGAAGTCTTGTAAGTTGGTCTATAACAGTAGTACTACTAGTTATTCTACTTGTTATCTTATTAGAAGCTATAACTACTCCATTTAGTTGTATTGACTCATATAGTAAGATAATAGTGAATTAATGGATATAGATAATAGTAATAGTCTAAACTTAACAAAATTTCTGTAAATATTAGTGATGTCAAATGCAATACTTACTTCAAATAGATATTTAGATTAGTTGCATAGTAAGAGAGTTAAAACAAGTATATAAACTTATTCAGGAAAGTAGGTGAAGTACTTAAATTGTGGACCAAGCTTAGAAACCTAGCTGTAAGTTTGCAATTTCATCTTGGATAATAATCTTAGCCTTAACTTATGTATTGTGCTACTATTTGTTACATAGTTATAATTTTGGATAGATAACTTGAGATTAAACTTGGAAGAAATATTAACTTATTGGTTATGAAAAATAAACTAAATAGTTTAATTAATTTCCAAACTAAAGACTACAGAGTATCTGCTTGATTTTAAATACTTAGTCTGTAGTTGGAACTATGACTAGAGAAATAGTAGTATAGAGAATAACTGAGAAAATGTTATGGAGACAGTTTCTAAGACACAGGACAACTGGGAGTCTAGGTAATAAGTTACTAAGATATGAAACATAAGAGGTTGATCTACATATAAGTAAGTATAGATACAAAAGTACATCTAAAAATACTTAGTATCCTATTTAAAGTTAGGAAGTGAAAGTCTTGGAAATCTTAGAAGATGGTCTATAACAGTATTTCCATTTTAGAGATGGGCTCTTAAAGACCAAACATAAGTAGGAAATATGACTAAAAACTGAGGGTTTGAATAAAAATAAAAATTTGGAGGAAAAATAGAAAAAAGACAAGAACAAAACAGAAATACAGTAAAATATGGAAAATCAAGATAGAGAGAGTGGACTAGGCTTCAAAGGATATGTAGTGTGAAAGTCAGATACCAGTTCTAGAGTATAAATAAGTTCAGTAGCAAATAACCACTCAAATTCATCTTTTGTATTCTCATAGTCCAACTAGATGACTTTGTAGAGAAGTTTGCAAGCTCATCTGCAGTTAATTTTTGAGTCAATAATCCACAAGATTTTGTATTTAACCTTACCATTAATAGTGACTAGTGTAGATAAGAGTTTGAATTGTTGAGAAAAGTTACTGAGAGTAAAAATTTCAAGTATAGAGATGTGAAAGACTAGATGAATAGATTATATGGATTTCAGAAAGTAGTGGATAAACAAATGAGTGCTATGTTATGCTATAAGAAAACCTTCTGTTTTACTCAGAAGTCTGAAGCTGGAAGTTAGTATAAATTAGTAGATTGTTAATAATACTGTTGAGCTATAGAAATTTCAGACTTAAGAATACTCTAGAGTTTATCAAGATTGATTGCAAAGTTGTAGATATGAGAAGAGGCTATGTTATATTTAGATGATATCCTTTATTTGCAAAAAATTGGGAGATACTAGTAGTAGTACTAAAAGCATTGTTAAAAGTAAATTTTGCAAGTAAAAGAAGTTCAGACCAGTTATCTTACTGGTAGTTATAATAAATGTAGAGATATTGTTTTAGCATCTGGTTGGTTCTTTCTGTCTATTCCAGGTAGTAGCCTAAGGTGAAATAGAAATACATATCAAGAGCAATACTGAAAGAGTAGAAAAAGTTGGAAAAAAACTTGAATCTATGGTTGGAAGTAATATAGAATAGGACTCCATGCTTGGAAAATACATGGATAACAAATACTCTTGCTAACTTCATGGAAGTGATAATATTGAATGTCAAAATAAAGATAGTCTACTTGGAGAATTAAATGACTATGGCAAGGATTATGCCAAAGCTAGAAGAAGATAGAAGTTTCTCAATGAAGTCTATAAATATCAAATTTCATAATTGTTCTGAGATGGGGAATTTCTTAAGTGATCTATAAGGCTTGTGATATTAGGGCTTAAATTATATGCAAATAATATAAGATTTGTAAAATTCTTATACATCTGATTAGATGTTGGGCTAGATATATCTGTGGTGGATAAGTTCTAACATTTTGTTCTATCTAAAATGACCAGTAAGAATATAGTTATAGTAATACTAGAATACTTGAGTGTAGAGGTTGTCTATGAATAGTATATAAATTCTGTTGTTGAGAAAGAGAAGACTGAATAAGTTAGTTGACCAATAGCCTTTGGGATGAGCAAGATGTTCTATAGCAGAAGTGTCTTTTGTAAGCATAGATTAGATGTTAAAGTGTAAAGTGTCAAGATTGAGAATTATAACTATGTAAATAGAGAGAATAGCAAGAATAGATGTTCTAAGAGATGCTGTTAGTTGTCTATGAATAAAGACTGGATAGAAGTTATAAGAGTTGATAGAAGCATAGCCAGTATTTTCCTCTTTGAAGTAAATATCCTATTGTTTAGTGAGAGTATTAGGTTTGGTTCTGAGTCAACCAAGATAGAAGCAGATAACAAGATTAAACTAGAATAGAAATTTAGACTATCTTATTTATTGATAGGTCAGAACTTTGGTAGTCAAAAAGTATTTGAAGTTCTTGTGATCTGTAACAATGTCAATAGAAAGAGTAGACTCTTCCAAATAGTGTTACCAGATCTGGAATACTTTAAAAATAGTAAGGAGTTTTTTATCATGAGTACTGTAGTTGAGCTTAGCTATCAGATGTCAAAATTGAAGACAATAGACTTGGTTTCTATTTTATTTTCTTTTATTTTCTTTTATTTTCTCTTAGATTTTATTGTGGAGCATAAGATGAAGAAGACAAAGTGTAACACTATCACAAGTCACATAACAAGATTGCACAAGTCACATACTTATATAACATGATAGAACAACATAGAAGGTCTTAGAAGAAGATGACATTATAGTTAACACATGTCGACCTTAAGGCAAACATATGGTGGTTTAGGATAGAGTTGAAGAAGTGTAGCATGGACCATTGTTAGTTTGTATATAAGATAGAAAGTTGTATTAGGAACTCTATCAAGTTCTCTTGTATTACTCAATAACAAGAGTGTGTCTTTTGCTTTACATATAAGCTTAAGTCATAACATCAGGAGTACAGTATAAAGTACATATATAGTATCAGACAGATGTTAAAGTCAAGCTTGACATTGTACAATTTTAACATAACTGGTTCAGTGGCTAGTCTGTTCCTAACATTGGTAGAGTTAAAAGTATGGGAATGAAAAGCTACTAGATGAACTTTGTTATTGTAGATCAAGATGGACAAAGTAGCAAAAACAGCATAATCAGATGCATTTGTTTTTATAATAAGTTATGCATTAGAGATCTAGTATGTCAGAATAGGGGCAGAAGTGAACACTTTCTTTAGAGTATTGAAAACAGGAGGTGTTAAAATTCCACAGAATATTCTTCTAGATGAGACAGGTAAGAGGAACAATAATATCTGAGTACTTATAGATAAATCTGTAGTAAAAGTTGGCAAATCTAAGAAATGACTGGATATTTTTAAATTTTCTATGGTTAGTAATGTCATTTATCAAGATAAATTATTATACAGATATTGAGAAAATCAGAAAAATATCATTTATAAATTGTTGGAAGATAGCAGGAGTGTTAGTAAGACTAAAGTGTATAATAAACCATTCAAATAATCCATAGCAGGTATGAAACATAGTCTTCTAGTTATTATCTTCTATAATATAGACTAAATAGTAAGCATGGCAAAAATCTATTTTGGTATAAATATAAGCCTTGCAAAAGAAGTTTAGAAAGTCAGAGAAGTGGGTATTGATTCTTTTTGACAATATAGCTGAGATTACAAAAATTAGTACATAAGTAAAACAATCTATTCTTTTTTTGACAAAAAATATGGATACTTCATAAGGAAAGGAAGTAAACCAAATAAATTCTATGTTGAGGTTCTTATTAATGAATTCTTTGAGGGTCTTTTATTTAGCAGAAGACAAACTGTAAATGATATTAACTAGTGGTTAAGTTCCTTCTTTGAAGTTGATCTGAAAGTCATAAGAGTAATGGAGAATGAAAACTTCAGCCTTTGTTTTGCTAAATATATTGGCAATGTTATACTATAAAATACTTTTTTGTGAAAAAACATACTCTTATTGAGTTTTCAAGCTATTGAAACCTATTTAAAGGCTTTAGCAAAAAAACTTAATACTTCTAGATAATGTTTTAGACTCTCTTAAGCAGAAAGCAACTTGAGAGATGGTAATATAGCCATTAATCAAACTAGATCTCAGAAATTAAAGTCTTTAGGGATATAAAATGCCATTGTACTTGTAAAAGACTAGTCATAAATAATGGGTACTTATAAGTACAATTGGTATTGCTACAAATATTTGGATAATAGAATAAAGTAGAAACATAACTAATTAGAAGCTAGAGAAGATCAGAAATAGGCTCATAAGTAAGGATGGCTAGTAAAAACAACTAAAGAGAAAGAAAACTAATATTTGTAAGTAGAAAAAGACCATTGGACTGGTGTAATTTTTAGATTAATACATAAGCTACAAGTAGAAGGGAGAAAAAGAAATAACTCTCATCCAAATTCCTCTATGTTTAATTTGCTATTTCTCAAGTAAGTGTTATTAGTATTTACTTTTACTTTTGAGTAAGTTTCAGAGAGTTCTAGCAGCCTAAGAAAGACTAGTGAGGTGAGTATCAGCTGGTATTATCAGTTATAAGGTTTGACTTAAGAGATACCTTTAGGATGTATTACCTAGAATAAATAATATTGTTAAAGGCTCTTAAAAAGCTTTGTAATCTATTTACTAGATTTTCAAAGGAGTTTATTATATAATGTAAGGTTCACTATTTAGGAGTGGAAAAGTGTTCACAAGCAGATATTATTCATATATTCCTTTTAATATTTTTCCTAACTATATCTTTTCACATTTATAAAAGCCTTTTTAGGGGTTTTGTATCTTTTATTTTTCTTTTATAATGATGAAGTCTTATCCATCAAGAGCATAAAATAGTATGATCTACCAGCTAACACGACTGGTAATAGATCCCAAAGGTTGACATGAATATATTCCAGAACCTTAGTCTTATAGATAACCTTCTTATTATATAAGAGGTTATGCATCTTCTCAAAGATGCAATTCTCATAAGTGCTCTCTATACTATGAGCTCCAACAATATCAAGTCCATTAACCAATCTCTTTCTTACAATGCTTCTGATTACATCAACTCCTATATGGCCAAAACAGTGATACCAAATATTTATTTAGGTAGACTTTTATAGAGAATTTGCCACAAAGATCTGTGATATCTTGAGAACATTGACAAGATAAAGCCCATTTTTCTAAACCTCTTTAATAGCCATACCCCCCTCAGAAAACTAAGTTGTCACTGCATTAAGCTCAAAAATGACATCAAGTCCTTAAAAACAGATTCTCAAAATCAAAATCAAGTTTGAATAAAGTCTTGGAGTATGTAAGACATTCTATAAGATAAGATCTATATCTACTTTCTGTTTATCTACCTCAATATATATTCTAACTGTTTCCTATCTAACTATTTCAAATTTCATTCTCTTCTCTGTAGTCTTACCTAAAAACTATATAATCTACAAAATTATTCTATCTCACAAAACAGTAGTCTGTTGCCCCTAAATCAATAACAATACTGATATCCTCTCCATAGCCTCAGTCTCTCTGTACAGATACTATCAGTATAATAACATCTCTCCCTTGCTTACTCTTTGTCTTCTGATTGACTGACTCCCCACTCATGATAGCATTGAACAATCTTGGCTACTAGTTCTGGAAGGGTTGAACATGCTAGTTTTGGGAATTTTGAAACTGTTCTTAATAGTGTTATTACCAACACCCAAAGTTTGGTGGGAATTGGCCTTGCTTTCTCCCTCTTAGCCAGTAATAGTCCTCAATCAAGTACTTTGGTTATCAACAGTTGGGATTCATGCATATGATTTGACATAGACTACTTGTTTGAAGAGTAGTTGGTAAGTTCACTAGATTGTCTTACCTATCATGGTTGCTAGTTCAAGACCAGTGTGCATTTAGTTATACTATAACATCAACAGAGGAAGTAGTAGTATATAGTGTGACCACAATTGAATCCTAGAAGGCTGGCAATAAGCTGAGGATGATAGAGTAAAAGAAAGTATTTTCTATATTTTCACTAAGAGTATTTATGTTCTGCTATAAGGTATAGAAAAGAGCAAAATGATTTGGAAAGTTGTTACTATTCCAGAAACATAGGTTTCTGAGTTGTTCCTCAACATATAAGAGGACTAACTCTGAGGTTTTGTCATATAAATTGGTTAATGATTTTCATAGCTCAGTATCTGTCCTAGCTATATTTATACCAAGTCCAACAGGATTTTGGATATTGTAAAGTAGCAAACCCTTTGCTTAAGCATTTCTTGTCTTCTACTCTCTAGCAAAAGAGTAATTTGAGTCTTAAGAGATATTAGCCTAAAGAGGTGATGTACTAGTAGAAGTTATCTTGAACCCAAAAGATGGTTTAATCATAGTTGATGGAACTATAATATTACCATCTAGATATCCCATTGCTCTTTGAATCTCTACTTTAATAGTTAACATTGTTTTAAAGACAATCCAGTTTGTACCATCAAATTAGTCATTTTCAGAGAATGTTGTTGGCTTAGTTGAAATACTTGACATTGTGAGTTAAGCCTTCCAATATTAATGTTGATGTGATGTAGTATGGTTATGTAAATATTGATGTCAGAGTGAGGTCAAGTTAATACCAGAAGAAGTAATGATATTAGGTTTAGAATAATATAAGTTAATTTTGCAAGCCAGGGCCTATAACTTATTAGACATACAAACTCAGTCTCATAGAGATAGTATGAACAACTGAGGTATAGCCACTGATTACAAGGGTCCTTTTATATATAGTGTTTAATACTATATAGTTCTTTATTATACTAGATATCAACATGTCATGAAATTCAGCTAGCAAATATAACATGAATGTACTTTGTAAGTGTATGCCCAAAAGAGGAAAATATGAAAAAGAAAATGATAAATGAGAAGATAAAAATAAAAATAAAACTTGCTAACAATGCCCTTCTAGTAATCACACTTCTCTAACAGAACTATCCATATTTTTCATATATATTGGTCTTTCTATTTTCTTTAACTTAAACTTTTGTTTCTCAGCAAACTCTAAGCTTATAACTAACTCTATTGTCCCACTATTCAATAATGCTTCTACTATTACTTTTTCTTGCACATCAACTCTATCAAGCCTGATCTTTACTATTATTTCTCTTAACATGTTTCCATTATCTAGGTTATAACAAGATATATTATCTGTTACTCTAGTAAGTATTACAAACCTATTGTTATTACTAAGACCTAATTAAGAATTATTAGATCTCTGTTCCCATTTAAATTATTTTCTTGTCCATTTCTATTTTCAATCATCCTTGTTTGTTTATTGTTTCTGTTTCCTCTATATTCCAACCTTTTACCTCTTCCCACAATTCTCCTATTCTTGCAATTTCTAGCTAAATGTCTAAATCCACCACAACTGTAATAATTCCTACCCCTATCTACATTCATAGCATATATATATTATATTAAGATATAAATCTTATCTATTGATTTAGGTTTACTATGACCACATTTTTCCTTTCAACTTTTTCTATTAGAACAAGCTCTGTCAGCATCTGCTATTATGAGATTTCTTGTTTTCTCAGTCACACTTGAGGTTGTGGCAATATTTGCTAATATACCTTTTTATTTTGTTGTCTTAGAGCCTAAGCCCTATGATCTCTTCTTTCTCTTAATCTTTCCTCATCTCTCCTACTCTTCCTCTAGTTTCTGTCTAAATTAGTTGTCCTTTTATACTATTGTTCAATGGAGCTAGGTTGGCATTCTGATTCTATAAGTCTTTGCTATATTGTCTTGTTTATTTCTCTCTTGAATTCTTCTATCAAAAATCATCCTTTATATCTACTTTCTCTTGTTGTTCTTTTAAACTTCTGAACAAACTCTTTTCCCCTTGCTTGAACCTTTTTAGTTCTACTACTTTCATTATCTCCTTATTACCTCCTCTAAACTTCTTTCTTAGATCTCTTCTGTTGTCTTATATTCCAAAAATTCTGCTTCTAAAAACTTGTAGTTTTGCCACTTCTATACTTACTTCTGAGTTAAGTCTGGGCACTGCTGCTTCTCCTTCCATTTTCTATGTTACTAGCAATACCTGGATTTATACCTATATTGCTACAAGCTGGTTCTGTTGTTGCTATATTATAATGTGTAAGTCACACTAACTCATATTGTATGCTGGTGGTGAAATTGATGAGAGTTATTGTAGTGATAGTATAGAGAATGTGGATGTGTATAAGACAAGAACAAAACCTATAATCCATACTAGACTCTCCCTTAGATTTGTACTCAAAACTCAATCTCAATAAGGGCTAGTAGTACTCTTCTTGTCTATCTTACCCTGTCTACTAACTATTTAAACAACTAACTACTGCTCTAATCAAAATGTATACTATTTTGTTTTGAGAAGAATATTCTACTCATCATTTATTATCACTATCTTCTTATACTGAACCTTTGAACCACTATTAAATTATCTAAGTTCAAGTACCACAATCAGTGAGTAGCTTATTTCATGATACTAGTAATTCTTCTTAACTAAGAAGTAGTGTTGCTTCTTGGTTAAGAATGAAAATAGAGAGTAATGAAAAGAAAAGGCTTAGTATTAAGCAGTTTCAAGAAAGATAATTAAGTTCTAATATTATGACTCAAAGATTTTAGGATGGGTCAATAAGAAGAACCTTATATTAGAGAAATACAAGAAAACTTGATAGAGAACACTATACAAAACTGTTTATCTTATCTTATATATACTAAACTACTGGTCCATGCTACAGTACTATTAGCCTACTCTCAAGGTCATGTATCAACCATAAAGTCAACATATGTCAAACATGTTATAGTAATATTATTTTTTCCAAATTCTTCTACTGCTTTCTATTGTGATATATGATTATATGACAATGACTATGACTATGTTATGTGACTTGTGACTGATGTGACAGTAACATGTGACATCATTTTTTTTTGTTCAGCAATTTATTACATGGAGCACAAGGGCAGACCATGGTAGCTACATCATAACTACTTTATAAAAGAAGCAGACATATATTGAGAAAAAAGAAAGAAAAGAAAGAAAAAGAAAAAAGAAAAGGAAAAAAAAAAAACAAAATCCAAGAGTAAACATATTTAATAATGAGAACTAGTTGTAACTGATAAAGGAATATTATCAGTGAAGACAAATGTACTCGGATTAGCTATCAAGAACATAGTAAGATGGCCCAAGAAGTCTTTTCTAGGATTCCAGTAACCATTAAACCTATTGCATTCATGAAGAATATGACATCTTGATTCAATAGAATATGAATCACAGGGACATTTAAATTCCTC
>Ga0157359_1001148_pt1 | contig 10575 bp, 12 predicted proteins | sample AttcapACBM3_FD_111482 | JGI IMG/M metagenome (GOLD analysis project Ga0157359, IMG submission 111482) | Fungus gardens microbial communities from leaf cutter ant in Botucatu, State of São Paulo, Brazil - Atta capiguara ACBM3 | ecosystem: Host-associated > Fungi > Mycelium > Unclassified ...
ATGGTCCGTGCTAGCTACTGTGCACCCTACCCTAAATGACCATGAGTATAACATGAGGCCAGCATGTGTGATCCATGCTGTATGACATCACTTTATTCTAGTTCCTTCTACTTCATTCTCCCAGGTCCCATGATCAGTCTTGTGACTATGCCATCAATTTGTGACTGATGTGACATCGTGACTGATAAACCCTAACCCAAGTTGTTCTAAAAATAGAAAAAGAAAAGAAAAGAAAACTAAAATAAAATTCAAGAAAAAGAGAAAATAAAAACGGAGTCCACCGTCAATGATCTTGACAATGTGATACAATCACATGCTATGAAACTTGGTAGAAGATTCTAGATATAGTATTATATTGTAGACATTAAGTATTATAAACTGACTTTCAAAACTTTCGAAACTTCTGCTTTCTAACTTCTGAATGAAACTCTAATATACTTAGGTGTACTTTCACATCCATGATTATTTGCACATGAATTAGTCTTTTGTATTTCACCTTCTAGTAACTTTTTACCTAGACTCTCAGTTATTCTATATTTTAGAAACTGTTTCTATAACATTTTCTTAGTTATTCTCTATACTACTACTGTCTTAGCTACAGTTCCAACTACAGACTTAGTATATAAGACCAAGTAAATACTCTGTAGTCCCCAGTCTAGAAATCAACTAAGAACTACCTCTTACCCCCTCTGACTAATTCTCAACTAAGACTCTAACTAAGATCAATTACCAACTATCTCTCATTACTCTCTATCTTATCATCTAAACTTATAACTATGTAATAGATAATGGACACAACATATAATTTGAGGCCAAAGTTACATTCTGAGATTACATTACCAACTCTACAGATAAGCTTCCAAGCTTAATCCACAACCTGGGTACTTACCCAAACTCACAAATTCCCATATCTGTTTTCCAGATAAGTTTCTATACTTGATCTCTTTTTATTGTGACTGATTCTATATATCTGCCAAAGCAAGTTTCATCCCATCTTCTGTCCACTATCTTGATATTAGGATAAAACTTAAAATAGTACACATAAACTAGATATAGATAGTAGTTAAATTAAGCAGAACTTCTTGTCAAGTTCTTTTGTAATCCTCATTCATAATCATTACAGCTTAAAGATAGTTGCTACAATAGTAGAACTTGACATTAAACTTTTTGAATAGCCTCTCATCTCAAGGTCTTACTAGCTCTTTATTTATTCTTAACTGATGATTAGTATAATCATTAGTCAAAAAGAACAGTTGGATGCCAAGCTTGAGAAAAGGGCAATTTCATGCTATAAGTACAGCTATAAACATTGTTGACCAGACCTAGACTAAGGCTAAATATAGACAACACAGTCCTTTAGTCAAAAAGAATTGCTAGGCCCTAGATATAAGGGGTACACTAGCTAGATAGGGAAAGCTTAGCTATTTGTTTACATCAAAGCCCACTGATATACCTCAGATGTATCCTCCTTTGTGGACATGCTCTATACTTTTTCTTATATTAGCTTTATACTGTTGGTCCTCTTGTGACCAGTGCATGCAAGAGAACAGCAGATGTTTTCAAGATCTTGCTTAGAGTAGAATAGTCTTCTTAGACCAAAATCATTTACATTTTTAAGATAGTAGTTGATAGCTTAAGTAGTCAGTAAATAGTGCAAGGTAGCACTTACTGAGATTGCTTCAAGTTCAGAATACAAATTAGAGAGTAAGGCTAACACAAGCTCCTCTCCATTACTAGTCTACACATCTTCTTCATCATTTATTGACTCTCCCCCTTCTTACAATAATAACACTATCATGAGTCAACATGATCTTTATTATATTATCAGGCAGTAGTAGAAGTAATTGGTGGCAATGCAAGCTCAAATCTAGGCATTGATTGCTAGGAGAGCAACAGCAGGAGCAGGAGGTGCAGTGGAAGGATCCAATATAGGATTCAACATAGAGGTGGCCAAGCCACTAGTTTTAAATAGAGAAGTAAGAAGAGTAGGAGGATTTATTATAGCATGCAGGCTATTTTTGAGAATAAAGATAAGAGGAGCAATGGTAGAGAAGCAAATATAGTAAGTATTGTCCTATGTGTAGGTAGCATCAGTGGATATGTGGAAAGGAAATATATTGAAAGATTTGGAATCAGATAAAGTAGAATTTGAATAGCAGAAAATTTTTTGTTAGTACTAAAGAAAGAATTTGGAGGAGGAGATGAAGAATTGATTAAAGTAATAGAACTGCAAAAAATAGAGCAGGGAAGAATTTGTGCAAGAGTTTCAAAGAGCAGCAAGAGGTAGTGGGTATGAAGGAAGAGTATTAGTGAAAGAATTCAAGAGGGGAATGAATAGGGAAATTAGAAGGAAGCTTATGGAGATAGAAAGACCTCCAACTAATATTGAATAGTGGTATGAATATACCACTAATTTGGATAGACATTGGAGGCAAAGTAGAAGGAAGAAAGAAAGGCTAAGAGAGAAGAAAGAGAGTGGAAACCAGAGACAGAGAAATATGGGGAATATTCAGAGATGAATTAGACCATAGCTGCCCCCACCTTAAGTGTGGCCTTGAAGACAAGAGATAAAGCGAGTACTGGTGGGATCAGCCCCAATAGAAGGGGTAGGGAGGACAAATGCAGTAGTGGTCAGAAATTCCTTACAAGAACAAGAAGGAAAAGGAGGAGGAATAAGGAGAGACTCATATATAATGGATGTGGATAGAGGGAGGAACTGCTATAGCTGTGAAGTGTTTGGCCATCTTGTACAGAATTGTAGAAATTAAAAAATAGTGGGCCAAGAAAGGAAAATAAAGTATAGAAACAATGTAAACACTATGAATAATTTAAAAGAGGAGGAAAATCCAGTAGTTCTTGACTAGATTCTTATACCAGATTCAATGTACTAGCTAGTTATGTAATATAAGCTAGTATTCTGGATCAAGAGGAACCTAATAAGAACAGAAGAACAATTTTAAGAGAAGAAAAAGCAAAGAAAGAAAAGAAAGAAGAAAAGGGAGACATAAGAAGAGTGGAAGGGGAGTTGTTAAGAGAAGTAATGGTGAAAATTGGGTTAGAAAGGATAGACACACAAGAAGGAATTACAGTGGAGGCATTGTTGGATAGTAGGGTGACAGTGCTAGTGATGAGTTCAAAGTTTGCAAGAAACCAGAGGCTTAAATTGAAGAAAATAAAAAGACTGATTTATGTAAAAATGTAGATGGAATGTTTAACAAGGAGGGGCCAATAGAAAATACTATAAAGATAAATATTTACTACCAGTGGTATAAAGAGAGGACATAAATAGATGTGATTGAAGGACAAAAGTAGGGTGTAATTTTGGAAATACTGTAGTTAGCTTGCCACAATCCTGAGATTAATTGGAAGATAGGAGAAGTAAAGATGACAAGATGTCCAGAAGAATATAGAAAGCAGTGGAGGCCAAAATAGAGAAAACCAGGGTAGCAAAAGCAGCAAGAAGGGGAGAAACAAGAAGAGAAGAAAAAAGAAAGGAAGAAGAAAAAGATAAAAGGAAGTAGGATAATAAATATGAAGAAAGTAGCAAAAGAATGGGAAATATAAGATGAAGAGGAGAGAACAGCAAGATTAGAAGAGGAAGCAAAGAAGTTAGTACCAAAATGGTTTCACAAGTAGATCAAAGTTTTTGGAAAAAGACAGAGTGAGAAAATACCAATAAGAAAAGTATGGTATCATGTGATAGAGTTGAAGGAAGAATTTGTACCAAGAAAAGAGAAAATCTATCCCTTGTTTAGAAAAGGGACAGAGAAGGTAACAGAGTTTATTTGGGAGCAGACAAGAAAGAGGTATATTATATCATCAAAATCACCACAGACTGCACTGGTGTTCTTTGAGGAAAGAAGAATGGAAAGAAGAGAATGATACAAGATTATCAATATCTAAATGAGTGAACAGTGAAGAATAATTATCCACTACCACTTATTTGAACATCATCAAGAATATTGGGACCAAAAAGGTATTTACAAAGATGAATTTGAGGTAAGGTTACAATAATATAAGGATAAAGGAGGAGAATGAGTGGAAAGTGGCCTTTGCAACAAAAAGGTCATTTGAGCTGACAGTTATGTTTTTTGGATTGATGAATTCATAGGCCATATTTCAGACCATAATGAATAAGTTGCTGAGAGACTTGATTAATACAGAGAAGGTAGGGAGTTTTATAGATGATATAATGGTGGGAATGGAAATAAAGGAGGGATACAATGAACTAGTGGAAGAGATATTGAGAAGATTGGAAGAAAATAATTTGTATGTAAAACTGGAGAAGTGTAAATGGAAAGTAAGAGAGATAGATTTCTTAGGGATGGTGATCAAACTAGAGAGAATAAAAATGGAGAAAAAGAAAGTGAAGGCAGTATTGGATTGGCCAGTTCCTAAATCATTTAAAGACATATAGAAGTTCCTAAGGCTAGCAAACTACTATAGGAGATTTGTAGAGGAATTTGCTATAGTGAGACTATTACATGACTTAACAAAAAAGGAATAGAAGTGGAAATGGGGAATAAGACAAGAAAAGTCATTCAAGATATTTAAGAAAAGGTTCACAACAGAACTAATCTTAGTAACACTAGACTTGGATAGGAAAATGAGAATGAAAGTAGATGCATTGGATTATGCCATAGGAGAAGTCTTATCTATGAAGTGCAAGGATAATAAATGGAGGCTGGTGGCTTTTCTCTCAAAATCTCTAAATAAAATAGAGATGAACTACAAAATTCATGATAAAGAGATGTTAGCAGTAATTAGAGGCTTAAACAGACCATGAAAGTGCAGAAGTTAAATCAATGACAGGCCCATTAAGCATTATATTTATTAAGATTTGATTTTACCCTAAAGTGCCAGGAATAAAAATAGAAAAGGCAGATGGATTAAGCAGAAGACTGGACTGGAAGATTGGAACAGAGAATGATAATGAAAATCAGAAGTTGATAAAGGAAGAATGGATATGAGAAATAATGGAAGTAGTGGTAGAGGGACTACAGGAGGGAATAAAATAAAAAAATAAAAAGGACAAGAGAAAAGGACAAAGAGGTAGTAAATATGGTAGAAAAAATGAAGAAGGCAGGAGTAAGGAATTTGAGAGGGGACAAATGGGAAATTGAAGGAGGTTTAGTATTAAAGAGAAATTTTATGTGCTGAAAGACAAGGAGTTAAGAGTAGAAATTATCTGATTGTATTGGTAGCAGGAGATGAAAGATAACAGAGTTGGTGACAAGAAATTACTAGTGGCTAGGAGTAACAAAATATATAGATGGAGAGATGTGATATATGTCAGAGAATGAAGAATAGTACAGAGGCACCAGCAGGGAAGTTGATGATGAATAAGATACTAGAGAAGCTATAGACATACTTAACAGTAGACTTTATTACAAAGTTACCATTGATGGCAGGGAAAGATATAATATTGGTAGTGTGTGATAGATTATCAAAAATATCACATTTTGTGGCCATTATAGAAGAAATATTGGCAGAAGATTTAGTGAAGTTTTTCAAAGATAATATGTGAGAATTGTATGGATTGCCAGAAAGTGTCATATCAGACAGAGGACTTCAGTTTGTAGCTGAATTGATAAAGGAGCTGAATAAAATGTTAGGAATAGAGATGAGATTGTCAACAGCATTCCACCTATAGACAGATGGACAGATGGAACAGATAAACCAAGAGTTGGAATAATACTTAAGGTTCTTTACAGAGGATAGGCAAAGGGATTGGCCAAAATGGTTAGTGACAGCAGAGTTTGTGGTAAATAACAAAGTTCATATAGTGACAAAGATTTTGTCTTTTATAGCAAACTATGAAAAAGAATTGAGGGTGGGAGCAGATATCAGGTGAAAAGAAAAAGTAGAGAAAGCAACAAAATTTGTAGAGAGAATAAAGAAAGTGCAAGAAGAATGTTATGATTGCCTCCTCATGTTTATCACATAATTTCTATATAGACTATAAGATTGAGGGTATCCTCTTTATGATGCAATGATCAGCTGCACTATAGTTGGTATCAGTCAGTACCTCATATAGTAGGCATTGTTTCCTTATATTTGATAACATCACTTACATATGTTTTCCACACAATATCTTCATTGTCAATAGGTATATATAGTTGTAAATACAGTCTTGTATTCTTATACTTTACCAACTGACTCATTCTCATTTCTTTACTCAAGTATTTGCCTAAGTTGTGACCTGAGCCAAGCCTAAGGTTATAACAAAGAAGCAGGAGTAGCTTTAAGAAAGACACAAGAAGATAGAGGATAAAAAGAAGGAGAGAAGTAGAAAAAGAATGAGTATGAAAAATTTGGTGTTTAAAGAAAGACTAGTAAAGAAGTTGATAGAGAGATATGTGGGGCCATATGAGATAGAGGAAGTAGTATTAAAGAATACAGTGAAGTTGAAACTACCATCCTCTATAAGGATTCATCTAGTTGTGAATGTTAGCAGAGTGAAAAGATATAAGGAACTAATGAAGAGACAAAGGGTAGAGGAACCAAAACTAATAGAAGTGGATGGAGTAAAAGAGCAGGAAGTTGAGAAAATTAAAAAGTGAGAGATGTAATGAAGTATTTGGTGAGATGGAAAGGATTTATAGTAGAAAATGATAAATGAGAAAAAGAAAAGGACCTGGAAAATGCAAAGGAGTTGGTAGATGAATTTGAAGGAAGAATGGAAGCAGAATTTAAGTAATAGGAGAGGATAGAAAAAATATAGAAAGTAAAATTAAATCTGAATTTGGAGGAGTTTATGAAGAGTGAGTTACCAAAAAAGTATATAACAAAGATTTTGTTTGTGTGGATGGATAGAAAATTCAAAGATGAATATTTAAAGAAGTTGGAAAAGAATTTGGCAAGGTAGAAGAGAAAAGAAAGTTTCTCTAAAAGAGAAACCTTGAAGAGAAGATAATGTTAGAGTCATAAATGTTATTAGGCCCTGAGTTTGCCATAGTAAGGATCCCAGCTCCTGTGAATCTGAGTTTAGGATAAATCTCATCTTTGTAGTAGTAGTAGTAGTAGTAGTAGTAGTAGTAGTTCATATATTAGTCTCTAGATTCAGAGTGTACCAGCTCTTAACTCACAAGTTTTGACCATATATGCTCATTCCTCCTCAGCCTGTACCAGTGGGGTCACCCCCTTGAATTATAAAGTCCTAAAAACCAGATGAGAAGTTGGGGCAACATATGAATGAATGAAAGGCTCACAGATATGATTCAATGAAAAATGACACCATTGTAGTATCTATTATTTGCAAGTTCAGTGAAGTTTCTGCATGTTTAATAGGTAAATTAGCTATACTATCAGACCTTCATGAACAGCTGAGTAGAAGGAACTTGTGAACTTACTTTTGGTGCATGATCCCAGTAGAGTTTAACCTTTATGACACCTAGGTTTGTCTCAAGTATGACAGATCCCAACATTGTAGTCTCAAATAGTGGGTTATAATATACAGTGGCACTGTTTCTACTAAGCTTGTTTAAACTTGTTTACAAAGATCCCTGAAGAGACTCCTTGTAATATTATATTGAACTTTATTTTTTATTTCTCTGGTTTTTTCTATTTTATTTTTATATTTCTTTTATTTATATTTTTATTTAGGATTAGAGTTTAATATAATAGTTACACACAGGTCACAGGTTATATGATATAGTTACAGTCTCAGTCATGTAATTATGTATTATAGAAGAACATAGAATATTTTGAGATAATGATGTCATATCATATATCAATAGTATGTAATACACATAGCCTTTAGGATAGGCTATATTTCATATAGTATGAACTATCAGTCTAGTATACATAAGTAGGATACATTGTACTTGGGAACTTTTTTGAGTTCTCTTGTAATCAACCCAATCCAAGATTATTCTTCTGACTTAACTCTAGTCTTAAGCTCATAACAGTAGGAGAGTTTAAACAAGGACTTAGAGAAGTTATTTGACAGAAACTAGTAGAGACAGAGAAACTTTCTATGATAATAGAGAAATAGTATAAGCAATCAACACAACTGGGTAGAAATTAGCAGTAGTTGAAGACTAAGAAATGAATATATAGAAAAAAAACAATAGCAATGATGACAAACCAAAGTAGTCTTCTTATAAGTGTTAGGTCTGTGGCAAATCTAGTTATCCAAGAATAGCTCAGCACCAAGATGAACAAGGGAAGGAGTTGTTTAAAAAAGCTAATAATCCCTCAGCTAGTCTTCTCTAATGAATTTGCTCTGCTAAATAGTATTAAGAACCAGAAAAATATATTTTATTCTACAAAAAAAGAGAGAATAAGAGAAGGAAGGGGTACAGATAAAAATCTAAGAGAAGTATGGGTAAAAATTGGCATTGAGAAGATTAACATCCATAAAGAAGTTACTATTAAGGTACTCCTGAATTCTAGAGCAACTAGATGATTCACATGTCCTGAGTTTGCAAAGAAATATAAATTTGAGTTAATTAAGTTGAAATAACCAGTGCCAGTAAGAAATGTGGATGGAATCTATTGTGTAGAAAGAGTGATCAGATATAAGGTAGAAATAAATCTATATTATCAAGAATATTAGGAGAGAGTGAATATGGATGTATATAACATTGGAAAGTGTGATGTGATTCTAGGTATACCCTTGTTATAGATATACAATGCAGAGATAGATTGGGAAATAGGAGAGATAAAAATAATGAGATATATACCTATAGATAGGTAAAAGATAAAAATCTTGAAAAAGAAGAAAAACTGGAAAAGACATCAGTAAAAGTAAGAAAGATAGAAGAAACTATAAGGGATATGGTAAGCTTAGTCTCCAAAATGATTCCACCAATTATTAAAGATATTTGGAAAGAAGGAATTAGAGAAAATAATAATAAAGACTTAGGATCATGTGATAGATCCTAAAAAGAACTTTGTTTCCAAAAATAGAAAGATATATTCATTATTGTGAATTGAGAAGGAGGATGTTACAAACTTAAGACCTTAGTGTTTGGTCAAAAGAAAGAACTTTGTATTAGGTTAATGTTATAAGACAAAAGTGTGGACAGACTTTGGTAGGGTTAGGGTTAGGACAGATATAGAATAGTAGTAATTATTAGTCTACAACAGATGGAGAGCACGTGACCTGGAAGTCATGTGATAGAAGTCTAGAGTGGTCTGGAAGGACTTAGGATCTAGAAGGATCGGGAAGAGTCTAGAAGGAGTTAGGGTTAGGAGTGACGTCAAGGGACATGGGTTTCTCATGGTGTACACATAGTGTGCACATGTACAGCGGAGATTAAAGGTATGACGTCAGGGCACATGTAGAAAGCATGGTGGCCTTATAGAAAACATATGTGGATGAGTAATGGACATGAGGTAGAAGTATGGTGGATGGACATGAGGTAAACATATTGTTGTAGCACAGACCACGATGTAGTAGTATATATAGAGGAGCAATACAGCGAGGGCTCCTTGTTGAGTTCTCTTGTAATTTCCCACTCTTTACTTGATAGCCCATTGGAGAGCTTTACTCGTTGTAAGATCATTTGTCCTTGAGTGACGAGTGGTTGCTACAACAGTTAATACAAGAGAACTCAATAGAGAACTCTGTACAAGATTGTCTACCTTATATACTAATACCTGATGGTCCATGTGGGCTACTTCTAGCCTACCCTAAATGACCATGTGTATACCATAGGTCAATGCATGTTATACATGTTATATGATATCATTCTTCTAGAATCTTCTATGTCTTTTTCTACTTCATGTGACTTGTGACTATCACTATCACTGTGTTATCTGATGTGACTGATGTGTGACCAAGTGATGTTGTTACTAATCCTAACCCTAGTTCTAAAAATAGAATAAAAGAAGATAAATTGAAAATAAAATAAAAATAAAAATAAAAATAAAAATGAATAAAAGTAAAGAAGTTTCTATAAGATCAACTATAAAAGAGATACATTAGGTTATCAAAGTTAATATAGATTTTACCAGTCTTCTTTGTCTCTAAGAAAAATAGGAAAAAGTATATAGTTCAGAACTATAAATATATTAATAGTCGGACAATTAAGAATAATTATTCTTTATCTTTGGTTTTGAACTTAATAAATACTGTAGATACCTAGATGATTTTTACTAAACTAGATTTATGGTTGGAATATAATAATGTATATATAAAGGAGAGTGACAAGTAGAAGACAGCTTTTACTCTACCAAAAGGATTTTACAAACCTATTGTAATATTTTTGAATTGATTAATTTACCAGCTACTTTTTCAGTAAATAATGAATATTCTCAGATAATACAAGAGAACTCAATGGAGTTTCTATTGCAAGCAAGTCTATCTTATATACTATAAACTGTAATCTGTGTGTATACTATAATTAACTTATTCAAAAGTCTATATGCTTTCTACAAGGCCAATATATTACAACTTAAGACTTAATAACAAGTCAGAAAAGGAATCTTGTATAGGATTTATACAAGAAGGCTTGATAAAGTTCCTAGTATAAATTATCTATCTTATATATACTAAATTAATGATCTGTGCTAAGCTATACCTAAAAGACATGTATTATTTATAAAGTGTCATATGCAAGTCCACCC
>Ga0157359_1001149_pt1 | contig 10575 bp, 5 predicted proteins | sample AttcapACBM3_FD_111482 | JGI IMG/M metagenome (GOLD analysis project Ga0157359, IMG submission 111482) | Fungus gardens microbial communities from leaf cutter ant in Botucatu, State of São Paulo, Brazil - Atta capiguara ACBM3 | ecosystem: Host-associated > Fungi > Mycelium > Unclassified ...
GGGTTAAGTGACAAGATCACGCTGTCACACAGCAGGTCACATCAGATGACATGGTCACAAGTCACATGATACATAGAAGGATATAAAAGGTTCTGGAAGGATGATGTCATATAATGTGTTAAACACATGTTGACCTTATGGTATACACATAGCTGTTTAGGGTAGGGTAGAAATAGCTAGCATGGACCATGAGTCCAAGGTATATAAGGTAGACAATCCTGTACAGAGTTCTCTATCGAGTTCTCTTGTATTAACCCAATACAAGGTTCATCCTTTTGACCAACTCTAAGGTCTTAAGTTTGTAACAGTGTATGTCACAAGTACTGAAGCAGAACTTTTTGCCATTAGATGTGGTATCAATCAAGCATGTGGCAAAAACAATATATCCAAGATAATCATCGTTTCCAACTCGATTCACACTGCTAAGAGGATCTTTGAAAGCGGCCCCTATCCATATCAACTTCATATGACTTCCATTCTTCAAGAATTGCGTCGATTCTTCGATAAAGATCAAATCAACTCTATTGAATTTTGGAAGTGTCCCAGTTGTCTCAACTGGAGACTTCATCAAACGGTTGACAAGGATTCCAAATCATTTAATTCTCAACTTATGCTTCCGAGTTGTATATCCTGGGATTATTGCAAGAAAATCAATAGCGACAACATTATCAATCATTGGAAAATGACTTTCCAAGTGTCAGATGGAAAGGAGAGGAGCTTTCTTAATCTAGTCAATGGCAATTATGAAGACATTGAACTATCTTATATCAAAGGAGGTCTATGGTTGCAAGCCTTTGGATACTTGAATTCATTATGCGCTCAGGCTACAAGAGCTATTACAAATCATGCCCTGATAAGAGAATACTGTCTTAGGTTTTTCCCTAATGAAGATTTTAGTTGTCCATGCGGTAACTTTCCCATTGAATCAAGAAGACATGTTCTTTATGATTGCAAGAGGCATAATGGGTATTGGAACTCTAGAAGAGATTCGTTGTGTCATTTCGTCTTGTTCTTGATTGCTAATCCAAAAGCTTTTGTGTTCATAGACTATTCTCAACTGGTCACTTCAAATTGATTTTGGAATGACTTATAGTATTTTTTTCTGTCTTATTTGCTTTCTTTTCTTTCTTTGGTCTTTAGTATGATTAGTTTTCTTAGGTTTTCTTTCCTCAATTTCCTCTTTTCTTTTCCTTTTCTTCGTGTAGTCTGCTCCTATTGTATGTAGTTACAAAGTAGCTACCATGGCCTGCCACCATGCTCCATGTAATAAATTGTTGATTTTTTAAAAAAAAAAAGTATATATACAAAATAGTGATGGTTTATGCACAAGTAGTTGCCATCATATGATCAAAACTTATACCTGATGGAAGCTGTCATCTGTCATAGTAGCTGTTAGGCTAATTTTAGAAGATAACTAATTATATCACCACATTGATATGCTTGTATCTCTATGAATATTTATTACTATGTAATATACCATAAATCATTGGAAATGGTTTGATGAGCATTTTCCAACATAAGTTTGATTATGCAAATCTGTTCAGTCATTCATGAGATATTAGCAAACAAAGATTTTACAGTTACTAATGATCTGATATCTTAGTTGTTTGTTATCACTTTTATACATCCCATATATGTACAGATAGTTTGGAACTTCCCAGTGCAACTTAGTTTGTGAAAAACAGTCTACTGGTTGTGAAGATACAAGCTGAATGAAGTTTGTGATACTAACTAGATAATTCTTGAAGAAACTTGAGACTTTGTGATTGAAACTAGCTTTGTCCAGAATTAAAGGGAGAAGCTAATGATTGAGCAAAGGAAAAAATTACACAATATCAAATACCAGCATGCTTATGGTAAGGTTTTTAACCTATTCTGATCAAATAAAATGAGTGAGAGCAATGCCCACATCAGTAATAGATCTATGTTTGAGTCTATCTAATTAACATAAGTGAATGAAGTTATTAGATATTGATATAAATTGCAATCTTTCTCCAATCATCTTCTCAAAAAGCTTGCTAGTTGTGTTAAGTAACATGATAGGACAGAATGATTTAGGCAAGTCATACAAAGCCTTGTTAGGCTTGGAGATAATGACTGTAGTCAATATTTTGAAATGAGATGGCCAATGACCTAGATTAATACACACATTGGCAATATTGATTAGTTTGATAATGCATTCTTTGTTCTTGATGATTTTCTTGATATATTTCCCAGGCAACTTGTCTAGTCCAGGAGTCAAAGAATTATTATATTTTTCAATGGTATTGATGAGCTCCTCTTTTGAGAAAGAAACCTACTTGATTATTTCTTTATCAGGGATTTCTTCCAACAGATTGATATTAACTTGATGATTTTGAGTGGAATTGAAAGACTTGTGAAGTGCTTCCCATAAATCATCTAGTTTGATGCAGGGTTGACTATTGTATTGAATGGCTTTAGTAGCCAGAAGTTTTCTCTTTTTGACCCAGTTCATAAGTTCCCAAGGACTGCAATTTTTATTGGTAATCTCATCAATTTTTCCATTGAAGAAGTTTTATTTTGTCTTCCTAACAGTTTCTTTGAATTTTTTCCAGTCTTCCAGTCATTTGGACTGTTTGTACATGTCAAGATCCCTATGACAATTATCATCCCACCAAGCTTGAGAATACTTAGTAATGTTAACATTCTTAGAGTGTTTGTGCCATATTGTTGGCAAGTAACTGAATGATGGCCTCAAGGATGTCAATGCTTTGAATGGAGTCTATGTTGAGACCTTTTATGAAGTTAATGAGCTCATCAATGAAATGAGTTTTCTCTTCACTGTTCTTACTTGAAGATTGTTTTTTTGTTTGAACATGTTTCTTAAGAATAGAAATGTTGACAGTAATGGGAGCATGATCAGATGTTAACCTCCAGTCAGGGTGAATACAATGATTGTCATGTTCAGATGAGTTTGAGTGTAAAAATACAAGGTCTAAGACTGAACTCAAATCTTGGGTATTGTCAAAGTATCTAGTGGGAAAAAATTCAGTATGTTTGGAAAGTTCTAAATGAAAAGAGTTAGCGATATTGAAAAGAGTGTCTCTATAAGAGGAATGATATGAGAAATTCAGATCCCAAAAACTATTCCTAATATTAAAGTCTCCCATTATGATTATTCTTATAGCCTAGTCTTATGGCTGTATTCTGTCTATCAATTTACTATTGAAATTGAAAATGGGAGTCTTGACAAAGTGAGCATATGAATGCAAAGATAGTTGAGTTGGTTCACTTTCAGATTGACTCAGCCACTTTTTAAAACCTTAATATCTTTCTTGAAAGGACACACAGTAGGTAAGCACTTGGTGTAATTTGGAATAAACTGTATGTGGCAATTGAATCAGCCACAGTAGATATGAGAAATCCAGGGCAAAGGGGAACTACTTCATAAGATGTGCTTAGAATATTTATGTTGTGACAACTATTGCTAAGAAGATGATAATATACACTCTTTAGAAGTCAAACTTGTTTAGTAGGTTTAACAAGAGGAACTCAATGAGGAGTCCTTAGTTTATTGGTACAGTATTTATATAAGTACAAGATGGTCTGTTCTACCAATAAATAACCTCTCCCTAGTATCTATGTGTTCTCTATGAGTTTTATATAAAGATAATATGCCATAGCCATTTCCATTGTTCTAGCACCTTTTACATTCTTTTATAACATGTAATCATGTTTTGTCATGTACTTCTATGACATCATATCATATGACTATAGTTATGTACCCTGTCTTCATTATTCTTCTATACAAAATAAACAGAAAAATAAAAGAACAGAAAAATGAAATAGTACAAAGAAAAGAAGATTCAAAATATAGGGACTTGGAGTGTACCATGACAATCTGTCTGTTCATCTTATTTTCTTTATTTTTCTAACTTTTTTTACTATAGATTACATATCTATGTTTTATTATATATACTAGTCTGATTATATCTGCACTCTCTTGTAAATAATATGCTTCATCTGACTTACATTTTACAAACTCATTTAGTCTAGATCAACTTATTATAATATGCTTCTATACTCTAATATTTTAATATAGTTTTATTTTGATTTTATGAATTTATTTCTTTTGTTTTATTTTAGTTTTAGTTATTTTTAGTTTTATTCTATTTAGTAATGGAAGATCATATAACTACTATATGTGACTATATGTCAGATGTGGTTTATACCAGAAGGTAAAAGTCCACAGTGTTAGTTTGGAGATATGCAAAATATGTAAACTTTATGAATAGAGCTTGATGATGTGAACTTGTAGAACAACCTTAGCTTCAGCTTATGTACTGTGCTATTTGTCTGCTATGTGGTCACAACTTCAGAGGAATAAGTAAAGTCTGAGATAGAAGTGAGTACTAATTGAATATATTACTATTGAACACCAGAGATTGAGTTCAATAGAGATTATCTTCATTGATTATCAAACTAGTGAATTATAGTGTAACTACTAGTCTTATATACAAGTCAGAAATATAGAAGATGCTCAGAGTTTCAGTATATCACCCCAAGTGAAGGTTTCAGTAGTAAAATAATGACAGGAGTAAGATTAGAGAACTCTGCTATAGAAAACCAAGTTTAATAGAAGTATTACTGTTATGGAAGACTGGATATCTATATTGTTGCATCACCACCATAGGAATGGGTTGCAAGAAGAATAGCTATTATAGAAGATAGACTTGTTTTATAAATATTGAAATGATAGCATTGCTATGGGAATATATCTTCTGAATGAGTAGACTTAATATATGACACTATCACATAAGGTAACATTATATGTCTAGAAGGTAGTAGAAGATTCCAGTATGATAATGTTAGAGAATATAGCTATAACATATTTATCTTGTGATAAAGAGATAGTGTATATTATAGCAACCACTAACCAAGATAATCAATAGCATGCTAAGTAGTCTTATATCACAAGAGCCTCATGAAAATTACAAAAAAACTCAACAAAGAGCTCCTAATATATTGTTATCCTATTTATACTAATAGTATATAGTTAATGATATATATAATCCTATCTTAATGTCCATATGTCTGCTATAAGATAAACATGCTATAGACATACATCTTAATATCATTTCTTCTAGTTCTTTCTACTACATTCTAGGGTTATGACATAATATCATGTAATACACTATAATAACTATAGTCATATATCTCTTTATCATCTAAAAATTTAAAAAATTTAAAAATTTAAAAAAATACAAGAGTTTAGGTATACTATAACAGTGTGTTATAACTTAAGCTCAAGTAATAAAGTAAAAAAGAAACTTTATATTGGGTTAATACAAGAGAACTTAATAGAAATCTTAGTTTAAAGTATCTATTTTATATATACTAGGTTAATAGTCTATTTGTAACTATATCTAACCTATTCTAAAGGTTATATATTTGTCAGGTGTGGTTCACACCAGAGATAAAAGTCTGTGGAATTGGCTCAGAGATATGTAAACTTGTGGAACAACCTTGGCTTCAGCTTATGTGTTGTGCTATCTAACTGCCATATAGTTGTAACTTCAGATAAAAGGAAAAAGTCCAAGATGGGAGTGAGTACTAATTGGGGTGTTACTGTTGAATACCAGAGATTGTTGTGGCAACTACTAGTCACAAAGACCAATAGTAACACAAACAATAAATCTCTTAGTAGGATATCTATGTAGGGATTACAAGAGAACTCAACAAGGAGTCCCTGATATATTGCTACCCTATTTATACTATAGATACATGGTCTGTGCTAACAATAAATAACCCTACCCTAATGTCTATGTATTGTTCATGCTTCCACCATGCATTAATCTTATGTCTACTATAAGAATACTATACTATATACATGTGCTCTGATATTATTCTTCTAGTCTTTTCTCTAGAGTCTAGGCCTATGACCTCATATCATGTGATATGTCATGTGATCACAGTCACATGCCTCTTCATTGTCAAAAGAAAAGAAAAATCAAAAGAAAAGAAATATTAAATCAAGAAAAATAGATAAAAGAAAAAAATATTAGTGTCCAAGTGCACCATAGCAGAGATTGAGTTCAATAAGAGTTATCTTTATTGATTATAAAACTAGTGAATTACAGTATAATTACTAGTCTTATATACAAAAAAAACTATAGGAGATGCTTGGAGTTTTAATAGTATAATTTCTATCATACCAAGCAGAGATTTCAGTAGTGAGATACTGATAGAAGTAAGGCCTCTGCCATAGATAATCAAGTCAAATAGGAGTATTTCTATCATCCAGATGGTTGTAATACTGCTATGAGGATATGTTGCAAGAAAGATGGTTATTATAGAAGATGAGCTTGTATAATAGAAGTTGAGAAAGCAGTATCATTATAGAGATGTATTTTCTGGAGGGGTAGACTTGGCATATAACAATATTATACATAAGATCAACATATAGTATATATATTATAATTAAAATAAAATAAAATATAAGAGAAATAATAAAATAAAACAAAGTCTAAGAGCAACTGAATGAAGACTATGGTGATACAGCAGAGATTGCTACTCCAGAGAAATCCTAAATATATATTATCTAAATAACTAAGTATACAACTCACTTTTAGAAAAATTCTAAGAGAATAGAATAGAGTTTTCTAGAGGTAACAGCTACTCTAAGTACCCAAGAGTTTATTCTAATCAAGTAGAACATCAGGTATAATATTCAGTCACTTAGTTACAGAATAATAATATTAGATAGTTAAGATTAGATAGTTAAGTATCTTGATAGAATATTTTCAGATAGTAAGAACATATTGGTCAATAACTAGTAGAGACAGATTAAGGGTTAGAAAAGAGTATGTAAGGGTCCAACAGTGTTATAACAGAATATCAGTATTGGACTTCAGGAAACAGAATAACTACAGAAATATCTTAAGCTTTAGTAGGTGCTATAAACTTGAATTTAAACAAAGCAAGGGGTTTTCTTATACCATTTTCAGTTCTAATATGATGAACTTATAAAAAATACATAGACATTGGAGTAAGCATTATAATATAAGGCATATCATAATATATTAGTATAAATAGTATACATTATAGTAAAAAGTTCTCTGTTGAGTTTTTCTTATAAAATCTAATATAAAAGTATATCATATCTTATGCTCTGACCTTATCTGTTTCAACTCATAGATAACCACTTACTTCTCATCTGCACTTCTGATCTCTTTTAGTACAGATCAAACTTGTTTATTTCACCTCAGATGTTCTTGCTAGTCCAAGATAACTTTATAGATCTTTTTTCTCTTGATATCTGAGGATCACTGGTAATTAGGATAACTCACTTAGTAGTTTTAAAACTAGTATCTCTCTTTTGGTGTTAGCAACAACATACATTACCATCTTCTGGTTATTTTCCACTTTCTAAGTCTTCTGTCCACAATTTAAAATATATAATTAGTATGATTTGTAAAGGTATAGTATATAAGCTAAAGCTGAAGGTCATTCTATTCTATCTTCTGCATTTTCAGATAATGCAAAATGACTTAGTTCTGGACTTCTGAGATGCCCTTCCAAATCTTAGATAACAAGATATAAACAGTATCTAACAAAGTAACAGAGATATACTAGTTTTGCTTCAAGTTTGTATATGTTTTTACTGTCATAGTATTAGTTGCTACAATAGTAGGAACTTGATGACCCTTTGAGATCCTTGTATTCCACAATGTTAGATTTGAAGATGATAAACTTTATTTTATTTTATTTTTATTTTATTTATTTTTTATTTGAGACTTAGAGTTAGAGTTATAAAGTATGTTAACCTTATACAATATACATGGCATCTAGAGTAGGCTAGTAATATTTTTGTATAGGTCAACTAGCTAGTGTATATAACATAAACTATTATATACTATCTGTTATCCACACATTTCCTACTCCTCTGGTACAGATCATACTTTATTCCAATTGTTTGTTAATCTAAGAACCAGATCCTGTACCCTCATTAATTCTATGGAGTTTTGAACAATATCTCCTACAGTGCCTGGAAACCTGGAGTATGTATAGTAGTAGATTATTATTAGGTTATCAGTTTTGTATTTAAGAATGTAGTTTACTATGTACTGTTTTCCTTAGTCTGATTATTAACTTGAACTGTGCCATACTTACACTCCTATCTTAATACCTGCTATCTGAATTTCCAACTGTGCAATGATGTTAATTGAGACCAAGGTCAACATATCTATATAGCACTCTGCCCATATCCATCCCAAAGCCTGTTCTCATCAAGACTTTCTTCCAAACTCTGTTTTTCATGTTATTATCACAGATAAAATCAGTGAGTGTGAATCACATCTAACATAGATACTCTATACTAGGAGTTCCCTTGTGTAAACCCTATAAAAGATTCTCTTATTAACTTAACTCTTTTGAGTCTTTAATCATAACATACAGGCTTTTTATTAGTTGGACTGTCATGATTGTTCACCTCATGTTTGTTATAACTTGGATATGTGATGAGGTTTATTTCATCTTAAACTTATATTCACTAGACCTTGTATCTCTCTCATAGTTTATTAGTCAGTGCTTTATGTAGTAGTAGAAGCTTTCTTATTTTACTCCTCAAGAACATCTTCCTCTTTTTTTATAGTCAGTAGATATATATAGTTGTAGATACAAGCCTGTATTTTTATGCTTTACTAATTGATCATCTTTTTTATCCTTACTCAAATCTTTGTCTAAGTTGTAGCTTCAGATTGTAAAGTATTATCAAGCTTACCTTGCAAATGAAGAGTACATTTTAGTTAGGCCTTTGAAAAAACATTGAGACAGTATTGTAGTTAGATCACTGAACAGATAAAATGGACAAAACTAGACAAGAAGCCACTAGTATTGAGGCTTTAGAAGAAATACTAGGATCATTGAGAATTACTGAAGAATACATCTTAAACAAAAACAAAATTATAGAAATAGCATTAGAGAATATGTTGACAGTACCAGTATCAGAAGTACACAACAAAAAAATGCAGGCAGTTATGCCAAAGAGCATGGTTCCAGACCCAGAGTAGTTTGATGGTAACTGAACAAAGTTTGAAGACTGGTGAAGGAAGATATGATTATTCCTCAAAAGTAACAAAGTCACAGCAGTATTAGCCCAACTTAGAGATGGCATAGCAAGAATTTATATGCAAAAGAAGATAGACAAGATAAAAGACAAAGATAATATCCAAGATTAGGATAAATTTGTTAAGGAAATCAAAATATCATTCAGTGACAAGAACAAGATAGTAGATATCAAATAGAAGATCAAAACCTTTAGACAAGAAAAGAAACACATCACAGATTTTATGATAGAGTTTGAAGCACTAGCTATGAAGGCTGAGACAGATAACATGTACACTATTTTTTTATTGAAAAAGAACATTAGGAGTGATATTATCAAGATGATACTAAAATACCCACCTATTACAGTACCATACTCACTTAAAGAGTAGAAAGTAGCTATCACCTTAGTAAGATAAGGACACAAATAAACCAAAAGAAGACAATATTATAAAACAGGATTAAGAATTACCCATGGAGGAAGAAGAGTACCTATAGACATTAGGAAGATTAAAGACAACTGTGACAAAGATGGGAAACCTAGATGTTTCAACTGTAATATATATGGACACATGGAAAAAGACTGAAAGAAGCCAAAGAAAGAGAAGAAAACTAGGAAATGTTACAAATGCAAAAAAAAGTTGAACATCTTGCAAAGGATTGCAGAATAAGAAAAAAATTGAAGAATAAAAGCATACAAGAGGAACTAGATGATAAAGACAATGACAATAATGACAAGGAAATGGGTTTTGTCACAGGTTTGGAGTAGGTACAATATGACAAATCTCTGTACATAGTAAATCTCTGAAGAATAGATATGATATTTCTCAACAAAAAGACAATAGGAAAAGAGAATTGAATGTGTGCACAAATGTGAAAATATTAAATAGAAAAGAACTATAACTTAAGGGATTGGTTGACTTATGATGTATTTATACAGGTATAGATAAATAACTAGTAAAGAAAAAGCAGATAAAAATGGCACTATTATCTAGATTATACTATTATGGGACGCTTAAACAATAACAATTTTTATTTTATTTTCTTTCATTTTTCTGATTTTATATTGATTTTATTTTATTTTACTTTTACTTTTTCTTTTGGATGATGAAAAGGCATATGACACTGGAGTCACATAACAGGTCACAGGATGTGATGTCATAGGTCTAGAACATGGTGAAAGGATCTGGAAGCAGTGTGCTCAACATCAAGAAGATTTAGCTGGACCCTAGGCATTAAGGAGGATACCAACTAGGAGGGCAAATTCTAGTCGTTTTGGTACATCACTGTTCACTGGTGTATTAAGACGTATTACCTGTTGTGGACATGGTAGATAGTTATATTCAGGTAGAAGACTTGTGCTGCAAGATCCTCTTGTGACCTGTCTACACAGAGTAACAGCATAGTCCATTAAGGAGCGCCTAGATTAGGGATTCCCTGCTTAGGGATATTAGACAGGCATTTGACTAGGGCAGTAGTTAGTAAGGCAGTAGACAGGTAGTCAGTAGA
>Ga0157359_1001150_pt1 | contig 10568 bp, 4 predicted proteins | sample AttcapACBM3_FD_111482 | JGI IMG/M metagenome (GOLD analysis project Ga0157359, IMG submission 111482) | Fungus gardens microbial communities from leaf cutter ant in Botucatu, State of São Paulo, Brazil - Atta capiguara ACBM3 | ecosystem: Host-associated > Fungi > Mycelium > Unclassified ...
GCCTTAACTACTATATAAGACACTAACTGATCATACATGTGGATAGTGCACAGTACAGCTAATTATTGAGTCATAAGAAAATATCTCTAATATCTATTATTTATAAATGAACCACCTTGTAAACATAAGAAATTGATCATAACATTATCATTATTAATACTTACAACAAGTTTGGCTTAGTCTAAGCAAAGTTCACTAAGGAAGAATCTTTTGTTTGAGAAATAGCTAGCTATAAAGTTATATCTTAAATGTGCTTGTGAGAATATACCCTTGTAAGTATAGTCTTGTATAGTTTTATCTCATATTTCATAAATAGTATTATACTTCTAAGTATCAATTGACTCAGGAGTAACAACAATAGTAGAGAGAGAAAATTCTGAGTTCACATTAACAGCTTTAAAATCTTTAGCTGTTAACTTATCTAAGGGAGATGGTAAAAACTCAGTAAGCTTTCTACCTTAGAAGGAATGGCTGCTATCAAAATAGCCCTAAATATTCTTTCTTTGGATAGCTATTTTGAACTGTAGTAGGAATACTGCTTAGTTTATCTCTGATACATTTAACTTGCATACAGATAAAAGTAACATATTATTTAAAGGTTTAGTAACAATCAAGGCCTATAACTTATAAGAATATTAAAGATAGTTCTTACTTTAAGTGGATATTCAGAGTTAGTTATATAGCAAGGAAATTAGATCAAGTATGCAAACTTATCTGAGATAGATTTATTTTTATTTTCAGACTTAGAATTAAAGATTAGCATAACATTACATATGACTGTCACAAACTGTCATAAGTCACAGTCACACAATCACATGTCATAGAAAAACATAGAAGGTTCCAGAATGATAATATTATACTATATGTCAATGGTATGTAGTATACATATTCTTTAGGATAGGTTGGGTTTAGTATAGTATAAACTATTAGCTAAGTATATATAAGGTAGACACTTTGTAACTGGAACTCTATTAAGTTTTCTTATGTTAACTCTAATATAAAGTTTCTCTTTTAACTTCACTCTATAAGTCTTAAGTTATAAAAATGGTTATCTATGAGAATGGATAAAGTATTCAGGTTGCAGATCAAGCTAGCAAACTTATCTACAGGTATATGACTTGACTTTAGATGATAACTTTAGCCTCAACTTATATATTGTACTACTATCTATTGTATGGTCATTGTTTCAGATGATTTGAAAGAGAAAGTAGTTGCTCAAATTCAAGCTTAGAAAGAAAAGTCAAAGAAGTAAGAAGTTTATTTTAGTTGAGTTCAGAAAAAGAAGAGAATTATTTTGTTAATTTCCAGACTACTTGTTACAGAGTATCTACTTAGTCTTAAATACTAAGTCTATAGTAAGAATTATGGCTAAGAGAATAGTAGTATAGGAGAGAAAATATTAAAAAGACAGTTTCTAAGATATAGAACAACTGGAAGTCTAGGTGATGAGTTACTAGAAGATGAAATATGAGAGGTTGATTTATATACAAGAGAGCACAAATATAAAAGTATATCTGGAATTCTATCTGAAGTTAGGAAATAAATATCTCAGATATCTTAGAAGTCAGTTTATGACAAAGAAATAGTAAAGCTCAGTCACTTAAAGTAGCACAAGAACTATAATATATTTTAGTATCTGTAAGAAACAGTAAAGTTATATAGAAATATTAGCTTTAAGTGTGAATATGTCTTAAAAAGTATTTATACATCAATCAATTGAAGTAGTATGAGAACTGAGGATATAAGTATCTATAGCACTATATATCCAAGAGAAAAAATGACAACTAAAATCTAAGCAAAGGGTTCAAGTGAGTAGTCTAAGTATTGAACTTGTGACTAATTTGTAATTTCAACATATCTTTCTAGTATGTTCTGTCATTTCTAGCTGTTCTTGGCTTTATTAATGTAATCATTCTATAATTATATTAGCAATGTTCTATCTGGTTAATATGAACTGCTGAAGTATTTAGTGTTGAATAAATATTTTGCTTATTCATACCTATGCTGCAATTAACTTATTTTGTAAGTATATAAACCTCAGTAGATACACTATTATCAACTAGTTCAAGTCATTCTACTTGTCTTATATTGTTCACATTTTAAAGCTTTTCACCATATATTAGTAAGTGGTTGTTAGTTGTCTGCACTATATTATGCTACTGTATATTTATTTCTTCCAAAATTTAGAACAGTTGTTACCTTTAGAGAACCTCATTCTGTTCTCTTAGATTCTTTCCAGATGTTAGGATATAGATTATGCCTGGAAGAGAAAGTGATCTATGGGAAAATTACAGATGAGATCAGATGAAGTATGGAAACTTCATTCAAGATCTGCATCTATATATCTTGAATAATCTTAGCTTCAGTATATATGCTATGTCTCTGCATGTCATAGCAATTATGATTTGAAGAAGATATCTGGAAGAAAGTAGGATATAAGAAAAGTCAAAGAGTCAGGCATGAGCATCCAAGAGAAATACCAACTTTAGTCAATTTTCAAGCTAGTGAATATAGAGTACTTATGTGGCTTAAATACTAGTATTTGACAACTAAGATAATGACTAAGAATTGGAAGAGTAAGGTGATTACTTTGGTTATACTAAAATCTTCAGATATAGTTCAGAGAGATTATCAGAATGTCATATAATCAGTTAAGGAGTGATTGGCTATAAAATAGAGCAAGATTAATCTGTACTGTATTAGAGAGTAATTTATACTTGTTGGATGAATCTATGAATGTTGCATAGAAGACAGATTGATTTGAGTTTGAATATTGCACCTAGCTTATTTGTCATGTGGTTATACTCTGTATTTGTCAGTTACTGAGAAAATTGTTGTTAGAAACTCTATAGAGCTTGTTATAGAATGAAGAGAATTTGTCTGTGGAATGAATGTAGAGATAATTTATACTAGAAGAGAATACTTCAGTTGAATATGTTAGTAATTATCTGGGATGGATAGTAAATGTTACCAGATTAGTATATGATATACTAGAGGAGAGTATGTAGATTGAAATAAAAATACCTACTTCTACAGATATCTTGGGAAGAGTAAATGTTAGATAAGTGTTATCTATAATGAGAGTTAAATATTTTGAATATTTTCAGATTAGTATATATATTGGGTACAGTTCACACTTAAGGGCAAAAGTCTGTAGAATTAGATTAGAGTTTGTACTAAGTATGAAAACTTATACAATAAGTGCAGAGTTACAGACTTTGTAAATGACTTTGGCTTTAAGCTTATATATTATACTGTCTATCTGCTATAGGGTCACAACTTTAAAAGAATGAATGGAGTTCAAAAAGATGAGTTTTGATAAGAAGTGTGTTGCTGTAAAACACTAGAGTTTAGTATTCAATAATATTTGATTATCAGACTGAAGATTACAGCACATCTAATAGTTTTTAAATGGAGAAAAAGTTCAACACAAACTCTAAGCTATGGTCAGAAATGACATGAGAGAGAATACTGTTCTTTGGAAAATATATAAAAAATAAACAAACATACTAAGTCTATAGAAATGATAGTGTTATAGATAGAGATGAAAATTACCTGCTTGATGAGCTAATTGACAATTACCAAGATAGTATCAAATCTAAAGAATGACAGAAGTTTGTTAGATACAGTTCACACCTTATTATCTAAGATATAATAAGGTTTCTTAGAAGTTCAAATAGTTAGTTATGTATTATCTGAGAATGTAGAAGATGAGGATTGAAATGACTTTTAGCTTCAGCTTATATGCTGTATCTCTATGAGTTACACTAGTTATATATTTTGAAAGAGGGCTTGATGAACTTAGAGGGTTAGTGTCAGAATCATGAACAGCAGAAGTCTACTTATTTTAATATCTCCCTTATTTTGTATTTTCTTTTCCTTTTATTTTCTATTTATAAGATCTAGGGTTAGGGTTAGCATGATGTCACATGTCACAGTCACACAATCATGTTTCATAATAGAATATAGTAAAAAATTCAGAAAGAAATAACATCATTACAATGTGTTTGACATATATTGATCTTATAGATAACATATAGTCTTTAGGGTAAGTTAATGGTACTATAGTATGGACCAGTAGCCTAGCATATATAAGGTAGACAGTTCTGTACTGAGTTCTTTTATGTTAACCCCAATTCAAGATTCTTCTTATTGACCTACTTTAAGGTTTTTGAGTTGTAACAGTTGGAATCACTAGAAGATAGCATAATGTGTTGTCACTAACACTAGGAATTAGTGCTAGTTTTAGTTGATTTTCAGAATAAGCTATTATAGTATAAACTTCTAGTTTATATACTAGGTATACTATCTAAGGTAGTTATCTGGAATGGAACTGCTAAGTGAGTTATCCTAGTCACTAGTGATTTTCAGATGTTAGAGAATGGAGGTCCATAGAGCTTAGCAAGAGTCCAGTAAGAACATCTAAGGTAGAATAAAGGTGATTAATCTATACTAGAAGAGGTTAGAGAGTATAGATGAAAAAAGAGATGTTATCTGTGAATAGAGATGGATGGCTAGAATAGGATGTAACAGAGCTTCTTAATGAAATAGAATTCTAGTGATATTTGGAAATAGAAAGTTGTTTGAGAGATCTGTAGTACTTATAACACTAAGGTTTGGATTATATATAAGTACTTGCAGAATTGTTGTATATCTGTGTGAAAGCTTGGCCAAAAATATCTGTGGCAAATAAATTTCAGTGTTTTGTTTTGACCAAAGTGGCCAGCTAAAATATGATTATGATTATACTGGAAAACATATATATAGAGATTGTTAGATAATAGTATATAAATTTTACTACCAAGAAGAAGAAGATCTAAAGAGTCTATAGATCAGCAGTCTTCTATGGAGTTGTGTTTTGCAGTAGTAGAATTACTTAAAAGTATCATACAAATGTCTTAGTGAAAGATATTGAGATTAACAATTATTATTACATAGAGTGAGAGAGTGATTAGAACTATTGCTTGAATAAAGACTACAAGCTGTTCATGAGTAAAAGTCAGTTTGAAGTTAATTGTAGTATAGCTAGTATTCTATTGTTTAGTAAGAGTATCTAGTTTGGTGTCAAGATAACCTGAACAGAACTGGATGACAAGATTGAACTGCAAAAGGTTTTTAAACCACTATACTTGTCTATAGATCAATATATTAGTAATGAAAAAGTATTCAAGATTTTCATGATCTATAATAATGTCAATAGAAGAAATTAGATCCTTAAGATAATAATGCTAAATTTTGAAGACTTTAAAAATAGTCAAATATTTCTTATTATGATGTAAGAATATGAAACAATGGACTTCATTTTATTTTATTTTATTTTTTCATTTTCATTTTCATTTAATTATTTTACATTTTTCTATTTTTAGAACTCTGGGGTTAGGGTTAGAAGTGATCTGTCACACTGTCACACCAGTCACATCTAATAGTGTGGTCACAACATTGATCATGGAACTTAAGAGAAGGGAGTAGAAGATTCTGGAACAAAATAATGTTATATAACATGGACACCATATGTTGGTCTCATGTTTTACACATGGTCATTTAGGGTAGGGTGCACAGTAGCTAGCACAGACCATCTGTAGGCATATATAAGGTAGACTATTTTGTAAAGAGCTCTTTATCGAGTTCTCTTGTATTTCTCTAATACAAGAGTTTGACCTTTATCCTACTCTAAGGATTTAAGGTTATAACATATGAGTGTTGTAATTCAACTCTACAAAGATGAAAGTCCAAGAGTGAAAGACAACCAGATAAACTTTATTGTTTTTATCTATAATAGAAAGAATTACAGCAAGAGTGTAGCTAGAAATATCTGTTTCCATAATAAGTTGAACATTAGGAATCCAGTAAGTAAGAATGAATATGGAGATAAATATCTTCTTGAGGAAGTTGAAAATATCATAGCAGAAATTATCAAACTTCCAAAAAATATCCTTTTAGATAAGACAGGTCAAAAGAATAATAATATCTAAATAGTTGAAAATGAATTAGTAGTAGTAAAAATTTGCAAAACCTAGAAAGGACTGAATGTTCTTGACTTTCTTTAGTTCTGGCCAATCCTGAATAATCTTGACTTTGTTATTTGATATGATAAGTCCAGAAGAAGAAAGGATATATTCCAAATACTCTGCTAACTCAAAATAAAACTCACACTTCTCTACTTTGATATAAAGACTAGCTTTGCAAAGTTGTTTAAGTACTTCTTTAATATACTAGAGGTATGTAGACATCTTATTAGAGTAGATGAATATATAATCAAGGTAGATTATAACATAAAATTTCAAAATATTAGAAAATATATTGTTCATAAGTTGTTTGAAGGCCATGAGAATATTAAGACCAAATATCATTATAAACTATTTAAATGATATATAATGAATCCTAAAAGTAGTCTTCTATTTGTCTTCATTGGCTATACAAATTAAGTAGTATGCATAACAAAGATCTATCTTGGTATATATCTGGGCTTTGCAGTATGAGTTTGATAAGTCTGAAATAAGCAGAAGTGGATAGTAGTTTTTTTTAGTAATGCAGTTAAGACTGCAGAAGTTGATGCAAAGATATAGTGATTTATCTTTTTTCTTGACAAAGAGAACTAGAGTACTATATAAGAAGGATATTGGTTGAATGAAACCTATATTAAGATTTTTCTTGATAAATTTCTTCAGAGCCTCTTGTTTGGATGCTGAAAAAGAGTAAATAATGCTAACTGGAGGCTGTACACCTTCTTTCAGATTGATCTTAAGATTATAAAGGCAATGAGAAGTGAGAACTTCAGCTTTAGATTTACTAAAGATGTTGGCAAATTTGTAATATTCAGGAGAAACATTAAATAAATCAGGAGCAGAATCTATAAGGTGTGCAGAGTTAGCCTAACTTCTGAAGAGCAAAGACAGATTTGAAAATTGTTAGAGCCTAGAAGTTTTGATATATAGTAAAAGGTTATTATACCAATAATAGTAGTATTAGATCACTCAGAGATAGATACAAAGGTAGATACAAAGGTCTCAGATGATAGTATAGAAACTGTAGAGTTTGGTGAATATAAATAGTTGTCAGAAATTAACAGGGTTGTTGATGCAATGTTAGCTAGAATGCATAGTGAAACTTAATTCTCCTACAAAGATAAATAAAAAGTTATTAACCTATTTATCTAGTTAATCAACAGATTGTTTTAGGTAAGCTAGTTGTATCCAAGAACCAAAGAGTAAGAAGAATTGGACAGAGTGATATATAGAAGTCTAGATTCATATATTCACCAGAGAGAAATATTACAGATATAATAATGACTTTAGAAATAGTATTGTTTTACAAGCTATTAAACAAGTAGAGGAATTGAAGAAGTTGATAGGTTATAAGTAACCATAAACTTTGAGTCTATAAAGTAATGAGTAGATTCAGAGTTGACCAGAGCTTAAAATGGGGTTTTATTAAGGTGGTTATGACTAAGGACCAAGAAAGAAAAAAGAGAGACAAAGAGAGAGTAGAGAGTCTAAAAGAGTAAATATATTGAGTCAGATGAAACTTATTACTGTATAAAGAAGTTTAACATGGATCTTAGTCTGTGTGGAGTTCTAGAAGCTGCCTTCTATTTTTTCAAGAATTTCCTAGAAGTTGTAGCTACAGAAAAATCAATAGCTACAGAAACACTATAGTTTTTAAGAAAGACTGAGATTTGCTTTTTAAGGCAGAAGTCCAACTTGTAGTCTCTAGCTCTGTAATAGAGGTAGAGGTTATTATTAAGTCTCTTCTTCTACTTATTGCTATTTAACTTGCTATTATTAGCCAGCTTGGAGAAGAATTTTATCTATAGAAAATTTGACTATTTATTGGTAGTGGAAGACAACAAATTAGAAGGTTTGGAGATTAACAATTTGGTAGATGAATCTGCTAAGGATTGATTAGACTAATTTTTGGAAGGTCACAGAGTTGGTAGCAGAAGAAGTCTTACATTGTCTCTTTCTCTATTTAATATGCATAATTGTGCTTTTAGTTATGTTTCTAGTAGCAATAATTAATAGCCATTACTAGAGTATACATATCTTGGAATGAAGTTAACTTTTCTTGTTCTTAGATGAAAATAAGATTCTAGATCTAATTGAATAGACTCTGATAGTATCAGTGACATAATACACTATTTCTCCAATATAATTGAGAGATATAACATATAAAATTTACATTGTAAGTGGAAATTTTGTCACTGGGCTATATATAGAGATTATCTAGCATGTTAGTGGCTTTACCTACAGAGTTTGAAAGGCCCAAATGCCAATAGAGCTTATTAACAAACCAGTTTCAATTATAAAGCTAGTTTTGAAAGATGCTCTAATCTTCTTGGTTGAGGCCTACCTCAAACCAGTCTTAGACAATCCCAGAAAGATAGGTTATTGCAGAATTAATTTTTGCAATGTCTATATTAAACTGTACAGTGTTAATATAGAAATATAAACAATATTGGAATAGAAAATTATTGAGCTTGTTCACTTGGTACCACTAAAAATGTTGAAAATGCAAGCTTTAGTCCTTCTAAAATTAATATTTGACTACACCAAGGTTTTAACCAAAAGCTAATAAATAAGGATTGAGAAATATTAGGTTGGTTAGTTATGAAAGTATTCTTCTAATTAAAATCATTGTCCATGAAGACAATACTTGGGCCTAGAACAGATAAAACTATATAGGCAGCTTAAATAATATGAGTTGGAGATTAAAGAAAAAAATATTCTCATTATTAAAGGTATCTTGAGTATTTGAAAGAAAGGCCCAGGTGGGATGTTTGTCTAGATAAAAGATAGAGTTAAAAAATATTCCTAGAGGAGGGATAGGGTTTAACCCAGAGTGAGTCAAAGAATTACATTGGAAAAATACTATTGGAACTAAAAGTAACTAGAAAGATAAAGAAAAGTAGATAAAACTATAATATTAGCAACAGTAGACTAGTTTCATAGTTGTGAATAATGGACTTGGTTTTATTTATTTCCTTTCTCTTTTGTTTTTCTTTTTTTCAATTTTTTCTTTTATTTTATTTTTAGTTTTACTTTACTTTTCTTTATTTTGGACTTAGGCAAAGAATATAATGTGATATCATATGTGATAGAAGCATGATATCTGTCATATGGTAGTTATATATATCACAGTCACAGGTCATATGATCATATAACTCAAAGAATATTATAGAAGGTTTTGGAATAGATGACATTATATAGCATGGCAATAACATGTTAGTCTTATGGAAAGCACATGAATATTAGAATAGGTTAGTTGTAGTATGTACACAGACCACAGTTTGTAGTATATAAGGTAGACTACATTTGTACTGAGAACTCTATCAAGTTTTCTTGTATTACTCAATATAAGAGTATGTTTTTTGTCTTACTCTAAGAGCTTAAGTCATAACAACTAGGAAGTTTAATACTATCAGATATGGTTTATACTTGGGAGAAAAAGTTTATAGAATTAAAACAGAGTTTATATCAAGTGTGGAAACTTGTATAAGAAGTGCAGAGTTATAGACTTTACAAAAATAACCTTGGCTTCAGCTTATGTGCTATATTGTCTGTCTACTATAGAATTGTAACTTTAGAAAGAAGAATGGGGTTTAAGAGAGTAGATTCTGATAAGAAGTGTGTTACTATGAAACACTGGAGTTTAGTATTCAATGATATTTGATTATTAAACTAAAGATTATAGCACATCTAATAGTTTTTAAATATAAGTATAATAATAGAAGAACTTAGGTATCTTATATTATAGCTCTAAGCAGAGGTTCTAGTGATGAAACAATGACAGTGGTTAGAAGGGAGGACTCTGTTATGGAAGACCAAGTACTCACAGAGTTTTAATAGAGGATAACATTGCCATAGAAGATGAATTATAAAATAATACTGTTGAACAAGATATAATATTATGGAATAAACTTTCTATTTTTATTATCTATGATTTCAACAGAGTAATTTAGCTCAATCATACTGTTTAATAGTCTAACAGACTACCAATCAACATTTGGACCACAACTATATAGATTATACCACTACTTAGGCTATAACTATATAGTTTATATATTTTACTACTTTTTATAAAAGGACTTCAGATTAGAATACCAAACCTCAGTCATTCACACATCTTCATACCTGAACTAAAGTGAGTTTATTGGACTTTATTAAGTAGAACTTAGACTAATTGTTGTATCTAGTACATGTTCCTAATAGGTACAAAATACTATAGTCATTCACAAATTTTCATGTCTGAACTAAGTACATGTTCCCAATAGATTATAAGCTCTAACTGGACAAGTCAACATTATCAACATTAAACTGAACCATTTATATTTGATATTTTTAACATCCATATAACAATAACAAAATAACTATACTATAAAAGAATATGTTACAACATATACAGCATAATGGCTGTCAAAGTACAGGGAGCCATAAGCTATTTAGATGAAACTATAAAAGATTCTTCTACACTCATTAAATCACCTGACAATCCTGACTCTAAACTAAAACCAATACTGCCCAACATAATATTCTAGGACTCCAAGAATCCAACTGCTGAAGAGTAGAAAA
>Ga0157359_1001153_pt1 | contig 10558 bp, 8 predicted proteins | sample AttcapACBM3_FD_111482 | JGI IMG/M metagenome (GOLD analysis project Ga0157359, IMG submission 111482) | Fungus gardens microbial communities from leaf cutter ant in Botucatu, State of São Paulo, Brazil - Atta capiguara ACBM3 | ecosystem: Host-associated > Fungi > Mycelium > Unclassified ...
AGTGTACCACGCCGGAGAATTCATGAGCCAACTTGAACTGAACGATCGCACACTGATCCTGCATCGCTTCCCGCAGATGCGTGACGAAAGTCCATTACAAGCCTGGGATGCGGCTGATGAATACCTGTTACAGCAGGCGCTGCCAGAAGGACCCGTGCTGATCTTCAACGACAGCTTCGGGGCGTTAACCTGCGCCCTGAATCCGCGCACTGTCTGGCACGTCAGCGACTCCTGGCTGAGCCAGCAGGCCGCCCGCCAAAATCTGAGCTTCAATGAGATGGATGACAGCAGCGTGCACTTTGTTGATAGCCTGGCTGAGCTGCCCGCGGCTCCGGCGGCGGTGCTGATTAAAGTGCCTAAAACGCTGGCGCTGCTGGAGCATCAGCTGCGTGCCATTCGTGAAGTCGTCACGCCAGATACGGTGATTGTGGCGGCGGCGCGCGCCAAAGAGATCCACAACTCGACTCTGCAGCTGTTCGAACAGATCATCGGTGAAACCAAAACCTCACTGGCCTGGAAAAAAGCGCGCCTGATCTACAGCCAGTTCAGTCAGCCTGAACTGCGTGAGGCCACGCCGACGCTGGTCTGGCCGCTGGATGGCACTCCTTATCAGATCCACAACTACGCTAACGTCTTCTCGCGTTCTTCGCTGGATATCGGCGCACGGCTGTTTGTGCAGCATCTGCCGGAAAACATTGAAGGTGAGATTGTCGATCTGGGCTGTGGCAACGGTGTGGTAGGGCTGGTGGCGCTGGAGCAGAATCCGCAGGCCGAGGTGCATTTCCTTGATGAGTCTTATATGGCGGTCGCCTCCAGCAAGCTTAACGTGGAAGTAAACCGTCCTGATGACCTGTCGCGCTGTCAGTTCCTGGTGAATAACGTGCTGAGCGGCTATCCATCAGATCGGCTGCACGCGGTGCTGTGCAACCCGCCATTCCATCAGCAGCACGCTGTTACCGATCATCTGGCATGGCAGATGTTCCGCGATGCGAAACGCTGCCTTCAGTATGGCGGCGAGTTGCGCATTGTCGGCAACCGCCACCTCGATTATCACCACAAGCTGAAGAAGTTGTTCGGCAACTGTACGCTGATCGCCTCAAACCAGAAGTTTGTGGTGCTGCGCGCGGTGAAAATGCGCTAGTCAGATCGTCAAAGCGAGTTGCGTTGCCTGCGCAATCGCGCGGCGCGCATCCAGTTCCTCCGCGACATCCGCGCCGCCTATTACGGTTACCACCTGTCCTTTTGCACGCAGCGCGGCTTCCAGTTCGCGCTGCGGCTCCTGGCCGGCACAGATAATCACGTTATCCACCTCCAGCAGCAGCGTTTCACCGTTACGCCGCACGTGCAGGCCGCTGTCATCAATGGCCAGATATTCAATGCCGCCCCACATCTCCACGCCGCGCGCCTGAAGGCTGGTGCGATGAATCCAGCCGGTCGTTTTTGCCAGCCCGGCACCCGGTTTCCCTGATCGGCGCTGCAATAGCCAGATTTGCCGTGATGCGGCAGGCGGCTGTGGGGCAACCAGGCCGCCGCGCTGTGTCAGGCTGTGGTCGATGCCCCATTCGGTGTAAAACGTCGCCAGATCTTCGTCATGCGACGGCTGAGACAGATACTCCGCCACATCAAAGCCAATCCCACCCGCGCCAATAATCGCCACCCGTTTACCCACCGGGCGCTTATCGCGCAGCACCTCCAGATAACTCAGCACGCTGGGATGATCGATGCCCGGAATAGCCGGCGTACGCGGCTTAATGCCGGTTGCGAGCACCACTTCATCTGCGTCACTCAGGGTATCTGCCGTGACCCGCCGGCCGGTCTGAACTGTCACGCCTGCTGCTGCCAGCTGATAGCGGAAATAACGCAGCGTTTCACTGAACTCAGATTTGCCGGGAATCTGCCGGGCAATATTGAACTGACCGCCAATCTCGGGCGCGGCCTCATAGAGCGTCACCTGATGTCCGCGCTGCGCCGCCTGCAGGGCAAACGCCATTCCGGCCGGGCCGGCACCCACCACTGCCAGTCTGCGCGGTGCGGTGCTGGCGATGACCGGCATCAGCGACTCATGGCAGGCGCGGGGATTGACCAGGCAGGAGGTGATTTTACCGGCGAACACCTGGTCAAGGCAGGCCTGATTACAGGCGATGCAGGTGTTGATGCTGTCCGGTTCGCCGCGCTGCGCTTTGCTGACAAAGGCGGGGTCGGCGAGGAAAGGGCGTGCCATCGACACCATATCGGCACAGCCCGACTGCAACAGGGCCTCAGCGACAGCGGGATGGTTAATACGGTTGGTGGCGATCACCGGCACCGAAACGTGGGCACGCAGGCGCTGCGTCACCCATGCAAAGGCCGCGCGCGGCACGCAGGTGGCGATGGTCGGGATGCGCGCTTCGTGCCAGCCGATGCCGGTATTGAACAGCGTGACGCCGCACTGTTCCAGCTCGCCCGCCAGCAACAGGGTCTCCTCCAGCGAACTGCCTTCTTCGATCAGGTCGAGCATCGACAGCCGGAAGATAATGATAAAGGCGTCACCGGTAGCTGCGCGAACGGCACGGGTAATTGCCAGTGCGAACTGCATCCGCTGGCGGAAGTCGCCGCCCCAGCGGTCGGTGCGCTGATTGGTGTGTTTCACCAGAAACTGATTAATCAGGTAGCCTTCGGACCCCATGATCTCCACACCATCGTAACCTGCCTGCTGGGCCAGCCGCGCGCAGCGGGCGAAGTCCTCAATGGTCTGTTCAATCGCCGCCTCGCTCATCGCCTGGGGCGTAAACGGGTTAATCGGTGCCTGACGGGCGGAGGGCGCGACCAGATCGGGCTGATAGCTGTAACGACCGGTATGCAGGATCTGCAGTGCAATTTTTCCCTGATGCTGATGCACCGCTTCTGTGATTTGTCGATGCCAGCTGCATTGTGCTTCGTCGGTGAGCATCGCGCCATGCGCGGTGGTAACACCCTGCGCATTGGGGGCGATGCCGCCGGTGACAATCAGCGCCACGCCTTCCCGTGCCCGCTCGCCGTAGAACGCCGCCAGCCGGGCTGCGCCATCCGGATGCTCTTCCAGGCCGGTATGCATCGACCCCATCAGAAAGCGGTTTTTCAGGCGGGTAAAGCCAAGATCCAGCGGCGTAAACAGCGCAGGATAATCAGGATTGACGGACATGGTAGTCACTCACAGCAAAGTGGTCGGATGAGTTTACTCTAGCCACTTCTGCATTAAAAAAAAGTGAAAGAATGTCAGGGTGTGAGTGAAATCATAAACATGGGCAGGTGAGCAGGGCGAGCGTGCGCAGGGAACCCGGGCCTTAAGCAACACGGCCATCCGTGGCGTGCGTGGCTTTTAATGTTTCTGGCTCTGAAACCGTTAACGCCGCCGGATCCACGAATAGCGCGAGCGATAGCCGCTGCTATGGTGGGTATTGAAGCGGTAGCTGGAACCGCTCTCGGCCATGCAATAGGTGCAGACATTAACGTTGTCGATCTGCGCGGCCGGCACACCCGCGTTGACCAGCAGCTGCGTCGCCAGTGCGGGCAGATCGAACCAGACACCCTGCTGATGGGCTGCGGCCTGTGGACGTTGTGCTTGTGGGTTTACCGGTTGATTCCGGTGCCAGCGTAGCCTGCTGGCAAACGCTGGGTTCTTCGCAATCTCCGCCAGCTGCGGTTCGGCCAGCTCATAGCAGCAGGGGCCCATCGCCGGGCCAATCGCCACCACCAGATCCTGTGGGTTGCAGCCCTGCTCGCCCAGTTTTTCTACCGCGCGGGTCAGCACACCCGCCAGCGTACCCTTAAGTCCGGCATGCACCGCCGCCACGATCCGCTGTTGGCGGTCGGCGAACAGCACCGGCAGACAATCGGCGGTGTAGACCGCCACCGGTCGCGTTCCGCTGCCGATCACGCCATCGGACTCACAGCTTTTGGGCGGAATGTTCTCACTATCGGTGACCACGGTTGCGCTGTGGCGCTGATGTCCATAGGCGGCATCGGCGGGAGGTGGCTCACCGGCTGGCTGAAACGCATAATCGAGCCACTCCAGCGAATCGAGCAACGGCGAGCGCGGGATCACGGCCATAAGAATCTCCTGTTATAACAGCGTGCGTTGGGCTGCCAACAGCTTACGTTAACTGCTACATTTTTGAAGCTTCTCCTCAGACCTTTCTCACCTTAAGGATGAAATGATGAAAACCTCCGCAAAACTCGCAGCATCCGGACTGGTCGCGCTGCTCCTGACCGGCTGCGCCTCGTCGACACATCAGACCGCGCAACAGCAACTCGGTCAGCAATCGGTGCTGGCTGTAAACTGGTTCCAGCAGTCTGGCGAATATCAGGCGCTGACCTGGCAGGCGTTTAACACCGCGCGCATGGCATTTGATCAGGCACCGTCGCTGACCGGCAAACCCAAAGCGGTGATTGTCGATCTGGATGAAACCATGCTGGATAACAGCGCCTACAGCGCGTGGCAGGCGAAAAACGGCCAGCCGTTCAGCAGCAAAACCTGGTCAGCCTGGACGCAGGCGCGTCAGGCGAAAGCGGTGCCGGGCGCGGTTGAGTTCGCGCGTCATGTGACAGAAAATGGCGGCACGCTGTTTTATGTGTCGAACCGCGATCAGAAAGATTACGCTGCCACGGTCGCCAACATGCAGCAGCTCGGCTTCCCTGACGTCAGCGATAAAACGGTACGTCTGAATACCGACAGCTCCAATAAGCAGGCACGTTTCGATGCCATCAAAAATGCGGGCTATAACGTGGTGCTTTACGTCGGCGATAACCTCAACGATTTTGGTGGGGCGACCTGGCATAAAGGGAATCAGACGCGTCGCGATTTCGTGAATCTTAATCATCAGCAGTTCGGGACGCAGTTTATCGTGTTACCTAATCCACTCTACGGCGACTGGGAGAGCGGAATGGCGGAAAACTACAATAAGCTGACCCCGGAACAGCAGTTGTCGGTGCGTGAATCACGTCTGCAGAGCTGGAACGGTAAATAATTCGTCAAGAAAAAGAGCCTGCTCGTTCAGGCTCTGTTTATTATTGGTCCTTATTTACTTACTGTCGTCACTATTTTCCTGCAAATTAAATTAATCATCTCTTGCTCCCTTCTTAACTCAATACAGGTATATCTGACTGGCTTATACCCATTAAGCCGGTTGATTGTGCTAATGGTTAATTTTTTAATTAAGAGGATTCCTGGTGAAATGAACGCTGACTGGTATGGTGCTGAAAAACCCCTTTGTTAGTGCTTGTATTTATTTGTCAGCATTAACTTTAGTTAATTTTCTAAAATCATGATTTTAATCTATTAAAAATTAATTCTGGTGATTCCTTTTCATCTTTGCTGCTTAATTAAATTTACGTAACCCTGACTCTTACTGACGGCAAACTGACAAAACCCGTGAGAACAAAGCGTTGTGAAATATTGCCCGTGCATTGGAAATGGTTAGCGTCTATAACCTTTTTCTGTGATTCAGTTCTTATTTCCCTGGCGGCTCATGCTTTATTTGTGTGCCGACACATGTTGTGGTTAGCCAGGATGCGACATCCCGGTAGTAGAGAGAAGATGATTGTGACGACACTTAAACCCTTATTAGCGAAAAATCGCAGTTGGGCCTTGCAGCGCCGCCAGCGTAATCCGGATTATTTTAAAAAATTCCTTCATCAGCAAAAGCCGCACTCACTCTGGATAGGTTGCTCTGATAGTCGCGTTCCGGCTGAGGTATTAACCGGCTCCCATCCTGGCGAACTCTTTGTACATCGTAATATCGCCAACATGGTGATTGAGGACGACGACAATTTGCTGAGCGTACTGCAATACGCGCTCTTCTTTCTCGGTGTGAAACGCATTGTCCTTAGCGGCCACTATGGCTGTGGCGGCGTAGAAGCCGCGCAAAACCTGCCGGGCAGCGTGCTGGACGGACAGGAAAGCGCGCTGGCGAGACGTATTCAGACGCTGCGAAATGATATTCAGCAGGGGCTGGCAGAAAGCCCGGCCTCAGACGTGGCGCCGGGTGAACAGCTTGATCGGCTGGTTGAGGCCAACGTGAAGGCGCAATTCGCCAGACTGGTGAAATCTGGACCGGTCCGGCAAATCTGGCAATCGGGCCAGGAACTGGAGGTGTTTGGTTGTGTTTATGACCTGCGCTCCGGTCATCTCAAAGAACTGATTCATCAATCTGCAGAGGAACCTTCATTATGAACCTCGATACCCTGCGTCGCGATATTCCGGCGGGTCTGGTGGTGTTTCTGGTCGCCTTACCGCTCTGTCTTGGCATCGCACAGGCCAGCGGATTACCGCCGTTTGCCGGTCTGCTGACGGGTGTGATTGGCGGTCTGGTCGTGACGTCGCTGAGTCCATCCCGATTTGCCGTCAGCGGCCCGGCAGCGGGCCTGGTCACTATCGTGGTCGCCTCAATGGCGTCGCTAGGCAGTTTCTCCGCGTTTCTCACTGCACTGATTATTGCCGGGGCGCTGCAATGCCTGTTTGGTCTGCTGCGTGCCGGACGGTTTATTTCGCTGGTGCCGGGCAGCGTCATCAAAGGGATGCTGGCGGCGATTGGTTTGCTGCTCATCATGCAGCAGATCCCGGTGGCACTGGGTGCCGCTGGCGATGCGGAGCTGGTGTCGCTGGTGACCGGCGAGATGACCTTCTCGCTGCCCGCCATCGTGGTAGCAGGTGTCGGTCTGGCCATTTTATGTCTCTGGACCACCGCACCGGTTAAACGGATCAAAGCGCTGGCCTGGATCCCCGGCCCGCTGATAGCCGTGCTCATCGGCTGCCTGGCTACCGTGATGGGTGGGAGGCTGTTTCCTGAGATGACGCAGGGTCTGGCTCGCATTTCGCTGCCCGCTTTTGACAGCGTCTCTGCGCTGGTGGCGGAGCTGGAAACGCCTGACTGGATGGCCTGGCAGAATCCGCAGGTCTGGGTGGTTGCGGTGACCTTAGCACTGGTCGCCAGTCTGGAGACCCTGCTGAGCCAGGAGGCGCTGAAAAAACTGCGTCCTCAGACGCCCGCGCCGTCGCCTAACAAAGAGATGTTCGCGCAGGGTATTGGTAACCTGGCGGCCGGTTTCCTTGGGGCGATGCCGATCACGGCGGTGATTGTGCGCAGTTCAGTGAACGTCAGTGCGGGTGCGCAGACCAAATTGTCGATTTTCATTCACGGTGTACTGCTGCTGATTTGCGGCATGTGGTTCAGCGAGATGCTGAATGCCATTCCGCTGGCCAGCCTCGCTGCCGTACTGCTCTATACCGGTTATAAACTGGCGACACCGCGACTGTTCGTTGAGCAGTTCCGGATGGGCGCGCAGCAGTACGTGCCGTTTCTGGCCACCATCATCGGGATTATTACGCTGGGCATGCTGGTCGGTATTGGTATTGGTATCGCCACGCAGATCCTCTATAGCATCTATAAGAGTCATCGCAACGCGCTGCAGCTCACCCGCTATGATGACCACTATGTGCTGCGCTTTCAGCAGAACCTGACCTTTATGCATAATCCCAGGCTCCAGGGATTGCTGGATGAGATCCCGGAGAACAGCGTGGTTATCGTTGATAACGACAATGCGGAATATATCGATCCCGACGTCAAAGCGGTGCTGAAAGATTTTGGCGATAACGCTGATAAACGCGGCATTCGCCTGAGTCAGTGGCCGGTTGCGGTAAAATAGCGCTAAACGCAACGGTAAAGTCGTTTGAGAGGGAAAAATCGGATATCTCGGATATCCGTTTTTTTTATTTGCGAGGCATAATAAGTCCCCAATTTTTACTGTCATCTGATGAGGTTAGACTCTTCAGCGTCACGTTCCTGAGTCAGCCCAGGAAGGGCGGTTGACCGCCGGATGACAGTGAGAGTATCCAGGATTTAATCATTCTGACACCACGCGCCTGTGCAGGCTGACGTGGACAGCCAGCCTCTCTGCGACAAGGTCCGGATGTATGCGCATGCAGCTGTTTGAAGAGCACAACGCTAAGAAGAACGCATTTTCGCTGTTTTTAGTGACGTTGTTATTTTGCTTTATCGGCGGACACCTGCGCATCCCACAGGAGCTGTCACTGTTCTGGCCAGTCAACGCGATCGTCACTGGCGTTATCGTCCGAAATCCTTATCTGCATCAGACCCGCTATTACCTGGCTACGTTTGCTGGCATGGTGTTTAACGACACTGTTTTTTCAGGCTGGGCGCTTTCTGCCTTCACGCTGAACCTGGCGAATCTTCTGTTTGTGCTGATAGCGGTTACGCTGCTGATAAAGCATCGTCAGAATGATTCCGGAAGGGAGCGTATTATCAATGTGTTACGTATTTTCCCCGCCTGCCTGCTGGCCGCGTTAGCCTGTGCCAGCTGGGGGGCACTGGCACAGCAGGCTGATTTCACTGTCGGTCTGGCGATGGCCTGGGGTGAGTGGTTTAGTGAGCAGTTCTCTACCGGGCTCATGGTGCTGCCGTTTTTGCTGACGCGTGACTGGTCGTCGCTGTCAGCCCGCCAGTTTTTGCAGCTGCGCAAGCTGGCACCCGTTATCGCTCTGATCTTTTCGATGATGATTGGGGCAATAATGGGTGGCGCAGGTAGCCTGACGTTACCGGTTCCGGCGCTGGTGTGGTGTGCCATCGTGTTGCCGATGCCGCTGACCAGCCTGGTGATTCTGCTGAGCGGTATTGTCGAAATCATTCTGGTTTCGCACGGCGTAATGAACATTCAGGGCGATGATACCCTTCTGCCCGTCAGCCACCTGACCTCGGCGCGGCTGGGTGTGGCGACTATCGCAATTAGCCCGCTGATCGTGGCCGCGAGCATGGATGCCATTCGCCAGCTGAATCAACGGCTCGCGCTGCGCGCGAATTACGATTTCCTGACCCGGCTGCTGTCGCGTTCCGGCTTATATGAAAGCCTGCGTGCGGAGCCTATTTTCCCGGATCGTAAGGTGGGTGTGATTCTGTTGGATGTCGACTACTTCAAAGCGATTAATGATAATTTTGGTCATGACGCGGGAGACAGCGTGCTGGAAGAGATCGCTCGCCGGATGCAGCAGGTTATCGGTAAAGAGGGACGCGTCTGCCGGTTTGGCGGAGAGGAATTTGTGGTGGTGCTGTTCGACCAGAATCCCGCAAAGCTTTATTTTCTCGCCGAGAGCATCCGGCAGAAGATGGCGAAAGAGAAATTCTGGCTACAGGGCAGTACGGCTACCGTGACCGTCAGCCTGGGGCTGGCGCATAGCAGTGCCGGAGAAGCGACGGAGTGGCACCGCGTGATTAACCGGCTCATTTCGGCAGCGGATAAAAACCTCTATCTCTCGAAGCGCAATGGCCGTAATCAGACCTCACCCGTCAACTATTGCGGCATCTCCAGCGACGTGGCATAACGCCACGCCGCCGGAGCGGGTCAGCTGACGCTGCTTTTCAGCGTGCTGGCCTGCTGGTGGCGTTCAATCGCCAGATCGATCAGACGGCTGATCAGATCCCGATAGCTGAGCCCGGCTGCCTGCCAGAGTTTCGGGTACATGCTGATGTTGGTAAAGCCGGGCAGGGTATTCACTTCATTGACGATAATTTCGCCGTCGTCAGTCAGGAACACATCGACGCGCGCCATGCCAAAGCACTCCAGCGCGGTAAAGGCCTTGATGGCGACATCACGAATCGCATCGCTGGTTTCCGCTGCGATGGCCGCCGGGACCACCGTCTGTGCTCCGTTCTCAGAAATATATTTGGTGTCATACGAGTAGAAGGCGTCATGCACCACCACTTCGCCGCAGGGGCTGGCTTCAGGTGCATCGTTTCCCAGCACCGCGCACTCAATCTCCCGACCTTTTATCCCCTGTTCAATCAGTACTTTGCGGTCAAAGGAGAAAGCCAGTGCCAGCGCGGCATCAAACTCTTCAATGCTATCTACTTTGCTCACGCCCACTGAAGAACCCTGGTTGGCGGGTTTGATAAATAGCGGCAGTCCAAAGCGGGCAATCACGGCCTCTGGATCCAGATGGGCGCGTTGTGCCTGGGTGACGCTCAGCCACGGCGCGACGTTGAGGCCGGCATCGCGTAGCAGGCGTTTGGTGAAATCTTTGTCCATGCTCACCGCAGAACCCAGCACATCGGACCCGACGAACGGTAAAGAGGCCATACGTAGCAGACCCTGCAGAGAACCATCTTCACCCAGCGTACCGTGAACAATCGGGAAGATAACGTCGATTTGCGACAGTGGATGGGCGTTGTGACGGGTGATGATCTGCTGCTGCGTCTTGCCCGGCACCAGCGCCACATCTTCAGCGGCGTGATTCAGTGCGATCAGCGCCGGATTTTCAGCGTTAAGTAAGAAGTTGGACGCATCATTCAGACGCCAGTGTCCCTGTTTGTCGATGCCCAACAACACCACGTCAAACCTGGTTTTGTCGATCGCCTCAAGGATATTTTTGGCCGACTGCAACGACACCTCATGCTCGGCCGACTTCCCGCCAAACACGATCCCTACCCGCAACTTTGTCATCTGTTTTGCCCACTGAAAAAATCAAAACCACAAGATAGCATGGGGTTTGCGCGGGTTAAATTACCTGAAATCTAAATGCTGGCGACAG
>Ga0157359_1001154_pt1 | contig 10557 bp, 10 predicted proteins | sample AttcapACBM3_FD_111482 | JGI IMG/M metagenome (GOLD analysis project Ga0157359, IMG submission 111482) | Fungus gardens microbial communities from leaf cutter ant in Botucatu, State of São Paulo, Brazil - Atta capiguara ACBM3 | ecosystem: Host-associated > Fungi > Mycelium > Unclassified ...
CATCAGGACTATATCCTGAAACCGGGTGTGGATGGCGTGAAATTCAAAGAGGAAGTTTTGGCTTACCTGGAACAACGTGGGGCAAAATATCCTGCGGAGCACAATATTGGGCACCTTTATCACGCATCCTCTGAACATGAACATCATTTCCGTCAGCTTGATCCCACCAACAGCTGTAACCCTGGAATAGGGAAAACCAGCAAGAAAAAATACTGGGCATAAACCAGAGTCATTCAGGCTGCTTTCCAGTGCGGAGCAGCCTGCATTTTATGATGAACAATAAGGAAAAATTTTTATGACACCGTTAGTTCTGCTACCCGGGCTGATGTGTGATGCCGGTTTATGGCAGAACATGTTGCCGCAGCTTGAAGCCATCGGCCCGTTAACCTTTGGTGATTTATCCCAGGGGAATTCTGTTGATGAAATGGCATCAAGCGTGCTGGAGAATTGCCCGGAACGTTTCATATTAGTCGGCTTTTCTATGGGCGGATTTGTTGCCCGTGAAATCGCCCGTCGGGTACCGGAACGCGTGCAGGGGATTATCCTGATTGCGACCTCTTGTGAAGCTGATACGCCAGCACAAATGATGTTTAAGCGTAAAGTGGCCGAAGCTTTGCAACAGACCCGTGGTGCGTTTCGTGGGTTGGGGCACCGTGCCATCCAGCACTCTCTGGGTCGGCAACATGAAGATGATCCACTGCTTATACAGCAGATTCTGGAGATGAGTCTGCGTATGGGCAGCGAAGCCTATATTAGTCAGTTGGTGATGGAACGTAACAGCGATCGCCATTTACTCAATGAGATCCGCTGCCCAACGCTGGTGGTAGCGGCGGCAGATGATCGGATGCGTACGCTGACGGAATCGCGGACACTGAGTGAATTGATCCCGGATGCACAGCTACGCGTAGTAGAAGATTCAGGTCATATGATCCCGCTGGAACAACCTGCACTGCTGGCAACATTGTTACATGACTGGATTGATGACTATATTAGCTGTGGCTGACAGATAAACGATCATCTGTCCGGCTGGAAGTAACGCTGTGAATGAATACGTGGCATCGCTGAAAACAGCGTATGTCTGAAAGGGTCGCGTTCAGTCTGGAGCAAGTGATGTTAGCTGGGATTTTATTTGCCCTCGGAGCGGGGTTGATGTGGGGATTGATTTTTGTCGGGCCAGTGCTGGTACCGGAGTATCCTGGGGCATTACAGTCGATGGGACGTTACCTGGCTTTTGGGGTTATTGCGTTACCCCTGGTCTGGCAGGATCGTCAGCGATTGCGTGATTTGTCACGAGCTGACTGGCGGGAAGCATTAAAACTCACTCTGACAGGTAATTTGATTTACTACGCCTGTCTGGCCAGTGCGATTCAACGTACCGGCGCACCGGTTTCCACCATGATCATTGGTACGTTGCCGGTGGTGATCTCTGTCAGTGCCAACCTGTTGTATGGCCGTGATGAAGGGCGCTTAAGCTGGCGTCGTCTGAGTCCGGCATTGTTACTGATTGCCGCCGGGCTGGTGTGTGTGAATATTGCTGAACTCCATGGTTCTTCACAGCAGATTGATCCGTGGCGTTACGTTACCGGCATTATATTGGCGCTGATTGCTGTGGTTTGCTGGACCTGGTTTCCGCTGAGAAATGGGCGTTGGTTACGTCAGCATCCCTCATTAAACCCGGGAACCTGGGCGACGGCACAGGGCATTACGACATTACCCCTGGCGCTGGTGGGTTATTTGCTGGTGATGGGGCAGTTACATCTGACACAGCCCGACTTTGAGCTGCCTTTTGGACCGCGGCCGGGTTTCTTTATTGTGCTCATGCTGATGATTGGCTTGCTGTGTTCCTGGGTGGGGGCACGTTTCTGGAATGAAGCCAGCCAGCGGTTACCTTCGGTATTACTGGGGCCGTTAATCGTTTTTGAGACACTGGCAGGACTAGCCTATACCTTCATATTGCGCCAGAACTGGCCGCCGGTACTGACGTGTTGCGGGATTGTTTGTTTGATTGCGGGCGTCATCGTGGCAATGCGAATTAAGCCGCAACCTCTGACGCAGAAAGTTGCACTCAGTGAGTAATCTTTTGCCCGGTACATGAGGGAAGTGTACCGGGCAACGATATTAAGGCATTGGCCAGTCAACAGGCATCTGTGTGACCATCGTTTCTGCCACATCTTTTGTGATATGCCAGAAGTTATACAGGTTATCCATGCTCAGAGTAATGCCCAGTAAGCCAGTCACGAACCAACATGACATGCCGATACCAATACCGCTGCAGATAAATGCCATGAAGTTGCGGCTGGATCTACGGAAACGGACTTTGAAGGTGCTGGCGAAAAACATCATCACTGCACTCAGCAGTTCCCATCTCATCAGCACGACGCTGGCAGTAATTGTACCCATTATTACAAAAGCTCCACGAGGATCGATCCTGACAAACTGGAAGCGACACAACCCTGCGCGGAACAGAAGCAGTCAGGAATGCTCGTTCCGGAATGTATGTTAATCATAGGAAGTGTGACGATGATCACATTATATCATCGGTATAAGAAAAATCGACGGCAATTTGCACGTTTTTTGGCAGTTTTTTATGCTAATGCAGGCTGTACCCTTCAGAATAAAATGAGGGGTACAGATTTAAATGACAGGATTTTTACGTAAGTTTGGTCGCTTAGTCGGTGAGCTACAGATGAATCAAAAAGCCAGAGAATGCTCACCACTGTAGTTCCAGTGACCACGATGCAACGCCTGATTACGCATTGTGTGACGGTAAGCGGTGGGCGTCTGTGCAAACTGACGGCGAAATACCCGGGAGAATGTCTGCTGAGATTCATAGCCATATTGCAGGGCTATATCAAATACCGGGCGCTGTGTTTTCCGCAGTGCTTCTGCTGCCAGTGTCAGGCGGCGTTCCCGAATATATTCTCCCAGCGTCTGTTTGGTTATTGCACGGAACATCCGTTGCAGGTGCCATTTGGAGTAACCGGATTTGGCCGCGACTTCATCAATAGACAGAGGTTTGTCGAGATTGCTTTCGATCCAGTCAGTCAGACTGCGAATAATGTCATCATGCATAATATTTCTCCCGGATTCTGTGTCGCCAGCATTGGTCGGTATGGTTTCCGGCACACCCACCTCGCCCTTTCAATGGATGCTGAGTATAATTCCTCAAGTTAACTTGAGGTAAATAGCTAAATGAAAAAAAGTCGCAGTTATCCAGATAAGCGTGAATTGACTCCAGGCGATGTGGCAAAGCGTTGTGGTGTGGCGGTTTCAACGCTTCATTTTTATGAAAGCAAAGGGTTAATCAGCAGTTTTCGTAATCCGGGTAATCAACGTCGTTATCACCGTGACGTGTTACGGCGGGTAGCCATTATTAAAATTGCTCAACGTATCGGGATCCCACTGGCCACCATCCATGAACACCTGCTGCAGTTTCCGGCAGAAAAACGGATGTCGCCAAAAGAGTGGGCAGTGTTATCCCGTCAGTGGCGGGAAGAGCTGGACAGGCGTATCGAAACCTTGCTGCATCTCCGGGATGATCTTGATGGCTGTATTGGATGTGGTTGTCTGTCGATGGCAGATTGCCCATTGCGTAATCCAAATGACCTTCTGAGTGAGCAGGGTACCGGGGCGATTTTGTTGGATGTAAAAAACATTTAGCGACGAACAAAAGTTGAAAATACCCCATTAAACGCCGGATAATCGTTTGCTTCCAAATAAAGTCTGTAAATTACGCGTATCCGAACAAACGAAGGTAAACGTTTGCGTTGCCCTGTCATCACGGTGTTCCGGGAAATGTAGCCATTATGGCTATTTTTCGTATTCGATACGCAAACGTTTCACTTTGTGCTTCTGCTCGGTTGCACAGCGATATTTCATAAGATATTTCAGAGGGTTATTATGTCGACTCCTTCCAAACCAGCCGGTGGTATGTTAGACGCCTGGTTTAAAATTTCTGCACGTGGTAGCAATGTGCGGACCGAGATCCTGGCTGGCCTCACGACATTTCTGGCGATGGTCTATTCGGTCATCGTTGTACCGGGAATGTTAGGACAGGCAGGTTTTCCTCCTACCGCTGTTTTTGTCTCCACCTGCCTGGTCGCAGGAATGGGTTCTCTGCTGATGGGGTTATGGGCAAACTTACCTCTGGCGATTGGTTGTGCTATCTCTCTGACAGCGTTTACTGCCTTCAGTCTGGTTTTAGGCCAGCATATTAGTGTGCCGGTAGCCCTGGGCGCTGTATTCCTGATGGGGATATTGTTTACCCTGATTTCAGCTACCGGTATTCGTGCCTGGATCCTGCGTAACCTGCCAATGGGTGTGGCGCACGGTACTGGCGTCGGGATTGGTTTGTTCCTGTTACTGATCGCGGCTGACGGCATCGGTCTGGTGGTGAAAAATCCGGAACCAGGTTTACCTGTTGCGCTGGGCAATTTTGTTTCTTTCCCGGTTCTGATGTCATTACTGGGTCTGGCGGTGATTTTTGGTCTGGAAAAGCGCCGGGTTCCTGGTGGCATTCTGCTGACCATTATTGCTATTTCAATTCTGGGACTGATTTTTGACCCGGCTGTGAAATATCAGGGTATGTTCGCCATGCCAAGCCTGACCGACGAACAGGGACACTCTCTGGTGTTCGATCTGGATATCATGGGTGCCTTACAACCAGCAGTGTTGCCAAGTGTACTGGCACTGGTAATGACGGCCGTTTTCGATGCGACCGGGACGATTCGTGCCGTAGCAGGGCAGGCCAATCTGCTGGATAAAAATAATCAAATTATCAACAGCGGTAAAGCACTGACCAGTGACTCCGTTAGTAGTATTTTCTCTGGTCTGGTGGGTGCAGCGCCTGCTGCAGTGTATATCGAATCTGCTGCTGGTACGGCGGCTGGTGGTAAAACTGGTTTAACGGCCGTTGTGGTAGGTATTTTATTCCTGCTGATTTTGTTCCTGTCACCACTGGCCTATCTGGTTCCGGGCTATGCGACTGCGCCAGCGCTGATGTATGTTGGACTGCTGATGCTGAGCAATGTCTCTAAAATTGATTTTGATGACTTTGTCGATGCCATGTCTGGTCTGCTGGCGGCGGTCTTTATCGTGCTGACCTGTAACATCGTAACCGGCATTATGCTGGGCTTCGCATCACTGGTTATCGGACGTATCATTGCCGGTGAATGGCGTAAGCTGAATATCGGTACGGTTGTGATTGCTGTCGCGCTGGTAGCCTTCTACGCAGGCAACTGGGCAATCTAAATTCCTCTTCAGAGCTGGCAGTCTGCCAGCTCTACTTCAACAAAGCGTAAATTTTACTCATCTGAGCACATCCCGTTTTTCATCAGCCTGTTATTTTGTTTTATTATGATCGGCGTTTTACGGTGCTGCAGGATAAGGCACTGCCTTTGCCTTGCAGGTAGGTATCTGCACTTCACTGGATAATAAATATAAGGACAGTATGGAAATTTTTTTCACAATCCTCATTTTGATTCTGGTGGTTTCGTTGTCGGGTGTTGCCGCACGAATCATCCCGTTTCAAATTCCCCTGCCACTGGTACAGATTGCTGCCGGTGCATTGCTCGCGTGGCCTACTTTCGGGTTGCATGTTGATTTTGACCCTGAACTATTCCTGGTATTGTTCATTCCGCCACTGCTGTTTGCGGATGGCTGGAAAACACCGACCAGTGAATTTTTACATCATGGTCGTGAAATTATCGGGCTGGCGCTGGTGCTGGTTCTGATTACAGTGGTGGGTATTGGTTATCTGATTTACTGGCTGGTGCCGGGGATTCCGTTGATTCCGGCATTTGCACTGGCGGCTGTATTGTCACCGACCGATGCCGTTGCACTTTCCGGTATTGTTGGCGAAGGGCGCATCCCGAAAAAAATCATGTCGATTTTGCAGGGTGAGGCGCTGATGAATGACGCATCCGGTCTGGTGTCGCTGAAATTCGCCGTTGCTGTCGCAATGGGAACCATGGTGTTTACCGTTTCCGGTGCATCACTGGAATTCCTGAAAGTGGCGCTGGGTGGCTTGCTGGCCGGTATCGTCATCTGTTGGTTGTATGGTAAATCATTACGTCTGTTTAGCCGCTGGAGTGGTGATGATCCGGCAACGCAAACCGTCTTACTGCTGTTACTGCCATTTGCTTCTTATCTGGTCGCGGAACACATTGGTGTTTCCGGTATTCTGGCGGCGGTGGCTGCCGGTATGACGATTACCCGTTCAGGTATTATGCGTCAGGCTCCGCTGGCTATGCGTTTACGTGCAGATAGCGTCTGGCACATGCTGGAATTTATCTTTAACGGCATGGTATTCCTGATGCTGGGTCTGCAATTGCCAGGGATTCTGGAAGCTTCTGTCCAGCAGGCAGAAGCTGACCCGAATGTTGAGCTGTGGATACTTTGCCTTTCGGTTGTTTTAATTTATCTGGCTCTGATGGTTGTGCGTTTTGGCTGGTTGTGGGCTATGCGTTATATTAGTCGTCACTGGCTGAAAAAACGTCCGATGGAGTTCTCCAGCTATAGCACGCGTGAATTGTTTATTGCTTCCTTTGCTGGTGTGCGCGGTGCGATTACGCTGGCAGGTGTATTGTCAATCCCATTGCTGCTGAGTAGCGGGGAGGATTTCCCGGCTCGCTATGAGCTGATTTTCCTGGCTACCGGGGTGATTCTGTTCTCGTTGCTGGTGGGCGTGATCATTCTGCCACTGTTACTGCGGGGCGTTCAGGGGATCGATAAAACGGTGTACCGTCGGGAAGTTCAGATGGCACGTGCTGTTATGGCGGGTACAGCGATTGAAAGTCTGTACAAAATGGAAGAGCGTCTGTTAGCTGACAGCGAAGAGACAACGGATCCTGAAGTACTGAAAGAGATCAGCTCCAGAGTCATTGGGTATTTGCGCCGCCGGGTTGATAGTGAAGAAGACCTGGAACGACTGCAACAGGCGGAAAATCTGGAACGTCGTTTCCGTTTAAATGGATTGCGCGCTGAGCGTGGTGAGCTTTACCACCTGAGGGCGACACAGAAAATCAGTAATGAGACGATGCAAAAACTCCTGCACGAACTCGATTTACTGGAAACACTCCTTATCGAAAAAGAAGAGTAATCTTCTGTCAGGGCAGCCAGCAGTGGCTGCCCTTTTACTTTCCCTCCTGTCAGATATGATTTTTCTCATATGATTTTGAGATCGGTTGATCTACCCTGCCGGACTCCGTACTCGGCGGAGAAAATCCATAGGGAGAAAATCATGAAAAAAGTGGCACTAACAAGTGGAGCACTGGCACTGCTGTTGCTGGCAGGTTCAGCACAGGCAATTGATGGCAGCGTCAATGTGGGTAAAAACTACACTGATTTGCACGTTGGTCTGGGTACCAACACGCCAGGTTTTGCACTGTCAGGTGACTGGTTACGTAGTGATCATGATGGCAGCACCGGAAGCCTGGGATTGGGCTACAACGTAGCTGTGGGCGATATTATGTTGTCCCCGGCAGTGAAAGCGATTTCCACTAACCCGAAAGACAGCAAAGATGGTTATGCGATTGCTGTTGGTGGTGGTGTGCGTGTGCCGGTAACGAAAATGTTTAACGTTTATGGTCAGTACTTCTACTCACCGGACTCGTTGTCCAGCCATATTGATGACTACCAGGAAGCGTCTGCTGGCGTGACTTTCCAGCCAATCTCGTTGGTTGATGTCAGCGTGGGTTATAAATATATGGCGATGAACGGTAAAAATGGCAACAAAGATAACGTGGTTGCCGATGGTCCTTATGTAGGTGCAGCTCTGCACTTCTGATGATCAAAAAGGGCAGGTGATTAGCCTGCCCCTGGTTATGTCATAACATTGTTGTAGATGAATTAGTGGCCTTTGCCACTTTCAATTCCAACACCAGTTTGTGAACGAATAAACTGAGCCTGGAAGCGAGAACGTTCCTGTGCAGCTTCCGCTGAATTATCGGTAATGGAGAAGAACCAGGTACCGATAAAGGCAGCCAGCATTGAGAACAGTGCCGGGTACTCATACGGATAGATAGGTTTTTCGTGACCCAGAACCTGTACCCAAATAGTTGGACCCAGAATCATCAGTACCACCGCCGTAAGCAGACCTAACCAGCCGCCAATCATTGCACCACGGGTAGTCAGTTTTGACCAGTACATCGACAGCAGAATAATTGGGAAGTTACTACTTGCAGCGATAGAGAACGCCAGACCCACCATGAAGGCGATATTCTGTTTCTCAAACAGAATACCCAGTGCGATAGCGACCACACCCAGAATCAACACGGTAATTTTGGATACTTTCAGTTCTTCGCGTTCTGTTGCCTGCCCTTTACGAATCACGCTGGCATACAGGTCATGTGATACCGCAGAGGCCCCTGCCAGCGTCAGACCGGCAACCACAGCCAGAATGGTGGCGAAAGCAACCGCAGAGATAAAGCCAAGGAACAGGTTACCACCCACCGCATTTGCCAGGTGTACCGCGGCCATATTGCTACCACCAATCAGCGCACCCGCAGCATCTTTAAACGCCGGATTGGCACCAACCAGCAGGATTGCACCAAAACCGATGATGAATGTCAGGAAGTAGAAATAACCCATAAAGCCGGTAGCGTAGAGCACACTCTTACGCGCTTCACGTGCATCGCTTACGGTGAAGAAACGCATCAGGATATGTGGCAGACCTGCGGTACCGAACATCAGACCCAGACCCAGAGACAGCGCGGAAATCGGATCTTTCACTAATCCACCCGGACTCATGATGGCTGCGCCTTTCGGGTGTACTTTCATCGCTTCATGGAACAGGTTGCTGAAGCTGAAGCCAACACTTTTCATCACCATGATGGCCATAAAGGTGGCACCAAACAGCAGCAGTGCCGCTTTAATGATCTGTACCCAGGTGGTTGCCAGCATGCCGCCAAACAGCACATACATCACCATCAGAATACCTACCAGAACTACCGCTACATGGTAGTTCAGGCCAAACAGCAGTTCGATCAGTTTACCGGCACCTACCATCTGGGCGATCAGATACAGAGCAACGACCACCAGAGAGCCACAGGCTGACAGGGTACGAATAGGTTTTTGCTGTAAACGATAGGATGCCACATCGGCAAAGGTATAACGCCCCAGGTTACGCAGACGTTCAGCAATCAGGAACAGAATAATTGGCCAGCCCACCAGGAAGCCAAGGGAATAGATCAACCCATCGTAACCGGAGGTATAAACCAGTGCAGAAATCCCCAGGAAGGAAGCTGCTGACATAAAGTCACCGGACATTGCCAGGCCATTCTGGAAGCCGGTAATATTTCCGCCAGCGGTATAATAATCGCTACGGGAGCGGGTACGTTTGGATGCCCACCAGGTAATACCCAATGTTGCTGCCACAAAAATCAGGAACATAATAATGGCTTCAACATTGGTTGGCTGGCGCTGTACTTCACCAGAAATACCTTCTGCTGCCTGGCTGGTTAGCGGTAAAAATAAGGCAGGCAGAATTAATGAAAGAAAGCGATAGTTCATCCTTGCACCTCTTTTAACAGTTCACGGGTCATACGGTCAAATTCACCGTTAGCGCGCCAAATATAAACAGCAGTCAGCAGGAAGGAGATAATAATAATCCCAATCCCAATAGGAATACCGCGTGTTACGCTGGTTCCTTCATGCAAAGGCGTACCTAACCAACCAGGTGCAAAAGCAATCAGTAAAATAAATCCGACATAAATAACAAGCATTATTATTGACAGCAAAGTCGCAAAGCGCTGGCGTTTACTGACCAGTTCTTTAAAGCGTTCACTTTTTTCTATACGTTGGTAAATAATATCGTTCATTACAGCCTCTCCAGTGGTATTGATCCCTCAATAATGAGACAAAAGTCACAATTATTTTGGGGAGGTGAGAAACCCATGATGCTGAAAAAATAAAACGAAATAAGGCAGGACTATTTTTTGAAAGCTAATATTTAGTGAAAGTTAATATTGTAATTATTAATTATGGGGGGATGACTCCCCCCACAGAGTATTAAGGCATTTTAATCGCCTGTTTCTCTTCCAGTAATTTCTCAACTACGCCAGGATCGGCCAGGGTTGAAGTATCACCCAGATTACTGGTATCACCCGCCGCAATTTTGCGCAGAATACGGCGCATAATTTTACCGGAACGGGTTTTCGGCAGTGAATCTGTCCAGTGCAGCACATCCGGGGTGGCAATTGGGCCAATTTCTTTACGTACCCAGTTACGCACTTCGGTGTACAGCTCTGGTGATGGTTCTTCACCATGATTCAGCGTGATGTAAGCATAGATCGCCTGGCCTTTCAGGCTGTGCGGAATACCTACCACAGCAGCTTCAGCAATTTTTGGATGCGAAACCAGCGCTGATTCAATTTCTGCGGTGCCCAGACGGTGGCCGGAAATATTCAGCACATCATCAACACGGCCAGTGATCCAGTAATCGCCATCGGCATCGCGACGCGCACCGTCACCACTGAAATACATGTTTTTAAAGGTGGAGAAGTAAGTCTGCTCAAAACGTTCATGGTCGCCGAACAGGGTACGAGCCTGACCCGGCCA
>Ga0157359_1001159_pt1 | contig 10539 bp, 6 predicted proteins | sample AttcapACBM3_FD_111482 | JGI IMG/M metagenome (GOLD analysis project Ga0157359, IMG submission 111482) | Fungus gardens microbial communities from leaf cutter ant in Botucatu, State of São Paulo, Brazil - Atta capiguara ACBM3 | ecosystem: Host-associated > Fungi > Mycelium > Unclassified ...
GCACAGTACTTAGCACGGACCATCTGTAGGACTATATAAGGTAGACTAGTTTGTAGAAGAGTTCTCTATCGAGTTCTCTTGTGTCACTCCAATACAAGAGTTGTTTCCTGACTTAACTCTTCAAGTCTTGATTCATAACACCAAGTGCATTTTCATTTTTGAACTCTTTAGTTTAAGTTTCTTTTTCTTTTCTTTTTCTTTTATTTTTTTATTTTTATTTTTATTTTCTTTCTTTTCTCATTTTCATTTTCATTTTTCATTTTCTTTTCCATGTAGTTTCGTCCTGTTGTATGTAGTTATGAAAGTAGCTACCACAGTCTGCCTACACACTCCATGTAATAAATTGCTGATTTAAAAAAAAATAATCATGATCACACTATCACACATCAGTCACATCAGATTACATGGTCACAGTAATTGTCACAAGTTATGAGGTCACAGAAAAGAATATAAAAGATTCAGGAAAGATGATGTCATACAATATATGTAACACATGTTGATCTTAAGGCAAACATATGGTCATTTAGGGTAGGCTAGAAAAGTAGTAGCATAGACCATGGTAGTTGAGTATATAAGGTAGACAATCTTGTACAGAGTTCTCTATTGAGTTCTCTTGTGTTAATCCTAATATAAGATTCTTCCTATTAACCTGTTCTAAGGTCTTTGAGTTGTAACAAATTTCTTGGTTAGTCCAATGACTATTGTTTCTCATAAGGTCATAGCTATGAAAAACAGTTTATATAGCAGTTTTTCTATATGTATTTCAATTGGAAATTGTTGAAGATGGATCAATACATTATCTTATTGACTTCTATTTAGAATTAGGCCATATTTATATCTCAGTTACATTCCATACTCTGAAAGTCTCTGAGATGAATCTTCTATACTTCATTTTATATTATCCATACTTATAATTATATTGTAGATATTCACTGCTCTTTATGTAAATAAAGTCATATTCTATACTCTGGAAGCCTCTGAGATATTTACTGCTCTTTAAAAATTCTTAACAACTTGTATAAGGGAGAACTCCAAAAATATCCAGAGTTCATTCTAAGGAAATGCTTAGGTAATACCATCAGTGGTGATATTAGATTCATACATTGTTTCTTGAATTGGAGCTCTTTATATTGTGTCAGCAGATTTTCATTAAACATATTATATATTGCCTATCTTTCTGGTAATTCTAGTTGGAATGCTTCTTGTCCAATTTTCTTTGTAATCTTAAAGGATCCATAGTATTTTGGTCCAGCTTCTTTGAAGGTTGTTTTAACTGGATATTTTTTGCTTCCAGCCATATGTTGTTATCTTGTTTCAACTTCCAAAGGTTTTGTCTTTTCTTGTTGAACTGTTTTTTCATCACTTTCTTTGATCTCTTCATAGATAATTTTGCTGTTTTCCAACTTTTTTGTAGCTCCTTAAGGAAAGCCTCCAGTTTTGATAACTCCATCTTTATTATTAGATCTCCCTTCCATAGGTATCTTTCAAAATTGAGTTCAAATGGTGTATACTCTATAGCTGAGTGTCTTTTATCATTATACTGGAATTCTGCTGTTGATAGCTATTCTGTCTAATCATCTTATTGATAATTGACATAATGTTGTAAGAATGCTTTGACCTCCTGATTAATCCTTTCTGTTTGACTGCCTATTTGAGGGTAATATGTCATTGACAATGTTTTTTTGTTTCTAGTATCTTGCATAAGTCTTTTATGAATCATGAGGCAAATTGTAGTTCTCTGTTACTAAGAATCTTCTTTAGAACTTCATATACTTTCCATATGTCATCTTAATATATTTTGGCTATTTCCTTTGATAATAATGCTGTTGTATCTAATTATATTTGTGCCTTAATCTACTATAACCACTATTGTATTTTGTTATTTGATTTTGGAAGCAGTTCTATGATATCAATACTGATTTTCTGCTATAGTTCTTGAGGCATTTTCAATGAATAAAGTTCTTCTGCTTTTTTTATGTGCTGAACTTTGTTCTGTTAACATTTTTGGTATTCTTAAATGTATTTCTTGATATTATTCTATATTCCTGGCTACCAATAATTCCTCTTGATCAAATCAAGCATCCTTTGTTGTTCTACATCTGCTAAATTGTAATTTTCCTATAAGATTTGTTCTTGAATTTTCTTATTGTTAAGAATACAAATTTTTCCATTCATGTATACTATTCTATCATCTTCTCATGCTTGATTTGTTCTCTAGTATTATTCTTCCTGATTTCTTCCAATAATATAGTTTCTTCTACTATTTAGTTTTCTCTGAATATTGCTATTTTTACTTCCATAACTTATCATCTTTTTCATAGTTTATCTTTTCCATTGTTCTTTATCCATTTCTTCTGTTTGTATAACTCTCCTAGTCCTAGATTTGAATGAAATGTTCTGATATTATATTTTACATTCCTTTGGATATTTTGTAAATCATATTGTTTCTTTGTTCCAATTAACTTCTGGATTGTGCTTGACTAACCAGTTATATCTCAAGAATATATCCATGCTGTTTAAATCTGTTACTACTGTCAATGTTTTCTGTATGTCCATTGATTTCTATTTTAAATAGTGTAAACTAAGTTACTCTATGATTTCTACTTCTAGTTCTATCTGTATTGAAAGTATCAAATAGTCTATATGGTAGTACTATGTCATAGATATCAGAAGTATAGTATAAAGTACATATATAGTACTAGCCAGATGTTAAAGCTGAGCTTGATATTGTGCACTTTTAGCATAAATGGTTCAGTGGCTGGTCTGTTTCTAACAATAGACTAACTTTTGAGATGTCAAAGACATCTGCTTCCTGACTTCCAAATAGGACTCTAATATATCTAGGTATACTTTTGCATTCATACTCATTCACATACAAATGTTAGATGTAGTTCACATATTATTATCTGAGATTTGGAAGGGGCATCTTGGATGTCCAGAACTAAGTTATTTTGCATTATCTTAGAATGTGGAAGTTAGAGTGGAATGACTTTCAGCTTTAGCTTATATGCTATACCTTTATGAGTTGCACTAGTCATATATTTCAGATCAGAAATTGAGAACTTAGAGATTAGAAAACCACTGAAAGGTGGTGAGATATGTTATTACTAATACTAGAAGAAGAGTGCTAGTTTTAGTTGGTTTTCAGAATAAGTACTATAGTATAAAATACTAGATTATATATTAGTTAGTCTATTTAGGGTAGCTATTTATCTAGAATATAACTATTAAGTGAGTTATTCTGATTACTTATAATCCTCAGATATTAAGGAAAGAATATCCATGGAGTTGTCTTGGACTAGTGAAGATATTTGAGATGAAATGGATAGTTTTGATTTGCACTGAAAAAGGTTTGGATATATAAATGAGAGTAAATGGTTATTTATGGGTGGGAGTAGATGAGGCCAAAATATGAGATGTGTTAGAACAACTGAGTGGAAGGGCCTAGTACTTTGAACCTTCAAAAAATCCTAAGTCTATTGTCCAAGAAATACTAAACTACATACTTACCTATAAAAAATTCTAAGAGAATAGAATAAGGATTCCTAAAGGTAACAACTATTCTATATATCAACAGATCCATTCTAATATGTCAGAATTCTTAATTACATAAGCAAGGAATGATGATGCTTAAGTAATCAGGAACAGTTTAGAATAGAGTAACTGAAATAGAAGAGAGTTAGAATGCTTAGCAGGTACTTTCAGAGTATGAGAAAGCAGATGTGTAGATGTGTAGATAATACTAAAAGACTTTAGAAGACTACAAAGTGTTATGGAAGAGCAAGAGAGTATGGAAAAGTAAGTTTAATAATATATCCAGATAGTTGGGAGTATTAGTGTGTAGCCTGAAGAGGTCTAGAGTATAGGAAATCAGGAAAGTAAATGAGTATAGATGTGAGAAAGGATCACAGATCATGGATCAGCCAAAGAATGCAGAAGAGAAAAAGCTCAGAAGAGCTAGTCTACTTATAAGATATAACAACAGATCAGTTGCTTATATTTTATCTCCTAGTAATTTGTTATCTAGACTTCTGGTCATCTCATATCTTAAAAAATACCTCTATAATGTCTTCTTAGTTGTCTTCTACACTACTATTTCTTAGTCATAGTTCTGACTACAGACTTAGTATATAAGACCAAGTAGATGCTCTATAGTATTCAGTCTGGAAATTGACTAAGCCTGACTAAGAATTCTCTAACACTTTTTCAACTAAGAACTCATTTCTCACTTTTTCCTAACCATCTGAAATTATGACTATATGATAAGTAATGAGCACAACACATAAGTTAAGGCAAAGATTGTCTTCTATAATCATATTACCAATCTATGAATAAGTTTTTAAGCTTGATTAGCAATATAAGTGTAAGACTACAGAAGACTACAGAGTATTATAAAAAAGTAAGAGAATACAGAAAAGGAGAGTTAGATAATATATCCAAATAGTTAGGAATGTTTGTGTGTAGCTCAAATCTAGGGCATGGGAAAGAGAATTAGCAGATAAGTACAGATACTAGAAAGAGTTATAGAATATAGATCAACTGGAAAATACAGAAAAAAAAAGCTCTGAAAGAGCAAGTTCTCTTAAAATACCTACAGTTCTTCATTATGTGTTCATATACTTTTCTAATATTTAATTTACTCAGAACATCTGGAGAAGAGAGTATCTTTCTTTCTAATTTACTCATTCTTTTTTAGTACAGATATACCTAGCTTCTTTTCATGTCCAATCACTCTATAACTGGTCATATAGTTTCTTATGATCTTTATTGAACTCTGAACTCCATTTCTAAGGACTTTAGTATACCCAGGGTAGTTATCTATCTTCTTTAATCCTTAGATATAATCTTACTTACTAAATACTAGTATTTAAGATACCTAGATACTCTGTAGTTTCTCAGCTTGAAAATCAACTAGTGTAGTGTACTATTCTGTGTCCTCATATTTAGAAGTCTGACTTTCTTCATGTTCCACTTTCTGTTAATATTCTCTTTCTAAATATGACTGTCATATGTGCAAAGATATAGTATATCTGCTGAAGCCAAAGTCATCCAGGATTTGCATCTATATAATATTCTCATGTTCTTTCAATATCTTTTGTAATTTTTCTATAGATATTTTCCACTTCCAAGTATATTTCTTATCTGATATATTTAAGCTTTCTATCTTTATCATAGTTGTTTTTGGCTTTCCCAATATATATAGATAATTATTCTCTTCATCTATAGGTGATTCTATCAGAGTTAAAGATGGTAGACTTTGTTTTTCTTTTTATTCTCTCATAGTCTCTTGATTGACCCATCTTTATCAATTAAGGACTTTTTTAATTTTTTGAAGGAGCATCCAAGTGTATTTGCCTTTTCTTCTCAAGAATGACCCTTATTTTTTTCTAAGCCTCTATGAGCACCCAACTTTTTTGCTTTTTTGATTTTGTAGATAGATTTCCAGTTTCACTTTCTCAGTTTCTTTGGACTCTGTATTCTCAGTATGATAGGTTTCTTTGGACTTAGATACATAATTAGGAGGTTGGTTATAAGCAACCTTTATCTAGACTTCTTTATCTCTTTTAACTCTAAAAATGTCTCCACTTACCTTTACAAATGGCACAGCTACTCAACATATAATATTATCTAATTAGTTAATCAAACTGAAGTTTGCCTTTAATTTTAACCATCTAGCCATATAGTAAATTCTATTTAACAATGTGATTCTCATCAGCAGCTGCTGTGTAAACAAGTATAACATGAAGGATACTAACAAAAACACATGGTCTACAGCTTTTGTGGAAATCCTGAAATACCTCTGAGCATACCTAAATGTGCTAATAGATACTAATAGTCTTACTTCCACCACTAACCTCAAAAACACAATGCCAGCTCTCACAACAGCAATAATATGTATTCATAAGCAAGTAGCAAAGAAGTGTAACTCCAGTCCAACAGCCAAACCATGATAGAATAAGATACTAGTCTTTCTAGTTATTTATTGTCATATTTCCATTTTATTATTTTAGACTTAGGGTTAGGAGTTAGTATGAGGTCACATGTGACCATAACAACTGTTATACATCATGTCACATTAATGTCATAGTCACATGATCATATAACATATAGAAAAATATAAAAAGTTCTAGAGAATAATATTATATTATATATCAACAGTATATATATATAATATGTATGGTTTTTAGAATAGGTCAGAATTCATATAGCATGGACCATTAACCTATCATATATAAAGATAGATACATTGTACTCAGAACTTCACTGATTTCTCTTATATAACCCTAATACAAGATTTCTTTTTTTATCTTACTTTTTAGTCTTAAGTTATAACATTAGAACTTAACTCTCTTACTCTAAGATCTCTTATCATCCTTGACTAAAAGCAATACTACTCTTTAGTCAAAAAGAATAGCCAGACTTTAAGCTCAAGAGGCATATTAGCTAGATAGAAAAAGTCTAGTCATTCACACTATATTAAAGCCTACTGTAACACTTTGTGGATATAACATCTTTTGTAGATGTTTTAGGTAGTTCTTTCATAGTAAAAGCTCCATACTGCAGTATTTCCTTGTAACCTGTTCATGCAAGAGAATAGTAGCTATTCTTAAAGTATTATCTAGTATGGAACATCTTTCTTAAGATAAAATTGTTTACAATTTGATTAGAGTAGTAATTGGTAGTATAAGTAGTCAGTAGACATTGTGAGGTAGACAAGAAAAGTACCACTAGTACCTATAAAAATTGAGTTGAGTTTAGAGTATGAATCAGAGAGAGAGACTAGCACTAGTTCTATCTTACCCCTTTATATCTTCTTACCTCTTATCTTACCATCACATTTATTATTACTTATATTAATTGATTCTCCTCCTCTTTACTACAATATAAGTTAATATAGCTATCATATGCAAGTCTACCTGTCCGGAAATAATGTTCCCACAGTGAAACTACCTCCAAATCATACAAGCCCGCCTTCCATGGTAGTGCTGCAACTATCTGGGTATTCCATCTTCCATGGCAGAGATACTCCTATTCAACTCAGTCTTCCATAACGGAGTTACTCCTGTCAGTGTCTCAACACTGAAACCTCTGCTCAGGGTAATAGGGGTTTTACCACTGAAACCCTGAGCATCTCCTATAATATCAGTTTGTATATAAGACTAGTAGTTACATTGTAATTTGCTAGTCTGATAATCGATGAAGATAAACTCTTATTGAACTTGACCTCTAGTGTTCAACAGTGACACATCAATCAGTACTCACTTCCACTTGGACTTTCTTCCCTCCATCTGAAGTTGCAACCATGCGGCAGACAGATGGTGCAGCACATAAGCTGAAGCCAAGGTCATTCCACAAGTTTGCTCATCTCTGAGTCTATTCTGTAAACTTCCACCCTGGTGTGAACCGTGCCTGACAATAGCTCAATAAATCTTCAACAAATAATAAGGCAGCAGTAGATAATAGTAATACAGGTACAAATACAAGCATTATTAGTAGAAGGAGTAAGAAGAATATAAAAAGAAGTGACAGCAGCAGCAATTTCCCAATCTAATACTGGATCAAATATAAACATGGCCAAACCACCAACATTCAGTGGAAAAGCAAGACAAGTATTGGGATTTTTGATGGTATGTAAACTATATATTAGTATTATAGTGTACTTGAACACTAACATTTTTCTTGATTTAATATTTCTTTTCTTTTGATTTTCTTTTTCTTTTTCTTTTAGATAATGAAGAGGTATGTGACCACAGTCACATAATGTGATGTCATAGGTCTGAAATGGAGTAAAAGGAACTAAAACAATAATATCAGAGAATATGTTTATCTTGTGGTAATAATGTGATGAACTTATAGATAATATGTGTACTTTAGAATAGAACTATTTATTATTAGCATGGATTATTTATATTATATAAATAGTATAGGAATGCATTGAGGACTTCTTGTTGAGTTCTCTCATAATCCCTATAAGACACTTTTCTTTGAGTTTACCTTAGTGATACTATTGGTCTTTGTAACTAGTAGTTGTTACAACAATTAGAATAAAGATGAGAGATATAGTAGTAGAAGAACAAGTTCAGTAGATGTTGTAGGGAGAATTGGTAGATATATAGAAATAAAATGTGATGAAAGATCTAGAAAGTGAAAGTTTGAGTTATACAACAGTAGGAGAGTTTTTAATAGATTTGAAGGAAGAATTCAGTGGTAGGATCAATTAAACAATGCAGATGGTAGAATTGAAGAAATTAAAACAAGGGTCAAAAACAATAGAGGAGTTTGTACAAGAGTTTAGAAGAGTGGCAAGAGAAAGCAGATATAAGGGGCAGTCATTGATAGAGAAGTTTAAGCAAGGTATAAATGTGATAATCAGGAAAAACTGATGGAATCAGAACATCTTTCTAGGAGTATTGAATAGTGATACAAAAGAACAACAAACTTAGATAGATATTGAAGAGAGAGAAAGTGAGAGGAAAAAAGATTAAGAAGAGGAAAAAATATGAGAAATTAAGCACTAATGGCAAATGTACTAGCAAATGATGAAGGAGCATCTAGACAACAATTGTTATAGTCTCAAGTTTGGCCAAGGAGACAAGAAATCCAATAACAGGTGTTGTCAGAGCCTAATCTAATAGAGGAAGTTGAAAGAACAAATGTGATCATGGTATACTCACAACAGCAGGTAGTATTTGTGTCTAGGTATAACTCATATACCATAGACATAAATAGAGGGGAGAACTGCTACAATTGTGAAGGTTTTAGACATCTAGCAAGGAATTGTAGAAATTGGAGAACAGTAGAGCAAGAAAGAATGATTAGCTACTAAGAAAATAATGATAATTTAAAAGAGAACAAGAATTTGATACTTCCTGATTAGATTCTCTGCAAATAGGTTTGTAATGCTTAGCAGAGTAATAAATAATACATTCTGCTGAAATCTTAATAATAGAGACATACTAAGAGAAGTAATGGTAAATATTGGGCTGGGGAGAATTGATACATAGAAAGAAGTGATAGTAGAAGCATTATTGGATAGTGGTGTAATATAATTAGTGATGAGTGAATTTGCAAGGAAGTAGGAGTTTAAGTTGAAGAAAATAGAAAGGTCAATATATGTAAGAAATGTAGATGGTTCCTTCAATAAGAAGGGACATATGGTGGAAGTGAATATCTATTACCAGGAACATAGGAAAAGAACAGAGATTGATGTAATTGATAGTCAGAAGTAGAGTGTAATTTTGGGAATACTGTAGCTTGTTTGCCACAATTCTGAAATCAAGTGGAAAAAAGGAGAGGTAAAAATAATAAGGTATTCAGAGGAGTGTGGAAAGTAATGGAGACTAAAGTAAAGAAAACTAGGATAGCAAAAGCAGAAGAAGAAGGAAAAAAGAGAGGAAAAAGAAAAAGCCAAAAAAGAAGAAGACAATGAAAGTAAATAAGGTAACAGAAGAGTAAGAGATTTGAAATGAAGAGGAAAAAGCAGCAAAATCTGAAAAAAATACCAAGAAATTGGTCTCTCAAAAGTTTCACAAGTAGATCTATGTTTTTGAAAAGAAAGTGAGTAAGAGGATGCCAATGAAGAAGCTATAAGATTATGTGATAGAGGTAAAGGAAGGATTTATACCAAGTAAGGGAAAAGTATATTCATTGTCAAGAGAGAAGAGGTATATGGGTTTATTAAAGAACAATTGAGAAAGAGATATATTAGACCCTTGAAGTCACCTCAAATAGTACTAGTTTTTTTTTGTAGGAAATAATAGTAAAAATAGAATGATATAGGACTACAGATATTTAAATAAGTGGACTATTAAGAATAACTACCCTTTATCATTAATTTTGGATATTGTAAGGAATATTAGTACTAAGAAAGTATTCACTAAATTAGACTTATAATAGGGATATAATAATATATGAATAAAGAAGAGAAATAAGTGGAAGGTAGTATTGTGGCAACCACTAGTCAAAAGACCAATAGAACCACTAAAATAAACTTATACAAGTATACATGGTCTATGCTAACAATAAATAACCATATCCTAATGTTTATATATCTATTATGAGAGCATTGTCATATTCCAAGTCCACTCATTTGGAAATTACATCCCTGTAGTGATATCATCTTCCAATTATACAAGCCTGCCTTCTATAGCAGCCACTTATCTTGCAACATGCCTTATTGCAGTATTGCAACCATCCAGGTATTTTGTCTTCTACAGTGGAGATACTCCTTTTGACTTGGTCTTCCATGATGGAGTTACTCCTGTCAGTGTCTCAACACTGAAACCTTCACTCAGGGTAATAGGGGCTATCCTACTGAAACTCCAAGCACATCCTATAGTAGAAACTCATATATAAGACTAGTAGTTACACTGTAATTTGCTAGTCTGATAATTGACAAAGATAAACTCTTATTGAACTTGATCCCTGGTGTTCAATAGCAATACACCAAATCAGTACTCACTCCCATATCAGACTTCTTCCTATCATCTGAAGTTGCAACCATGCAGCAGACAGATGGTGCAGCACATAAGCTAAAGC
>Ga0157359_1001160_pt1 | contig 10536 bp, 14 predicted proteins | sample AttcapACBM3_FD_111482 | JGI IMG/M metagenome (GOLD analysis project Ga0157359, IMG submission 111482) | Fungus gardens microbial communities from leaf cutter ant in Botucatu, State of São Paulo, Brazil - Atta capiguara ACBM3 | ecosystem: Host-associated > Fungi > Mycelium > Unclassified ...
ATAGGACTCTAATTAAGAAGAGGCTCCTTGTCGAGTTCTCTTGTGAATTCCCCACATTATATCTATCTTTGAGATTTACTACCCTGTGCTATCATTTATCATTGGATAAGTGGTCGTCACAACACGCAGTTCACACCAGGGTGAAAGTCCGCAGAATGGACTTGGAGATGAGCAGACTTGTGGAATGATCTTGGCTTCAGCTTATGTGCTGCACCATCTGTCTGCCACGTGGTCACAACCTCAGATGAAGGAGAGAAAGTCCAAGTGGAAGTGAGTGCTGAATGGTGTGTTGCTGTTGAACACCGGAGATCGAGTTCAATAAGAGATTATCTTCATCAATTATCAGACTAGCGAATTACAGTGTAACTACTAGTCTTATATACAAATGGAAAGTATAAGAAATGCTCGGGGTTTCAGTAGTAATACCCCTATTACCCCGAGCAGAAGTTTCAGTGTTGAGACACTGACAGGATTAACTCCATCATGGAAGACCGAGTTGAATAGGAGTATCTCCGTCATAGAAGACGGAATACCCGGAAGGTTGCAGCACCGCCATGAGATGTGTTGCGAGAAAGGTGGCCGCCGTGGAAGGCGGGCTTGTATGGTTCAGAGGTGGCATCACTGTGGGGATGTAGTTTTCCAGACAGGTGGACTTGTATATGACAATAAACTATAAAGAAAACATATGTAGAATGGAAAAATCAATGAGGATACAATATCTATTATATAAGATACTAACTGATACAACTACAGCACAGTTGATCATTGCATCATACTCTAGACCCTTCAATACATAATGAAAACATGTTAAAGATATGAGAAGGTGATTGTAACAATACTCCCATTTTAGTGTTCATATCTTTATAAATTAATCCAACAATACTAAATCTCCAACTACATATGTTGTGACCAATTTTTTTGTGGGTCCTATAACTATTTGTCCTTGTAATGTCAATGCAATAAAGTAGGGTTTATAAGATGGTCCTCCCATATATATTTTGATAGGAAAACCTTTCCTTATTGTATCTGCATTATGTTTCTTCTTGAAGAATACAATGGCTATTTCTTTCCAGTATTGTTTGTCTTGTTCTTCTTGTAGTTGTAAGGATTTGTAATGAGGTAGTAGATAAAATTGAGTAGTCTGTATTAGCACTTGTATGAATTTCATGTATTTCTCAAGGTTTTCAATTTTGTCTTGAATAAATATCAGTTCAGGAGTTTTGAGTTTAGGTAAATCAACTTTGTAAGGCTTGTATAAAAGAACTTTCTTGTCTTGTATTTGCTGTTTTCCTTTAACATCTTGTTCCTCCATGATTATATCCTTCTGCTTGTAAGCATCTTGTATCTTCTTTATATGTCCTTCCACATATTTATTTCTTTTTTCTTTACAATTATCCAGTTTATTGGCTAATAGCTTTTGTATATGATATACTTGGTTTTCCATATCACTTTGTATAATATTCCATAGGTCTTTAGAGATACTAAATATATCTCCTACTATTTACATCTGATAATTGTCGCTAGCCTGTAGTATTGTGGATTCAATTTCCATGATCTAGGTATTGGCTTCCTCTGCCAACTTCATAATATTCTGCAGCTGCATTTGCATATCAACCATTCTCTTGATTTCTTGTATTATTTTGTGGTATTTCTTTGTCCAATCTTTTTTCTCATCATTGATTGTCTTGACCAGATTCATGTTATTGAGGGTGCAGATAATGTAAGAGTTAGAGGAAGTAAGAGCAGTGATGAATTGTTGAGCTATTTGAAAGATTTCAAAGTTATAGTATTTTGAAATTGTTGGTTTTGGGTTTTATTCCCCTTTTTATAGGTTTTGACTCAAAAATTTTGCTCAATAATCTTTAATTACCTTCCTTGTATGAGATAATCCTATTTCTGCAATCCACTGGTCTTGTTCATCTCCATAGCCTTTCCAATGTATTAAAAATTGAGTTTTCCATCCTTGTTTCCTATGCTTTCTGATTTTTTCAACCTCATATTCTTCTTTTTTATTAATAATGTCTGGTGGTGGTACTGGTTTCATGTATTGTCCTGGAAAATGGTGTTTCTTGTATCTTGTCAGCAGGTCTTTATTAAACACATTGTGAATCATTCATCCTTCTAGAAGTTCCAGCTGAAACACTCCTTGACCAATGTCTTTTGCAATTCTAAAAGGTCTGTATCTTTTTTGGTCTAACTTCTTTGAGAATCAATTCAAATGTATATTCTTGGCTTCCAACCACATGTTATTCTCTACCTTCAATCCTTATGGATTTTGTCTCTTCTTGTCAAATTATCTTTTCATAGCTTTTTTTGCTATTTCTATTGACTTCATGGCCTTTTCCCAGCTTTATTGTAGTCCAATAAGGAATTATTCTAAGTTTGGAAGTTCTGTTTGCACTGTTAGGCTTCCTTTCCATGGATATATTTCAAAATTGAGTTTGAAGGGTGTTTGTTCTGTTGCTACATGTTTCTTGTCATTGTATTGGAATTCTGCCATAGCTAGCTATTCTGTCCAATTGTACTACTGGTAATTGATATAGTGTCATAAGAATATTTCTATTTCCTGATTCATCCTTTCTGTTTGTCCATCAGTTTGAAGATGATATACTGTGGATAGTATTCTCTTTGTCTCTAAGGCTTTTGATAATTCTTCTATGAATTTGGAGGCAAATTGTGGTTCACTATTGTTTAGAATATTCCTTGGTACTCCATGTAATTTCCAGATTTTGTCTTGGTAGATTTTTGCAATCTCTTGTAATGATATTGTTGTTGTTGTTGCTTTGAGTCATATTATTTTTGTAAATCAATCCATAATTACTACAATTGCATCTTTTCCTTTTGGTTGTGGTAATAGTCCAATAATATTGATGCTAATTTCTTGCTATGATCTTTCTATTATTTCCAATAGGTAAAGTTCTCTAGCTTTCTTCTGTTGATACTTCGTACACCCTTGAACATATTTCTTAACATTTTCCTTTATTCCTGACCACCAATAGTTTCTTTTGATCAATTTAATCATTCTTTGTTGTCCTAGATGTTTGATGTCTACAGGATCATGATTTTCCTGTAGAATTTGTTCTCAAATCTTCTTATTATTAGAAATATAGATTCTTCCATCAACATAGACTATTCCATTGTCTTCCCAAGCTTGTCTATCTTGCTTATCCAGTTCTTTTGCTACTTCATGTTCCTTGGTTCCATTTCATTATATTTTTTCTAGTAAAGTAGTTTCTTCTACCATTTGTTTCTTTTGTATTACTTTGATATCTGCTGTTATCTGTCATCTTGTCCAAAGTTCTTCTTTCAGTGTTTGAATATCTTTTTTATTGTCTTTTGTATCCATCTGATCTTTTCTTGATAAAATGTTGGCCTTCATATTTGTCTTTCCAGATATATGTTGTAGTAGGAAATCATAGTCTTGTAGTTTCAAGTACCACCTTGCTTGTCTTCCATTTAATTTATAAGGTTTCCTGAAATACTTGAGGTTTTTGTGATCTGTCTAGACTTTAAATTTTTCTGTAGCATCCAACAGATATTGTCTCCATTTTATTAAGACTTCTACTATTGCCAATAGTTCTTTATTATAGATTTCATAGTTTCTTTCTGCTGGTTGCATTGTCCTGGATAAAAATGCTATAGGTTTCTATTTTCCTTCTTGTTTCTGGGATAATATCTCTCCTATTGTATATCCTAAAGCATCTATTTCTACTCTGAATTTACCATCTCTCTTCAGAAGAAAAAGTACCAGTTGGCTCATAATCTTGTTTTTAAGTTTTTCAAATGCCCTTTGATATTCTTCTGTCCAGTTCTATTTCTTCTTTCCTTTGAGCTTATTGAGAGGTCTTGCTGTATAACTGAAATTCTTGTTAAATTTCCAATAGAAATTTGCAAATCCTAGGAAGCTTTCCATCTCTTTGATCTTGGTAGGTGTTTTCTATTCCTTTACAGCCTTGACTTTATTGTTTTCTATTTGAACTTGTCCTTGTCCAACAACTACTTTTAGAATCAGAATTTCTTTCATATTGAAATTGTATTTTGACCATTTAAAACACAGATTGTGTTTTTCTGCTATCTTCAAAAATTGAATTGTTTGTTCTTCTAGTTTCTTTATTGTCTTTGCTGAAATTATGAAATTATCCATGTAATTGGATAGCACTTCTTTATGTAATAATTCTTGAAAGATGCTGTTCATCATTCTTTGAAAAGTTCCTAGCAAATTGCACAATCCAAAGTACATGACTTGAGGTTCAAACAGATCTTTGTTTGTTAAAAAGGCTGCTTTCCATTTATCTCCTTCCTTAATCTGTACATTATTATATTTCCAAATAAGATCCAACTTGTTAAAGTATTTAGCCTCTTTCAACTTGTTGATAACCTCTCCAATCAAAGGTAATGGTGTCTTGTCTTTGATTGTAACCTGGCTCAAATTCCTGTAATCTTGTACTAATTGTAAAGATCTGTTTTTTTTGGAATGTAAGAGCATAGAGCAGTGTATCTTGACTTTGATTTCACTATTAATCTGGTTTTTAGCTGTTTGTCTGACTATTGATTTAAGGCTTCTTCTTTCTTTATCATCATTGTATAAGCTTTTGCATTAAGTTCTTTTGGTGCTTCTTTTATTAAATTGATTTCATGATCCTATTCTCATTATTCTGGTAATTTCTCAAATTTCTTCTTATTAAACAAATAAGTAAAGGGTTGAATATAGTCTGGAAGATCTTCTGGACTTGTTAGGTCTGGCTCTTTTCCTATTTCTTGTTGATTCTTGTTATTTATTTCTATTGCCTGTATTCTCCTAGTTTTAAACTCAATGTTTTGATGTTTCATCCTATATGATCCAGAGCAACTTGTGAATCATATCTTGCTTTCTATCTAGTTTATTTCTGGGTTGTATTTAACCAATTAGTTGTATCCCAAAAACATGTCTGTTTCATTTAAATCCATTACTGCTACCTCAATGTATTCCTTATATTCATTAATTTCAATCTCTAATAGTACTACTCTTATTATGTTCTCATTTTTTGTTCCATTTGCATTGTATACTCTAAATGAGAAGTTTATTAGCCTTGTTTATATTCTTTTGTTCTTGGCCAGTTGCTTGTCAATTCCTGTATAAGTATATCTGGAGTCCATCAGTGCTTCTATCTGTAATTTCTTGCCATTCTTTGTCTTGACATTTGCTTGCACATTTAATTCTCTCTCTTTACTGTTCTATTAATGTGGAATAACATATTGATTGTGAGTTTTAGTTATATTGATCCCTTATACTATGCCTACTTGGGATCTTCTCCAAAACCCTTCTGCTTATCTTCTTTTTCACTACATAAGAAAAATATAAGGAGAGTACAAAATACAGTAGATATAAAACATAAGATAAAATAAACTCCAATATATATATAAGATATATTATTGTTATAGACTGACTTCCAAGACTTCCAAGATATCTGTTTTCTAACTTTTAATTAGGCTTTTAACTACATCTAGGTATACTTTCATATCCATAACTATTTGCATATAAATCAGCCTTTTATGTTTTATCTTCTAGCAACCTGTCATCTAGACTTCTAATTGTTCTATTTTTTAGAGATGGTCTCTATAACATCTTCTTAGTCATCTCTTACACTACTATTTCTTAGCCATAGTTCCAACTACAGACTCAGTATATAAGACCAAGTAGATACTAGAAAGAAAATGAAAATAAGTAAAGCCTATCACTTTCAGCTCTGACATTACCCTCTCTTCAAGATTTCTCCTCCAGAGAAACTGACTTCTATTTTTGCCAGTTCCTCTCTAACTTCCTTAGATATTTATCTTCAAACTTTCTGTCATCTCATCTGTATAACATCTTCACTATATACTTTCCTGGTAACTTCCCCCTTCTGAAGTCTCTTTCCTCTGCCCTATCTAACTTCTCCTGTTGTTTTATTTCTACATTCATCCTCCCCTTCAAATTCAGCTATCACTTCCTTTGTATTTTCTAAGTTCTCCTCCTTCTCCTATATGTTATGTTCTACCATAAACCCCTTCTACCATACTAAATACTTGACAACTCCTCTTATTTTCCTTTTGTTCAAGATTTTCTCTACTTCTCATTCTTCCACTTCTTCCACTTCTACTAGTTTCACTCTTCTATCTTTTGTTCTTTTACTTGCTCTCTATATCATACTATTCAACTGACATTCACTACCAGATGAATTCTCATTGAAGTCAACAATCATAATTTGACTATATTGGTGGATATCACCTTTTCAATACTGTATGGACCAACATATCAATCCACCAATTTTCTTGCCAGTCTTTTTTTGAATACCAAATCTTTTGTACTCAGCATTACTTTGTCATCTTTCTTCTACTCCTTAACTTCTTTTCTTTCTCTATTTACTTGTCATTTTATCTTTTCCTGTGCTTTTTTTAATACTGCCAATACTTCTTCTTGTATCTTCTTCATCCTTTCTGAAAATTCTGTCATCTTCTCTACTTTTTCTTTCTTCCTGATATCTATTCCCATCTTCAGTTCTCTTCCATAATTTTCCATAAACAGAAACACTTTTGTTGCTGAATGTGTCTTGTTGTTAACTACAAGCTCTGCTGACACTAACAATTCTAGCCAATCCTTTTGTCTATGATCAACAAAGAACCTAAGATACTATTCTAGCTCCTAGTTCATTCTTTCTGCCTGACCATTTGTCTGTGGATGGAATATCATTGACAACTTTGTTTCAATTCCTAACATTTGATTCAACTTTTTAGTTAGCTCTACTGTAAACTGTGATCCTTTATCTGATACCACACTTTTTGGTAACCCATGTAACTTCCATACATTGTCTCTGAACAGCCTTGTTAATTCTTCTGCTGACGTTCCTTCTATTGTTGCCACAAAGTGAGTTATTTTAGACAACCTATTACAGACCACTAGAATTGTATCTTTTCCAGCTACCAATAGCAACTTAGTAATAAAGTCAACTGTCAGATGTGTCCATGACTTTTCTAGTACTTTACTCAACTTTAACTTCTCCATTACTGCTTCTGTCCTATTCTTCATCTTCTGATATATATCACACCCATCTACATATCTTCCTACATCTCTTGTCACTCCTGGCCACCAATAATTTCTTGTTACCAACTTCATCATTTTCCATCTTCCCCTATGTCCAGCTACTAGTACATCATGATGCAGTTGGATTATTTCTACTCTCAACTTTTTATTCTTTAGTACATATACCTTTTCTTCTTTCAACACCAACTCTCCCTCTATCTGCCATTAATCTTCTTATAATACTTTTACTTCCACCTTTTTCATCTCTTCTACTATTTTAACTACTTCTTTGTCTTTACTTCTAGCTTTTTTGAATTTTTCCACTATTTCTACTTTAGATTCTCCTATTACTACTTCAGCTCAATTATAAACCCAATAGTTCTTAATAAATACTTGATTCTTACTGTTCTTTTCTACTCCTACTTTTTAGTCTAGTCTTCTACTTAATCCATCTGCCTTCCCCATTTTTGTTCCTAGAACATACTTTAAGGTGAAGTCAAACCTTAACAGATAAAGTGCCTAACAAGCTTGTCTTTTGTTTAGTTTTTACATTTTTATAAAATATTCTAAGTTTTCATGGTCAGTCCAGACCTTAAACTTGAACTTTGTGCCTTTCAACAAGTATCTCTAGTTTTCCGATCTTCTTATTACTGCCAACATCTCCTTGTCATGAATCTCATAATTTCTCTCAGTCTTATTTAGAGATTTTGAGAGGAAAGCCACAAGCCTCCATCTCCCATCTCCACACTCCATAAATAATATCCCTCCTGTTGTATAATCTGATGTGTCTACTTCTATCCTCATTTTTTTGTCTAAATCTGATGCTGCTAAAACTGGTTCTTTTATGAATCTCTTCTTCAACTCTCTAAATGTCTTTTCCTGCCTTTCTGTTCATTCCCACTTTGAGTCTTTCTTTACCATATCATGTAATAGTCTGACTATTGCTGCAAAATCTTTAATGAATTGACAATAGTAGTTTGCCAATTTTAGAAATTTCTGTATGTCTTTAACTCCTTTTGGAGTCAGCCAATCCAAAACACCTTTCACCTTCTCTTCCTTCATCTTAATCCCCTCTGGTTTTATTACCACTCCTAAAAATCCTACTTTTTTCATTTTCCACTTGCATTTTTCTAGTTTTATATACAAATCATTCTCTACCAGCCTCTTTACTACTACTTCTACTATCTTGTCATGTCCTTCCTCTTCTTCTGTCCCAATAATTACATTATCAATGAAACTTGCCACTTTACCAGTATTGATGAGATCTTGTAGGATTTTATTCATCATAGTCTGAAAAGTTGCCAGTAAATTTGTTAATTTGAAGAACATCACTGTTGGCTCAAATGACTCTTCTAGTGTTGTAAATACCACCTTCCACTCATCTCCCTCTTTTATCTATACATTATTATACCCCCATCTCAAGTCCATCTTAGTAAATATTTTCTTCATACCTATGTTTTCTACAATGTCTGAAATTAAAGGTAAAGGATAATTATTTTTAATAATCCATTCATTTAAATATCTATAGTCCTACACCATTCTTTTCTTACCATCTTTCTTCTTTACAAAAAATACTGGTGCCATTTGAGGCAACTTCAAGGATCTAATATACTCTTTCCTCAATTGTTTTAATATGAACTCATACATCTCTTCTCTCTCCTCTCTTGATAATAAATACACCTTAGTACAAATCTCTCCTTCATATCAATGGCATAATCCCATAACTTCTTTGTGGGCATCCTTTCACTAGCCTTCTTACCAAAAATATAAATCTACTTGTGGAAATGTTCTAGTACCAACTTTTTTGCCTCCTCTTCTGACTTTGCTGCTTCTTCTTCTTCATTCCATATCTCCTATTCTTCTGCTATCTTTTTTACATCCACCACCTTTTTCTTCTTTGGTTTTTTCTCCTTCTTTTTTTCTTCCTTCTTTTTCTGTTTCTTCTCTTCTTACTTTTTTCCTTTCTCTTTCCTCTTTTCTTCTTCTTTTTGTTTTTGCCATCCTAACTTTCCCTGCTTTGGTCTTCACTGCTTCCCACACTTTTATGGACACCTTGTTATCTTTACTTCCCCTATTCTCCAATCGATCTCAGAGTTATGATGAGCAAGCTATGGCATTCCTAAGATCATACTCCACTTCTGCTCTCCAATTATATCAATCTCTATTCTTTCCCTATGCTCCTGGTAGTAAATGTTTATCTCTACTGTATGCTCAATTGGTTCCTTCTTATTGAAAGAACTATCTATATTTCTTACATATACAGGCCTTTTGATTTTCTTTAGTTTGAAGCACTATTTTCTTTCGAATTCCAAACTCATGACTAGTCCTGTTGCCCCACTATCTAACAGAGCTTCCACCATCACTCCTTCCTATATATCAATTCTCTCCAGTCCAATCTTCACCATAACTTCTCTTAACATATCCCCATTGTTCAGATTGTAATTAGAATGTTATTCACTACTTTACTGAGTGTTGCAAATCTATTACAATTATTAAGATCTAATTGAGGACTATTAGATCTCCTTTCCCATTTAAATTGTTCTGTCCATTGTTCTGATTGTCCTCATACTCCATTCTTCTTTCTTGGCCTATAATTCATCTTTTACAATTTTATGCCAGATAGCCAAATCCTCTGCAACTATAGCAATTTCTTCCCTTGTTTATATTCATAGCATATGGATTCTATTGAGGTATGAACCCTGCCTGCTGATTTGGGCATACCATTGCTGTATCTGTTCTTTCTACTCCCTTTATTAGAGCAGGCCTTGTTGGCACCTATTGTTGTAGAGTCTCTTGCCTCCTTGGCCAAATCTAAGGTTGTAGCATTGTTTGTCTGACCACCTCTGTATTGTTTGATCTTAAGGCTTGTAGCCCCTACTCTCATCATTCTCTTAACTTCTTTTCTTCTCTTTTACTCTTCTGCCAATTTCTGTCTAGTACTATTGCTCTATTATACCACTGTTCAATTAAGAATGGTTGTTATTCTTGTTAGAAATGTAAAGATTGGAATCTATCTTATTTACTACTCTTTTCTCTTCTTTTCTTTTCTTTTCAGTCTATTCTATTTTTAGAACTAGATTTAGGAATCAGGGAATGTCACATGTCACACTGTCACATGATCATATACCATGATAAAAGATAGTAGAAGATTTTGAAAGAAATAATATTATATCATGTGTTATATACATGATGGCCTTAAAGCAGACACATAGTCACTTAAGATAGGCTAAAGTAGTGTACAGACTAATAGTCTGAGGTATATAAGATAGACAATCCTGTACTGAGCTTTCCATTGAGTTCTCTTGTATTAACTCTAATACAAGGTTCTCTTCTTTGATCAATCCTAAGATTACTGAATTGTAACATTAGAACTCAATTTCTTTTTTTGAGACTTGTCATATGCAAGTCCACTTGTCTGGAAACTACATCCCCACAGTGGAGTCACCTCTAAAACATACAAGCCTGCCTTTCTCACAACACATCTCATAGTAGTGCTG